>Ga0137397_10000595_pt1 | contig 24915 bp, 21 predicted proteins | sample czorhiz116metaG_FD_106658 | JGI IMG/M metagenome (GOLD analysis project Ga0137397, IMG submission 106658) | Vadose zone soil microbial communities from Angelo Coast Range Reserve, California, USA - czorhiz1.16 metaG | ecosystem: Environmental > Terrestrial > Soil > Vadose zone | place: USA... | reverse complement strand
GGGCTGGGCGCGGCCGCGGGGGCCGGACTGGTCACGGCGGCGCAGGCGCGCGCGCAGCAGACCTCGGCCCTGCCCAGCATCCAGTGGCGCCTCGCCGCGAGCTGGCCAAAGAGCCTCGATACGCTGTACGGCGGAGCCGACTTGGTGGCGAGGCGCGTGGGCGAGATCACCGACGGCAAGTTCCAGATCCGCGCCTTCGCCGCCGGCGAGATCGTTCCGGCGCTGCAGGTGCTCGACGCGGTGCAGGCCGGGACGGTGGAGCTCGGCCATACCGCGACCTATTACTATTTCGGCAAGGATCCGACGTTCGCCCTGGGCACGTCGATCTGCTTCGGCATGAATTCGCGGCAGAACAACGCGTGGTGGTACACGGGCGGCGGCAAGGAGGCGATGGCGCCCCTGTTCAGCGAATACGGCTGCGTCGCGCTCCTCACCGGCAACACCGGCTGCCAGATGGGCGGCTGGTTCCGCAAGGAGATCAAGTCGGTCGCGGATCTGAAGGGCCTCAAGTTCCGCATCGGCGGGATGGCGGGCCTGGTGCTCGCCAAGCTCGGCGTGGTGCCGCAGCTGATCGGCGCTCCGGACATCTATCCGGCGCTCGAGAAGGGCACGATCGACGCCGCCGAATGGGTGGGACCCTACGACGACGAGAAGCTCGGCTTCAACAAGGTCGCGCAGCACTACTACACGCCCGGCTTCTGGGAGGGCGGACCGATGCTGATGACGCTCGTGAACGAGAAGAAGTGGAACGAGCTTCCCAAGGCGTACCAGGCAGCGCTCCAGGCCGCGTGCGGCGAGGTGAACGCCTGGATGCCGGCGAAGTACGACGAGGTGAACCCGCCCGCGCTACGCCGCATGATCGCCGCCGGGGCGAAGCTGCACCGCTTCCCCACGTCGGTCCTGCAGGCCGCGGAGAAGGCGGCCTACGAGCTGTACGACGAGCTCAAGGCCAAGAGCAAGCACTGGGCGACGGTCTATCCGCAATGGAAGAAATTCCGCGACGAGCAGTTTCAGTGGTTCCAGGTCGCGGAGCTGACCAACGATACCTACACGTTCCAGTCCAAGCTCGGCGCCGGGAAGAACTGACGCTCGAAACCCGGAGCTCTAACAACGAACCCCGCCGCGGCGGGGTTCGTTGTTTTCGGCCTTCGCGCGGTCCTACTTCGACTTGAACATCTTCTCCAGGTCGTCGCCGCCCTGATCGTCCTTGGCGGGGGGCGGCGCTTCGCCCGGCGTCTCCTCCGTCGGGACCGTGAGCTGGACCTTGGACGGATCGCCGGTCTTCTTCTCCAGATTTCCCGTGACCAGAGCGGGGAAGGCGATGACGATGGAGACCATGATGACCTGGATCACCACGAAGGGAACCGCGCCCCAATAGATCTGCCCCGTGGTGACCGGGGCCATCGCTTTGCCGGTCAGCTTGTCCACGTACTCCTGGCCGGGCGCCACGCTGCGCAGGTAAAACAGCGCGAACCCGAACGGAGGGTGCATGAAGGAGGTCTGCATGTTCACTCCCAGCAGCACGCCGAACCAGATCAGGTCCACGCCCAGCTTGTCCGCGACGGGTGCGAGCAGAGGTACGATGATGAAAGCCAGCTCGAAGAAATCGAGGAAGAAAGCGAGCACGAACGTGAGTACGTTGACGACGATGAGGAACCCGAGCTGCCCTCCGGGCAGGCTCGTGAGCAGGTGCTCGACCCAGAGATCGCCGTTCACGCCGCGGAAGGTGAGGCTGAACACCGTCGAGCCGACCAGGATGAACACCACGAACGAGGTCAGCTTCGCGGTCGAGTTCATCGCCTGCCTCAGCAGCGACCAGCTGAGGCGCCGGTTGGCCAGGGCCAAGATCAGGGCGCCGGTTGCGCCCATGGCGCCTCCCTCGGTCGGCGTGGCCCAGCCGAGGAAAATCGTTCCCAGCACGAGGAAGATCAGCGCCAGCGGCGGGATGAGCACGAACATCACGCGTCCGAGCAGCTTCAGCCCGCGCAGCGTACGCGCTTCCGGCGGAAGCGCGGGCGCCAAATTCGGCCTGACCATCGTCACGCCGAACACGTAGAGCGTATAGAGAGACGTCAGCACGAGTCCGGGAAAGATCGCGCCCGCGTACATGTCGCCGACGGATCGCCCGAGCTGGTCGGCGAGGACGATCAGCACGAGCGAGGGTGGGATGATCTGCGCCAACGTGCCGGAGGCGGCAATGACGCCGCTCGCTAGCCTGCGATCGTAGCCGTAGCGCAGCATGATCGGCAGCGAGATCAGGCCCATCGAGATGACCGAGGCCGCCACGACGCCCGTGGTCGCGGCGAGCAAGGCCCCGACGAAGACCACGGCGTAAGCCAGCCCGCCGCGCACCGGGCCGAACAGCTGGCCGATCGTATCAAGCAGGTCCTCGGCCATGCCGCTGCGCTCCAGGATCAAGCCCATGAAGGTGAAAAAGGGCACCGCGAGCAGGGTGTCGTTCGACATGATGCCGAAGATGCGCTCGGGCAGCGCTCCGAAAAGCGCCGGTGTCAACAGACCCAGCTCGATGCCAAGAAAACCGAAGGACAGGCCGATCGCCGCGAGCGCAAAGGCGACCGGGTAGCCCAGAAGAAGAAAAACGACGAGGGCCGCGAACATCAGCGGTGCTATGTCGGCAATGAGAAACTGGGTCATTTTGCCGCTTCGTCGCGGGCGATTTCGAGCTCGAGCGGTACCGTGCGCTTTTCGAGCGGGTCGGGGATGAGGCCCATGAGGAACGCAATGCGTTTGATCAACTCGGAGACGCCCTGAAGGGACAAGAGGCAGAAGCCTACGGGGACGAGGAGCCGCGCCGGCCAGCGGATCAGCCCTCCGGCGCTGCCGGAGATCTCGTCGCTGTTCCAGGCGTTCATGAATATCGGCCAGGAGAGCCAAGTGATGTACAGCGCCATCGGCAGGAGGAAAAACAGCGTGCCGAAAACGTCGATCCACATCTGCGCTCGGCGCGACAGGTTTCCGGCGATCACGTCGATGCGGATGTGCTCGTTATGCCGCAGCGTATACCCGGAGCAAAGCAGGAAGACCGCGGCGAACAGATACCACTGCAGCTCGAGCCAGGCGTTGGAGGCGATGGAGAACAGGTAGCGCGTGGTGGCGTTGCCGGCGCTCACCAGCACCATGACCAGCACCAGCCAGTAGACGAGCCGTCCGATGAGTCCGTTCAGCGCGTCGATGAAGCCCGAAATCGAGAGCAGGAATTTCACTTGGGACTCCTCCGCAGGTACGGGCGAGGATGGCGCAGCCGCGATATTCTTCTCTGGATCCGCGTCCCTCCTCAAGGTGGCGCGGGCGGGCTCCCCAACCGCGTGGCATTGTCCACCATGGGCGCCTGTTTGGTAAAGCTTGTCCCCGTCGCCGGCTCTCGCGTTGGACGGACCGGCTCGGCCCGGGCTTGTCGGCTCAGTGCGCCGGCTGGAGGGCGAGGTAGACGAGGAGCGCGACCAGCACGCCTCCGGCGACCCACCAGGCCGGATGGATTTTCTTCTTTGCGACGACCGGTACGGTGACGTCTTCCGCGCCTCCGGCGGCCGACCCGGCGAGCTTTTCGTTGAAGGCGACGAAGAAATCGTCGGCCATTTTCCTGGCGACGCCGTCGATCAACCGCGAGCCCACCTGGGCGAGCTTGCCGCCGACGCTCGCCTTGGCGGAGTAGGAGAGGCGCGTGCTTGCGCCCTCGGTCTTGAGCGAAACCTGCGCGCCGCCCTTGCCGAATCCCGCCGCGCCGCCCGAGCCCTCGAAGGACAGCGAATACGAATTCGGCGGATTGAGATCGGACAGCACGAGCTTGCCCGCGAACTTCGCCTTGACCGGGCCGACCGCGGCGACGATGATCACCTTGTACTCGTTGTCCGACACCTTCTCGATCGACTCGCAGCCGGCGATGCAGGCCTTGAGGACCTCGGGGTCGTTCAGTCCCTGCCAGACTTTGTCCTGCGGCACGGGGATGAGTTGCTCGCCGGTCATTTCCATATGAGATCCGTTCCTCTATGCAGAAGTATATTGTAGCGCGCTGCCTCGGTTAAAATAACCGCCCCATGCGTTCCATACCGAAGATCACGGCGCTGCTCGCGCTGGCGCTTCCCTGCATGCTCGCTGCGGGTGAAGCGGGCGCGCAGTCCTGGCCGTCGAAGCCGGTGCGCGTCGTCGTGCCGTTCGCGCCTGGAGGCACGGCCGACACGCTCGGGCGTCTGGTGGCGCACAAGCTCGGCGAAACCTTCAAGGAGACTTTCGTCGTCGAGAACCGCGCCGGCGCCGGCGGCGTGGTCGGCTCGGAGCTCGTCGCCAAGGCGGCGCCCGACGGCTACACGCTGGTCGTGTCCGGCGTCGCCTCGCACTGCATCGCGCCGGCGCTCTCGAAGAGCTTTCCCTTCGATCCGCTGCGCGATTTCACCCACATCGCGCTCTTCGGCGGCCCCCCCGGCGTGCTGGTGGTCAATCCCTCGCTGCCGGCGAAGGAGCTCAAGCAGTTCATCGCCTATGCCAAAGCCGAGAACGGCAAGCTCGCCTACGGCTCGCCGGGGAACGGCACGCAGGGACACCTGATCGCCGAGCAGCTGAAGCAGGTGACCGGGATCGAGATGACGCACGTGCCTTACAAGGGCGCGAGCCTTGCCGTGTCCGATCTCATCGCGGGGCACGTGATGGTGACCTCGACCACACTCACCACGGCCGCCTCGCAAATCAAATCGGGCAGGGCGCGTGCGCTGGCGGTGACTTCGGCCAAGCGCGTTCCCGATTTCCCGGAGATTCCCACTTTCGCCGAGCTGGGCTATCCGGAGCTGACCGCGTCGATCTGGTTCTCGCTTTCGGGTCCCGCGGGAATGTCGCCGGAGATCGTGAATCGCCTGAACGCCGAGGTGCGCCGCGTCCTGCAGCTTCCCGACGTGCGCGAGCGCCTACGCCCGGAAGGCATCGAGCCCGGGGACCTCGACCCGCAGCAGTTCACCGCGTTCGTGGCCGCGGAGCTCAAGCGATGGGCGCCCGTCGTGCGCGCCTCGGGCGCCCAGGCCGATTAGAGGATTCATCATGCTGACCCAAGAACAGAACGAGCAGCTCACGCGCACCGACCGCGGCACGCTGATGGGCGATCTTTTCCGGCGCTACTGGATCCCGGCGCTGCACGCCCGGGAGATCGCCGAGCGCGACGGTCCGCCGGCGCGGGTGGAGATCATGGGCGAGAAGCTCGTCGCCTTCCGCGACAGCAAAGGGCAGATCGGCGTGATCGACGAGTTCTGCGCGCACCGCAACGTGTCGCTGTGGTTCGGACGGAACGAGGAATGCGGCCTGCGCTGTCCCTACCACGGCTGGAAATACGACGTCACCGGCCAGTGCGTCGATCTTCCCTCGGAACCCGACGAGTCGGGCGTGAAGCAGGGCATCAAGCTCAAATCCTATCCGGCGATCGAGCAAGGCGACGTGATCTGGATCTACATGGGCCCGCCCCAGCTCAAGCCCGCGCCGCCCGCGCTGGAGTGGACCCTGGTGGCCCCGGAGCGGCGCTTCGTCTCCAAGCGCGTGCAGGAATCGAACTACCTCCAGGCGATCGAGGGCGGGATAGACTCGAGCCACGTCTCCTTCCTGCACTCGGGCGAGCTCAACACCGATCCCCTGTTCAAGGGCAGCCGCGCCAACGAGTACAACCTCAACGACCGTATGCCGTTCTTCGACGTGGTCGATTTCGAAGGAGGGCTGCTCATCGGAGCGCGGCGCAACGCCGACGAAGGGCGCTACTACTGGCGCATCACGCCCTGGATCATGCCCTGGCACACCATCATTCCGCCGCGCGCGGGCCATCCCCTGGGCGCGCACGTCTGGGTGCCGATCGACGACGAGCACTGCTGGGCCTGGAGCATCAATTACCACCCCAACCGGGCCCTGACCGCCGCCGAGCGCAAGGCGATGGAGGAGGGCGCCGGGATCCACGTGAAATACGTTCCGGGGACCTTCATACCGCTCGCGAACCGGCGGAATGACTACCTCATCGACCGCGCCCAGCAGAAGCGCGGCCGCTCCTACAGTGGCGTCGAAGGCATCGCCATGCAGGACGCGTCGCTGCAGGAATCGATGGGAGCGATACAGGATCGCACCCGCGAGCATCTCTGCCTCACCGACAAGGGCATCGTCGCGACGCGATCGCGCCTGCTGCGCGCCGCCAAGGCCAACCGCGAGGGCAAGCCGGTCCCCGCGCTCGACCCGGCGCAGCAGCGCGTGCGCAGCTGCGCGATCGAGCTGCCGGCGGGGCAGCACTACAAGGACGGCGCAAAGCACGGTCTGTTCCCGGCGCTCGACACCGATCCGGTGTCGGTGTAGCAGGTACCCCTCTGTCCAGACTCCAGCTGTCCCTCGCCTGCTGGGACTACGATCGCACGCGCGCGCTCGCCGACGGCAGCGTGCGCGCCGAAGGCATCGATCTCATCTACAACAACCTGTTCGTCGAAGAGACATTCTTCCGCATGCTGCGCAACCGCGAGTTCGATATCGCGGAGATGTCGCTGTCGTCCTACTGCGTTTCGCTGATGCGCGACGATCCGGGTTTCATCGCCATTCCGGTTTTCCCGTCGCGTTTCTTCCGGCATTCGTGCATTTTCGTTTCGGCGAAGAGCGGCATCCGCGAGCCGAAGGATCTCGCCGGAAGGAAAATCGGCGTGCCCGAATACCAGATGACCGCGCCGGTGTGGATCCGCGGCATCCTCCAGGACGAGTACGGCGTCGACCCGGCGGGCTGCGAGTACTGGGCCGGCGGCGAGGAGGAGCCAGGGCGCGACGAGAAGCTCAGGCTCGAGTTGCCGTCGAAATTCAGGCTCAAGCCCATCGGACCGGAACAGACGCTCTCGAAAATGATCGCGGAAGGCGAGCTCGACGCCATGCACACGGCGCGCACGCCCTCGACCTTCCATGCGCAGCCCGACAGGGTGAAGCGCCTCTTCGGGAATTTCGTCGAGGTCGAGAAGGCGTACTACCGCAAGACCAGGATCTTTCCCATCATGCACACGGTGGTGATCCGCCGCGATCTATACGAAAAGGACCGCTGGATCGCCCAATCGCTCGCCAAGGCCTTTGCGCAAGCGCAGCGCAAAACTTACGAATACCTGAACACCAGCATGGCGCTCACCACGATGCTACCGTGGCAATCCGCGCACGTCGAAGAGGCGCGGGCGCTGCTCGGCGAGGACTGGTGGCCTTACGGCGTCGAGCCCAACCGCCACGTGCTGGAAACCTTCCTGCGCTATCACCACGAGCAGGGACTGTCGAAGCGCAGGCTCAAGGTCGAGGAGCTGTTCGCGCCGGAAACGCTCAAGTCGTTCCGCGTCTGAACTGGTCCGGTCAGTCGATCCGGATCCCGGCGTCCCGGATCACCCCGGCGTAACGCTGCACCTCGGCCGCGAGGAACGCGGCGAACTCCTCGGGCTTGCTGTCGAAGGGCTCGAAGCCGATGGCGATCAGCCGCTCGCGCAGGTCGTTCGACGCGAGCGCCTTGCCCATCGAGGCGTTGATGAACGCGACCGTCTCGCGCGGCGTTCGCGCCGGCGCGATGAACCCGGCGACGCTGGGGATCTCCACACCCGCGACGCCTGCTTCGCCCAGCGTGGGTACGCCCGGCACGAGCGGCGAGGGCTTCGCCGTCGTGACCGCAAGCGCGCGCAGCTTCCCGCTTCGCACCAGCGGCATGACCGCGACGTCGGCGAACGTGAGATCGACCTCTCCGGCAAGGAGCGACACCAGCGCGGGCTGCATGCCTTTGAAGGGCACGTGAACCATGCGGACGCCGGTCGCGCGCGCGAACATCTCCGCGGCGAGATGAGGCGAGGCACCGTTGCCCGAGGAAGCGTAGTTGAGCGCCCCGGGCTTCGCCCTTGCGAGCTCGACCAGCTCGCGCACGCTGCCGGCCTTGACGTTCGGGTTCACCACCAGGATGAAGGGCGAGAGCGCGATCGTGCCGAGCGCGGCGAAGCTTTTCACCGGATCGTAGCTCAGGTCGCGGTACAGGTTCGCCGAGGCCGCGTGCGAGATCGCGCCGCAGAAGAGGATCGTGTACCCGTCGGGCGCGCTCGCGGCGACGTAAGCGGCGGCGATCGTCGTGCCGGCGCCGGGCTTGTGCTCGAGCACCACCGGCTGCCCCCACAGGCCGGAGAGCTTCTCCGCCATGCTGCGCGAGGCGGCATCGGCCGAGCCGCCAGGCGGGAAGGGCACGATGACGCGGACCGGCTTCGACGGGTAGCTTTGTGCGAAGGCGGCCGCGGCGAGCAGAACCGCGGCGAGTGAAATCAGCGCGCGCATTGGTGTGCGGCTCGCGGACCTTGCTTCAACCTCTCGGTCCGCCGGCGCTTTTTCCGGATTGCCCCGGGGCTTCGGCGAAGGCCTGCATCGCCGCCGCAGGGCGCGCCGGCTGCGAGCCTCCAGGCGCCTGGGCGCGCACCGGCTGGGCGCTGCCCATCTTCGCCCAGGTCGGGTCGGGCAGCTCGACGAAGGCCTGCTTCAGGCGTTGCCCCCAGGTGCGACTCACCATATGGAAGTATTCGTTGTCGGGGGTGATGGTGACGAAGCGCGTGACGCGCAGCGAGTCGGCCTCGTAGCACAGCAGATCGAGCGGCAGGCCCACCGAGAGGTTCGAGCGCAGCGTCGAGTCCATCGACACCAGCGAGCACTTCGCCGCCTCGTCGAGCGTGGTTTCGGGCCGGACGACGCGGTCGATGATCGGCTTGCCGTATTTCGATTCACCGATCTGGAAGTAGAGATTCTCGTCCTGCGCCTCGATGAAGTTGCCTGCAGAGTAGATCTGGAAGAGGCGGCAGCGCTCGCCGCGGATCTGCCCGCCGAAAATGAGCGTGCAGGCGAACTCGATGCCCTGCTTCTTCAGCGATTCGGAGTCGCGGTCGTAGATCTTGCGCACCGCGTCGCCGACCGCGGCAGCGGCGTCATGCATCGAGGGCGCGCTCCACACGCTCGGGCCGTCGCCCGGTTCCATCACCAGCTGGCGCACCGACTGGGTGACGCCGAGATTGCCCGAGGTGAGCAGCGCCATGCAGCGCTCGCCCGGCCGCTCGAACACCGTCATCTTGCGGAAGGTGCCGATCTGGTCGACGCCTGCGTTGGTGCGAGAATCGGAGAGAAACACCAGGCCCGCATTCAATCGCAGCGCGACGCAGTAGGTCATGTGTCTATTCTACTGTCACTGCTGCGTCAGGCGCACCGCGACGTTCACTTGCAACGATTCCTCGCCGCCGCCGGTGCGCACGCCGCGTACCGGCGCGGCGGACAGGTAGTCGCGCCCGATGGCGAGACGGCAGTATCGCTCGCGCGCGAGCGCGCGGTGCGTGACGTCGATGCTCACCCAGCCTTCACCCTCGATCCATACGTCGGCCCAGGCATGGCTCGCGGCCGGTTCGTCCGGTCCGGGATCGACGTATCCGCTCACGTAGCGCGCGGGAACTCCGGCCGCGCGGCAGCAGGCGATGAAGAGGTGCGCATGGTCCTGGCACACGCCGCGCCCGATTGCGAGCGCTTGCGCGGCGGTGCTGGTTACCTCCGTTGCGCCGCTCTGGTAGGCCACCGCCTCGCAGATTCCTTCCGCCAGCGCGAGGAAATCCTCCGCGCGGCCGGTCTTCTTGAGATGGTCCGCCGAGAAATCGCGCACCGCGTGCTCGGCTTCCGTGAGCGGCGTCGCGACCGCGAAGACCAGAGGCGAGAGATCCGTAGCGCCGGCGTCGGCGGGCGAGCCTTCGATCTCGACGCTGCCCGAGGCCACGATGCGTATCGAGTCGTGGGGCGAGGTCAGCACCATGGTATGCGCGACGTTGCCGTAGGCGTCCACGCAGCGCTGCAATTTTCCGGGAGCGTCGATGCGCCACGCGAGGACGCGCTGGCGAGGGTCGGCGCGCGGCGTCAGGCGCAATTGCTGGATGCTGTAGTGCGCGGGCGTCGTATAGCGATAGGCGGTTTCGTGGCGAATGTCGAGTCGCATGCGCGTCAGGCGATCGCGAGGGGCACGAGAAAGTCGCGGCTGATGCGGTCGCCGAGATCGTTCACGCGCTGCAGGAAATTCTTCAGGTAGGCGTGCAGTCCTTCCTGCAGGATCGCGTCGATGCGGCCGTAGTGCAGGTCGGCCTGCAGAAGTCCCGCGCGCCGCTCGGTCTCGCGCGAGTGATCGTTGCGGACATGCTCGAGGTTGGCGACCACTTCGGTCACGCAGGAAAGGAGCGAGCGCGGCATGTCCGGGCGCAGGATGAGGAGCTCGGCGACGCGCGCCGGCGTGATCGCGTTGCTGTAGACCTTGCGGTAGACCTCGAACGCCGACACCGAGCGCAGCACCGCGGCCCAGTGATAGAAGTCCATATGGTCGTCGTATTCTTCCTCGGGCCGGGCACCCGTGTCGGGCTTGCCCTGGTCGGCGAGAGCATGGTAACGCACGTCGAGAATGCGCGCGGTGTTGTCGGCGCGCTCCAGAAACGTGCCGAGGCGGGAGAAATAGAGCGCTTCATCCCTCAGCATCGTGCCGATCGTGACCCCGCGCGAAAGATGCGAACGGTGCTTCACCCACTCGAAGAATCGCGACGGATCGCGTTTCACGGTCGCGAGCTGGCCGCGCAGCTCGAGCCAGGTCGCGTTGATCGTCTCCCAGACCTCGGTGGTGAGCGTGCCGCGCACCGCGCGCGCGTTCTCGCGCGCGGCGTGCAGACAGGCGCAGATGCTCGAAGGGTTGGAGGGGTCGCTCGCCATGAAGGCCATCACCGCCTGCGGAGCGAGCCGTTCGTGGCGCGCGTCGTATTGCGGCTGCAACTCGCAGATGCCGAGCATGCCGCGCCATAGCAGCTCGACGCTCGCCTCGGACTGGGGCAGAAGCGAGGTCTGCAGGGAGACGTCCAGCATGCGCGCGGTATTCTCAGCGCGCTCGGTATAGCGGGCCATCCAGAAAAGGTGATCGGCGGTCTGGGAGAGCATGTGGTCTGCGATTACCCTGAGCGTGTCATCCCGAGCGCCAGCGAGGGATCTCTTCCGGCACCGCGCGTACGGAGATTCCTCGTCGCTGCGCTCCTCGGAATGACAAGGAATGTGCCGTAGCCTGTCACTCCAGCACCCACGTGTCCTTCGTCCCGCCGCCCTGAGAGGAATTCACCACCAGCGAGCCCTCGCGCAGCGCAACCCGCGTGAGTCCGCCGCGCACGATGGTGGTGTTCTTTCCCGAGAGCACGAACGGACGCAAGTCGATGTGGCGCGGGGCGATACCGCTCTCCACGAAGGTCGGGCAGGCTGAGAGGGCGAGCGTCGGCTGCGCGATGTAGTTGTCCGGCCGTTCACGCAGGCGCGCGCGGAAGATGTCGATCTCTGCCGCTGTCGCCGCCGGCCCGATCAGCATGCCGTAGCCGCCCGCGCCGTGAACCTCCTTCACGACGAGCTCGGCCAGGTGGGCGAGTACATGGTCCAGGTGATCCTTGCTGCGGCATTGCCAGGTCGGCACGTTTTGCAGCAGCGGTTTCTCCGACAGATAGAACTCGATCATGTCGGGCACGTACGGGTAGATCGATTTGTCGTCGGCGACGCCGGTGCCGATCGCGTTGGCCAGCGTCACCCGGCCCGCGCGGTATACGGAAAGCAGCCCGGGGACGCCGAGGTTCGAGTCGGGGCGGAAGCCGAGCGGGTCCAGGAAATCGTCGTCGATCCTCCGGTAGATCACGTCCACGCGGCGCGGCCCGCGCGTGGTCCGCATGAACACCTGCTCGTCGTCGACGAAGAGGTCCTTGCCTTCGACCAGCTCCACGCCCATGTTCTGCGCGAGAAAGGCGTGCTCGAAGTAGGCGGAGTTGTACATGCCCGGCGTCATCAGCGCAACCGAGGGATCGTGCGCGCCGGCGGGAGCGACGCTTCGCATGTTCTCGAGCAGCAGGTCCGGATAATGCGCGACCGGCGCGACCTTGTTGCGCGCGAAGAGCTCCGGAAAGAGGCGCATCATCATCTTGCGGTTCTCGAGCATGTACGACACGCCCGAGGGCACGCGCAGGTTGTCCTCGAGCACGTAGAACTCGCCGCCGTCGGTGCGCACGACGTCGATGCCCGCGACGTGCGAGTAGATGTCTCCGGTCACATTCACGCCCTGCATTTCGGGCCGGTACTGGGGGTTGCAGAACACGCGCTCGGGCGGGATCAAGCCCGCCTTGACGATCCGCTGCTCGTGGTAGATGTCATGCAGGAAGAGATTCAGCGCCCGCACGCGCTGGCGCAGGCCGGCGTCGAGCTTTTTCCATTCCGCCGCCGGGATGATGCGCGGGATGATGTCGAACGGGATCAGGCGCTCGGTGCCTTGGTCGTCGCCGTAGACCGCGAAGGTGATGCCGACGCGATGGAAAATCAGGTCGGCCTCGGCGCGCTTGGCGGCGATCGCGGTGGCGCTCTGCGATTCGAGCCAGGCGTGGAAGCCGCGATAGTGCGCCCGCACGCCGCCGTCCGCGCGCATCTCGTCATAGAGCGCGCCTGCCATGGTTTGGGGCATGTTCATTGCACGATTATGGCCAAGAGCGCGCACGCGGGATACGGACGCATCATTGTCGTGCGCCCCCGTGCATCATGCCCCAAAACAGGTCGTACGGCCGGTCTCTCCCTTTCGTCTGATGTATATTCCGCATTCGCAAACGGAGGAAAGAAATGAAGAAAGCAGGTTTGGCAGCTCTCGCGCTCGCGGCCGCGCTTGCCCGGCAGGCAGTCGCGCAGGAACCGATCAAGCTCGGCGAGCTGAACAGCTACAAAGTCTTCGCGTCGTTCCTCGAGCCCTATCGCAAGGGCTGGCAGCTCGCGCTGGAGGAGGTCAACGCGGCGGGCGGAGTCCTCGGCCGCAGGATAGAGATCGTGTCGCGCGACGACAACGGCAACCCAGGCGACGCGGTGCGCGCGGCCGAGGAGCTGCTGGCGCGCGAGAACGTGAGCTTCCTCATGGGCACCTTCGCGTCCAACGTCGGCCTGGCGGTCGCCGACCTAGCCAGGCAGAGGAAGGCGCTGTTCCTCGCCGCCGAGCCGCTCACCGACAAGATCGTGTGGGAAAACGGCAACCGCTACACCTTCCGCCTGCGGCCTTCGACTTACATGCAAACCGCGATGCTGATCCCTGAAGCGGTGAAGCTGAGGAAGAAACGCTGGGCGATCGTCTATCCCAACTACGAATACGGTCAGTCGGCGACGCAGGCCTTCAAAGCGCTGCTCGCGAAGGCGCAGCCCGACGTCGAGTTCGTCACCGAGCAGGCGACGCCGCTCGGCAAGATCGACGCGGGCCCGGTCGTCCAGGCGCTCGCCGACGCCAAGCCCGATGCGATTTTCTCGTCGCTCTTCGCGGGCGATCTCGCGCGCTTCGTGCGCGAGGGGGACACCCGCGGCCTGTTCAAGGGACGCGAGGTGCTGAATTTGCTCGGCGGCGAGCCCGAGTATCTCGATCCCCTCAAGGACGAGGCGCCAGAAGGCTGGTACGTCACCGGCTATCCGTGGTATGCGATCAGCACGCCCGAGCACGACCGGTTTCTCGCGGCCTACCGCAAGCGCTGGAACGATTACCCGCGCGCCGGATCGGTCGTGGGCTACTCGATGGTGATGACCGCCGCGGCGGCGATCCGGAGAGCGGGGAGCCTGGACAGCGAGAAGCTGGTCGCGGCGATGAAGAGCCTCAAGGTGGACACGCCTTTCGGCAACATCGTCTTCCGCGAGCTCGACCATCAATCGACCATGGGGGCTTACGTCGGCCGCACCGCCAGGAAGGACGGCAAGGGCGTCATGACCTCGTGGACGTATTCGGACGGAGCGCGGTTCCTGCCGCCCGACGCGGAAGTCAGAAAGCTTCGCCCCGCGGAATAGCCGCGCTCGGGATGGGCGCGAGCTTGCGCGCCTGCTAATCTTTGGCATGTCCTCGATCGTCGCCCAGCTCCTCAACGGGCTGGCAAGCGCTTCCACGCTGTTTCTCGTCGCCGCGGGCCTGTCGCTGATCTTCGGGGTGACGCGCATCGTGAACTTCGCGCACGGCGCGCTGACCATGCTCGGAATCTACGTCGCCTACAGTTTCATCGGCGCGTTCGGCATCACGGCGTGGGGGTTCTGGGCCGGCGTCGTCTCCGCAGCGCTCGCGGTCGGCGCCCTCGGCGCGCTGATCGAGATCGCGCTCCTGCGGCGCGTCTATCGCGCCCCCGAGCTGTTCCAGCTGCTCGCGACTTTCGCGCTCACTCTCGTCCTCAAGGACTTCGTCCTGTGGTTCTGGGGAGCCGAGGATCTGCTCGGGCCGCGGGCGCCCGGGCTGCGCGGCTCGGTCGACATTTTCGGCTCGCCTTTTCCGGTCTACGATCTGGTGCTGATCGCGATCGGTCCGGCGGTGCTGGCGGCGCTGTGGTTCCTGCTGCGCCGCACCCGCTGGGGCAGGCTGGTTCGCGCGGCGACACAGGACCGGGAGATGGTCGCGGCGCTGGGCGTCAACCAGAAGTGGCTCTTCACCGGCGTGTTCGCGCTCGGTGCGGCGCTGGCGGGCTTGAGCGGCGCGCTCGAGATCCCGCGCGAGCCGGCTCAGCTTTCGCTCGACCTCACCGCGATTTCCGACGCCTTCGTCGTGGTGGTCGTCGGCGGCGTGGGAAGCATTCCGGGGGCCTTTCTTGCGGCGCTCCTCATCGGGGAGGTCAAAGCGCTGTGCGTCGGTATCGGCACGGTCGAGCTGCTCGGGATGTCGTTCTCCCTGTCCAAGCTCACGCTGGTCGTCGAGTTCGTGGTCATGGCGATCGTGCTGGTTCTGCGCCCCCAGGGCCTGCTCGGCAAGCCCTGGGGGCCATCGCGCGCGGCGGCAGCCGAGGTCGAGCCGCCGCTGCGCTGCCCGGGCCGGGCGGTGAACATCGCGGCGATCGCCGCGATTGCCGCGCTCGCGGCGCTGCCTCTGGTGTCGCAGGGTTATGCGCTGGTGCTGGCGATCGACATCTTCGTCTTTGCGCTGTTCGCGGCGAGCCTGCAATTCATCCTCGGCGCGGGCGGCATGCTGTCTTTCGGTCACGCCGCCTACCTGGGCATCGGCGCTTACGGCGCGGGCCTGCTGCTGGTAAAGGCCGGCTGGCCGATGGAAGCGGCGCTCGCCGCGGCGCCGCTGGCGGGGGCGGCGCTCGCCGCGCTCGTGGGCTGGTTCTGCGTGCGGCTTTCCGGGGTCTACCTCGCCATGCTGACGCTCGCCTTTGCCCAGATCGCCTGGTCGGTCGTCTATCAGTGGGACGCTCTCACCGGCGGCTCGAACGGCCTGGTAGGCATCTGGCCGGCGGCGTGGCTTGGCTCGCGGCCCGCGTTCTACTGGCTGACGCTCGCGCTCGTCGCCGCAGCGCTCTGGCTCCTGCGGCGCGCGCTGTTCGCGCCCTTCGGCTACGCCCTGCGCGCCGGGCGCGATTCCCCGCTGCGATCGGACGCCATCGGGATCGACGTGCATCGTATACGGTGGATCGCCTTTGCGGCGGCCGGGGGGGCGGCCGGCCTCGCGGGCGGGCTGTTCGCGTTCTCGAAGGGCAGCATCTCGCCCGACTCCACCCTGGCGGTGTCGCGCTCGATCGACGCGCTCGTCATGGTGCTCCTCGGGGGCGTGCAGACGCTGACCGGGCCGCTCGCCGGCGCCGCGGCTTTCACCTGGATGCAGGACGCGATCGCACGCAACACCGACTACTGGCGCGCGATTCTCGGCGCCGCCATCCTCGCGATCGTGCTCGCGTTCCCGCAAGGCATCGTCGGCACGCTGCGCGCGCGCTTCGGACCGCGGGAGGATCGGGCGTGAGCGGCATCCTCGAAGTCGCGGGCCTTGCCAAATCCTTCGGCGGCGTCGAAGCGGTTCGCGGCGTCAGCTTCGGCGTTGCCGCCGGGCAGATCGTCGCGATGATCGGGCCGAACGGCGCCGGCAAGACCACGTGTTTCGACATGCTGAACGGCCAGCTCGCGCCCGACGCGGGCAGCGTGAAGCTGGCGGGCAGGGAAGTCGTCGGCCGAAAGCCGCGGGAGATCTGGCGGCTGGGCGTGGGGCGCACCTTCCAGATCACCGCGACTTTCACCTCGATGACGGTGCGCGAGAACGTCCAGATGGCGCTGCTCTCCCATCACCGGCGCATCGCGGACGGGTGGACGCCGCTCGCGCCTCTGTTCCGCGACGAAGCGGGACGGCTGCTCGAGCGCGTCGGCATGCTCGAGCAGGCCGAGCGCGCCTGCGCGGTGCTCGCCTACGGAGACCTGAAGCGCGTCGAGCTCGCCGTCGCCCTGGCGAGCGAGCCGCGGCTGCTGCTCATGGACGAGCCCACCGCCGGCATGGCCGCCGCTGAGCGCGGCGAGCTGATGGCGCTCGCGGCGGCGATCGCTCGCGAGCGCCGCATCGCCGTGCTTTTCACCGAGCACGACATGGATGTCGTGTTCGCGCACGCGGATGCGATCGTGGTGCTGCATCGCGGCCGGGTGATCGCGCAGGGGAAGCCCGCCGAGGTGCGCGCCAGCCGCGAGGTGCGCGAGGTCTATCTCGGCTCGCAGGGGGCGGGCTGATGCTCTCGGTCCGCGACCTCGATACCTACTACGGCCGGGCGCACATCCTTGCCGGAGTCGCGCTCGAGGTGAGGAAGGGCGAGGCGGCGGCGCTGCTCGGCCGGAACGGCGCGGGCAAGTCGACGACGCTGAAGAGCATCATGGGCTGGGCGCGGCCGCAGCGCGGCGAAATCGTCTTCGACGGCCGCCGCATCGACCGTCTGCCCACCTGGCGCATCGCGCGCTCGGGGCTGGGCTACGTTCCGGAGGACCGGCGCATCTTCACCGATCTCTCCGTGATGGAGAACCTCGACGTCGGCCGGCGCGGCGAGGGCTGGACGCCGGAGAAGCTGTTCGCGCTCTTCCCCAATCTCGCGGAGGCGAAGCACCGGCCGGCGGGAAAAATCTCGGGGGGCGAGCAGCAGATGCTCGCCATCGCGCGCACGCTGATGGGCAATCCCTCGTGCCTTCTGCTGGACGAGCCTTCGGAGGGCCTTGCGCCGGTGATCGTCGATCAGTTGGCCACGGCGGTGCGCGGCCTCAAGGCCGCGGGCGTGGCGGTGTTGCTGTCCGAGCAAAGCTGGCGTTTCGCGGCGGCGGTTGCCGACCGCGCCTACGTCATCGAAAAGGGGCGGATCCGCTTCGCCGGAACGATGGCCGAGCTCGCCACCGACGAGAGCGTTCGAGCGAGATACCTGGCTGTATGACGCCGGTAGACTAGGTCCACGGCAGCAGCGAGGCGTGGATCACATCGGGCACGCCCTGTCCGCCGACCGAGCGGATGGCGAGGTCGACGTCTTTCAGGCCGAAGCGGTGCGTCGTGACCTTCTCCAGCGGAAAGCGTTTCGATGCGATCTGCGCGAGCGCGAGTTCGCACGCCTTGTAGCTGTGGCCGCGCGCGCTCTTGATGGTGATCGCCTTGACGGTGACGCGCTCCAGCGGAAAGTTCGGGAATTCGCGCATCTCGCCCTGGACGACGATCGTGCCGCACTTGCGCTTCAGCGCTTCGACGCCGAGAAGAATGGGTATCGTGCCGGCGCCGGCGGTGCAGTCGAGCGCCACGTCGACGCCGCGTCCGGCGGTGATTTCCAGGATGCGCGCGAGCGGGTCTTCCTTCTGCACGTCGATCACGTAATCCGCGCCCAGCTCTTTCGCCACTTTGAGCCGCGCCGCATCCTTGGACGTGCCGGTGACGATGATGAGGGCGGCGCCGGCCTGCTTGCAGATCACCGTCTGCGACAGCCCCTGCTGTCCGGGGCCCTGTATCAGGACCGTCGAGTCGTAGCCGACGCCGGCGTCGAAGAGCGACCATTCGACGCCGTTCGCCATCGGCGTCACCAGGCCCGCGAGCTCGGGCGTCACCCCCGCGGGCACGCGGTGCACGACCGCGTTCCACGGGAGATAGACGTATTGCGCGAAGCCGCCCCACAGGTGCGGCGCGCGCTCCGCCGAGGTGTAGCCGTAACGGATCGCTTCGGGGTTCTTGCGCCAGTCGGTGTTCTCGCAGTGGCGGTACTGGCCGGCATGGCACCACTCGCATTTGCCGCACATGACGTAGTGCTCGACGAAGACGAGATCGCCTTCCTTGAAGCCCTTGCGCCGGGTGAACTCGCGGCCTGCCTTGGCGATCACGCCGATGTTCTCGTGGCCCATGATCACCGGCGTCGCCGAGGGCGGCGTCTTGTAGAGCTTCACGTCGGTGCCGCAGATTCCCGCGACCTCCATCTTCATGAGCGCGGCGTCCTCGGGAATGTCGGGCATGGGATATTCCCGGACCTCGGTCCGGCTCGGACCGGTTCTCACCGCCGCCAGTACTTTTTCCACCGTGGTGTTTTTTTTCAGCCTCAGTCGAGCTTTACGTGCGCCTGCTTCACGATGGAACCGTAGCGGTCGTTCTGTTTCCTCAGGAAGACGCCGAATTCCGCCGGGGTGTTGCCCGCAGGCTCCATGCCCGCGGCGAGGAAGCGCTTCCTGATCTCCGGGTCCTGCATGATCTTGCGCGTCTCGCCCGAGATGCGCTCGGTGATCGCGGCGGGCGTACCCGCCGGCGCCATGAAGCCGATCCAGCCGAACATCTCGTAGCCGGGGAGCGTCTCGGCGATGGTCGGAACCTCGGGCATCGCTTGGGCGCGGGTCAGGCTGGTGGCGCCGAGCGCGCGCAGCTTGCCCCCTTTCACCAGGCTGGAGACCGCGGGAACGGTTTCGATGGTGTAGGCGACCTGGCCGCTCACCACGTCGGTGATCGATTGCGAGCTGCCCTTGTAGGGTACGTGCACCGCGTCCACGCCGGCCATCGAGTTGAACAGCACCGACATCAGGTGGCTGGTCGCGCCCGACCCCGACGAAGCGAACGAATATTTCCCGGGATTCGCCTTGAGCAGCGCGATCAGCTCCTTGACGTTTTTCGCGGGAATCGAAGGATTGACGACCAGCATGAAGGGATTGACCGCGAGCAGGCTGATCGGGACGAAATCCTTCAGCGGCTCGTAGGCGACCTTCTCGACGTTGGGGCTGATCGAGATCGGCCCGCTCGAGCCGGCGAGGATGGTGTAGCCGTCGGCGGGCGACTTGGACGCTGCTTCGGAGCCGACGACTCCGCCCGCGCCGGGGCGGTTGTCGACCACCAGCGGCTGTCCGAGCACGGGCACCAGCTTGTCGGCGACCATGCGCGCCGCGATGTCGGTCGCCTGTCCCGGCGGCCAGGGTACGAGAACCTTGATCGGACGGTTCGGATAGGTTTGCGCGTAGGCGCTGCCAGCGCAAATGAGCGCGCAGGCGAGGGCGAGCGCGACGAGACGGATCGGGGTTTTCACGGGATGGGACTCCTCCAAAGTGCTGCAATCCCAATGGTAGCAAATCGCGCCGTGCGCCTCCTAGGGTTTCACTGACACGGTCCGCTCGATGAACTCGGCGAACACCCGCGCGATCTCGTCCTCGTAGGGCGCCCATTCCTCGAACGGGATGAGCGGAACGTCCTGGTCGATGATCGGCAGCTGGTGCAGCACGCTTCCGGGGATCAGGCGCGCGCAAGCGCGGCCGCTCTCTGACGAATGGGTCTTGTCGTTGCCGGGAATGACGACGGTCGGCGCGCGGATCGAGCCGAGTTCCGCCTCGCTCACGCCCATCACCGGCAGGTGGGCGCCTTTCACGAAGAGATCGCGCCAGTACGTCATCACCTCGATGTAGCGCTCAGGATTCATGCCCATCAGCCGTTCGCGGTTGGCCGGGTTCGCGGCGATGCGCTCCCGGTATTGCTGCGTCGCGCACACCGCGGCCATGCCGCCCTCGCGCGCAGCGCGGATGAACTGGCCGTAGTAGTTTTCGGGCAGACGCTGCGCGGCGAAGGGGCCGCCGGTGACGCGAAATAGGAGCAGCCCGCGCACCGCCCCCGGATGCCGCAGCGCGGCGAGGATCGAAGTGCGCGCGCCCGAGGAGGAGCCGCCGATGAAAGCGGGCAGCGCCTTCAGGCGCGACAGCAGCTCGCGCAGGTCGTCCGCCCAGATCGCTTCCTCGACCTCGTCGCCCTCGATGAGGACGTCGGAGGCGCCGGTGTTGCGCCGGTCGTGCAGCAGCACGCGATGGCCGGCGGTTGCGATCTTGCGGGCGAGCGGGACGAATTCCTGATGCCCGCGCCGCCCGCCGGTGACCAGCGCGACCCAGGGCCCGCGCTCGCCGAGCACTTGATAGCGGATGTCGACGCCGCGAATTTTGGCGGTCTGCATGCGCACGAAATCATACCAGGCTCCCTAGTGCGGCAGCTCGCATGGATCACAGAGGCCTTCCGGAAAGCGCCGCGAGCTCGCCTGAACCGGGCCCGGCGCGCCCACGGTAGATCACCCGCTCAAGGTGAAGCCGGCGCGCAAAGGCGTCGGAAATACCGGCGATGTCGGGAGCCGGCACTCCGGTCTCGTCGATGCCGTACGCGAGATCATCGCCGTCGAGGCCGCGCAGGTCGAGGTCGGCGCACAGCACGAAGAGTTCCTGGTTGATCTGGAATGCGAGCGACAAGGTTACGCACAGCCGAGGCCCGGTCACCGACAGATAGGGCCGGGTGATCTGGATCCTGCCGGGCGCGCACAGGGCGCGACGGAAATAGGCCTTGCTCTGCCAATTAGTGCCCGGAGTCGGGCGCATCGGTTCCAGACGCGGGTTGCGCGCTGAGACGTTGCGCTCGGCCTCCAGGTTGGCGCCGATCTGGAAGCCGTCGGACGCGATGAGGTAGCAGCGCTGCGTACAATCCAAGCCGAGGAGCGTGCGAGCGGCTTGCGGGTGGTCCGCGCCGTCCTGGAGGCCTCGCGCCGCATTCGACAGCGCGGCGAAATAGGGCTCGAGCCGGGCGCCGCGCCGGTCGCGGGATCTCGTGCTCTCGGCGCGGAAAGCGGTGTTCAACCGGGCGAACAGCTCGCGGCACGCTTGCTCGCGCGGCCGTTCGGCGCTCGGTCGCGCGAAATAGTATCCCTGCACCAAGTCCGCTTCGGCCGCGGTCGCGCACAGCGCCTCGGCCTCGGTTTCGATGCCCTCCACGCAGACGAGCGCCCCCGCCTCGTGCAGCACCGCGACGATGCCCATGAACATGCGCCGCGCGAGCGGGTCGACGGTCACGCGGCGCGTCATCTCGCGATCGATCTTCACGATATCCGGCTTCAGTCTCCAGATGCGGTCGAAATTCGAAGAGCCGGCGCCGAAATCGTCGATGACGATCAGGCAGCCCAGCTCGCGGTAGTATTCGATCGCCGCGCTGAGACTCTCCTCGTCCTCGTGCGGCGTTTCCACCAGCTCGATGGCGACGCGGTGCGCCGGCATGCCGCTCGATTCCAGCATCTGCGCGAAGAACGCTCCGAATCTTCGGCCCTCGGACGCCACATACGGATCTACGTTGAGGAATAGCCAACTGTGAGCGGTGTCGAGGCGAAGGAAATTCCTCACGTGGAGCCGGCGGCATTGCCGGTCCAGCAGGGTTCGCGCCTCGCCGTGCGGCGCGTCGCGCAGGAGATCGAGCGGCGCGACGCTCCCGCCGCCGGGTCGTGTGGCGCGGATCAGGCCTTCGTACCCGACCGGACGGCGGTGCGCCAGGCTGAAGATAGGCTGGAAATGGCTGCGCAGCCGCAGCTCGCCGCGTCCGTTCGGCGCGAGGTACGTGTCCAGAGTCGAATCTGCGGCATCCAGCAAGTCCATGGCGCATCCAATACGTTGTTGTTTTGGCTCGTTCTGTGCAAGGAGCATGCCACGGTGCATGGAAGCGATTTCGGCCGGCGTTTCGTGAAGGACTTCACGGGCTGCGAGGCTCCTCGACCGCCGCCGCACCTTTCGCGGGCGCGGTCTGCACCACCATGTACCAGCGGAAATCGGGCGGTCGACGTCCGAGTCAGGGTTTCAACGCACGGTACAGAAACGGCAGGCTCACGTCCATGCGGTAGTCGACGTCCGAATGGTTGTCGTCGAATTCCTCGTAGCGGTGGCGGATGCCCGCCGCCGAAAGGCGCGCCGACAGGATGCGCGAGCCGTAATGGATGTGGTACTGGTCGCGCCAGCCGCAGTCGATGTAGATGCCGCGGAGCGTCCTGAGATTGTCGCGGTAGCGCTCGACGAGGTTGACCGGGTCGTGCGCCCGCCACTTGCGCCAGCGCTCCCCGATCGCCTCGCCCGACTCCAGGTTGAAGGGCACGCGAAAGCCGTTGGGCGCTTTCGGGTCCGGATCGTAGGTCGCCGCCATGCACAGGTTCATGATGCAATGCCCATCGGCGGTGGAGAGCTTCTCCTTGTTCCACACGTGCCGGAGAAACCTGCGGATGCGCCCGTCGTCCAGTCCCTGCTCGAGCCCCTTGCGGTGCGATTCGCCGCGCGCGTCGTAGGCGCCCGCTTTCCGCCTGCGCGCGCGGTGCTTCGTGAGCTCGTCGAGCGTGTTCGGCCAGTCGTGCCAGTAGACGAAATCGAAGTACGCGTCGCCGGAGTGATCGGCGACCGCGCCCCAGGTTCTCGCGTACTTCATCGCGTGCAGGATCGCGCCGTAGCCGCCGGAGGACTTGCCGAAGCAGCCGCGGTGCTCGCGCAGGGGAATCGTCCTGAAGTGCCGGTCGACGAAAGGCACGATCTCGCGCGTGAGATAGTCGGCATAGTCGCCGATCGCGCTGGAGTTGACGTACTGGTTGCCGCCGAGCGCGGTGAAGCAATCGGGGAAGACGAAGATCGCCGGCCCCATCCTGCCTTCGCGCATCAGCCGCGCGGCGCGCTCCGGGACGTTGTCGCCGAAGGGCTTCCAGTTGGCGTGCGAGAGCCCCGAGCCGGTGAAGCCGACCAGGTCGTAGAGCACCGGGAAGCGCCGCCGCCCCTCGCCGTAGTGCGGCGGCAGCCACACCGCGAGCTTGCGCACGTGCGGATCGCGCAAGGGATTGCCTTTGAGAACCTTCGATTCGTGGTCCAGCACGATGAGCGTGCCGGCGGGACCTTTCGACCGCTTCAGGGTCATGGCCGCTATCTGCCGAAGTATTCCCGCACCGCGTCCCACGCGGCGGTCTGCAGGAAGCTCGCGGTGTCGCGATCGACGCCGGCGGTGTAGCCGTTGCCGACCGGCGATTTTCCGTACACCGCCGCGTAGCTCGCGCAGGCCGCGAGGTAGGTGCCCGCGAGGGTCGGGTGCCGCTTGTCGGGCTGGTAGAGCTCGAGATCGGGGCGCCTCGCGATCGCTTTCGCGAAGGCGAGCCCGGCGGGGATCACCAGGGCGTCGTTGCGGTTCGCCGCGAGGGTGTACTGCTCGGCGAGTTGCGCGGTCATCTCGGGTTTGTCCTTGTACGCCCAGGACATGAAGAAGATCGGGCGCGCGCCGTGTTTCTTCACGATATCGCTCTGCTTCTTCGCGTACTCGCCGAACACGCTCTTCAGCTGCGGATGGATCGGGCATTGGCTGCAGTCCATGACGACGACCGCGTCGAACTGCTTCCCGGGCGGGTTGAACACGATCTCGTTGTTCGCGGTGAAGGAATACTTGCCGATGCCCTCCGGCCTGAAGTACGACTCCATGTCGTGCCAGTCGATACCCGAGCCGCTGATGGTCACCGACACGCCGCGCGCCCGGCTCTGCGGGTCGGCGGCCGCGATCAGGCGCAGCACGTGGGTATGCATGCTGTTGTTGTAGTAGAAAAAGCTGTTGCCGACCCAGAGGAGGGATTGGGGCGGCGCGCCACCGAAATCGGTGAGCTTGGGCTTGGTCTGCGCGGCGGCCGGGAGCGTCAGGGAAAAGAGCAGCGACAGGCACAAGACCGATGCGATTTTCTTCATGGCGGGAATTCTCGAAGTGTGAGAGCGACCGATACTATAACTATACTGCAACGGTGACGAACGACGACCCGGTGGAAGCCGCCGGCCGCGGCGGCGTGCGCGTGGCGCTCGCGGCGCTCGCGGCGCTCGCGGTCGCCATGGGCATCGGCCGCTTCGCCTTCACGCCGATTCTGCCGATGATGCAGCAGGACTCCGGGCTGTCGGTGTCCGACGGCGGCTGGCTCGCCTCGGCGAACTATCTCGGCTACCTGATCGGCGCGCTGTCGGCGGTGCGCCTGCGCATCGGCGCGGCGACCGCCATCCGGGGAGGTCTCGCGATCATCGGGCTGTCCACGCTGGCGATGGCCCTGCACGACGGATTCCTGCTGTGGGCGCTGCTGCGGACGGTGGCCGGCGTCGCGAGCGCCTGGGTGCTGGTCTTCGTTTCCGCCTGGTCGCTCGAGCGCCTGGCGGTTGTCGGGCGCCCGGATCTGGGCGGCGTAGTCTACGCCGGCGTCGGTGCGGGCATCGTCGTCGCGGGCGGGGCCTGCCTCGTCGCGATGAGCGTGCACGCGGGCTCCTCCGTCGCGTGGACCAGCCTGGGACTGGCATCGCTTGTCGCTGCCGCGATCGTTTGGCCGGTGTTCGGGTCCGGCGCCGCCCCGGCCGCCGATGCGCGGCAAACCCACGGGGCGAAGTCGCGCACCCCGGATTTCTGGCGCCTCGTGCTGTGCTACGGCGCCTACGGCTTCGGCTACATCATTCCCGGCACGTTTCTCCCCGTGATGGCGAAGCAGGCGATCGCCGACCCGGCTCTCTTCGGCTGGGCCTGGCCGGTATTCGGCGTGGCCGGCGCCGCGTCGACGCTGCTGACGGCGTGGATCGGTTCGCGGCTGACGCGCCGCGGCGTCTGGGCGATCGGCAGCCTCGTGATGGCGGTTGGTGTCGTCGTTCCCCTGCTGCTGCCCGGGCTCGCGGGCATCCTGGTTGCCGCGCTGTGCGTCGGCGGTACCTTCGTCGTGATCACCATGGTGGGCATGCAGGAAGCGCGCGCGGTCGCCGGCGCCGGGGCCCGCACGCTCATCGCCGCGATGACCTCGGCCTTCGCGCTAGGACAGATCGTCGGCCCGCTCGCCGCCGCCTACTGGGTGC
>Ga0137397_10000594_pt1 | contig 24973 bp, 18 predicted proteins | sample czorhiz116metaG_FD_106658 | JGI IMG/M metagenome (GOLD analysis project Ga0137397, IMG submission 106658) | Vadose zone soil microbial communities from Angelo Coast Range Reserve, California, USA - czorhiz1.16 metaG | ecosystem: Environmental > Terrestrial > Soil > Vadose zone | place: USA... | reverse complement strand
GCCGACAGCCCAGGTAATCGTTTTTCCGTCATCGGCCCAGCCGAAATAATCCGCGCCAATGTCCGTCAAGCGCTTTACTGGAACCGCGGGACCGCTAACGTTAATCGTGGGAGCTTCCCCGCCCACGGCAGGCATCGCGACCAAATAGAGCTGATTCATTACGTGCGCGAGCACCCATTGGCCATCCGGACTCGGCGCGAGGTCATCCGCAGCCACTGGCTCTTCGGCAAAGTAAATCCCCTGCCCTTTTACTTGCAGATGTGTGCGGCGGTCTGTGCCGTCATAACGCAGCGAAACAAGTCCGCCGGGCGTATAAACGTAAACGCGATCTTTCTCATGCGTAAAGCGCGGTCCGCCTGCACCGCGAGCCGGCAAGATCAAATTCGCGTCTCCGCCAGCTGAAGGAATCCAAATCAGGTCCGCGTTACCAGTTTGTCCGCCATCGAAGGCGCTGTTATCGCGGTCATAGGCATTGCCACGCAGCAACACGATGCGGCTGCCATCCGGCGACCAGGAGGGATTGCTGTACACGCCGAGCGACTTTGAGAGCTGTTGCGGTGCTCCGCCCGCTGCAGGAATTTTCCAAAGCTGGCCGCCTTCGGCCGTCCAGCTCACGTAAGCGAGCCACTTGCCATCCGGTGACCATGCCGGCTGATACGCGCGGGCATTTCCGTTGGTCAATTGAATTGGTTTGCCGCTGGGCATATCGAGCGTATAGAGATGTGTCATTGCGGAGAACGCGAGTTTCTTGCCGTCAGGAGATTCCGTCGCGTCTTGGATCAGGCGCACCTTGACCGGCCCTTGTTCGACCTTCTGCGGAAAATCCAGCTTTGGCCCAATTTCCTGTGAAACCTTAGCGGAGAATGGAATTACCATTTCTGCGCCGGTGGCCAAATTCAGACGGCGAATTTTTCCATCCTGGTTATAGACAATTTCTTTTGCGCCCGGGAGAAACGCGTAGCCTGGAAAAACGTCGCGAGTAAAACGCGCTTCCTGATCGTCGCGCGTGATTGGGTAGCGCACCCAGTGATCTTCACCGGTTTCCAGATTGCGCATGCGCAAGCCTGATTCCGTTTCGAACCGCGAAACATAAAGCATCACGCTGCCGTCGGGTGACAGTACCGGGCGAAATGCACTGAGCGATTGCTGGATGATGGTGTCTTCGTCGCCCGTCTTGCGATCCTTCCGCTTGATTTCCCATTGTGGCAGCATCGCGTTGTAGGAGAAGGGTCCGTGCCGCTCCGCATAGTAGAGGTACTTTCCGTCTGCCGAGGCGACTACACCTACATCGTTCGGCCGGTCTCTTCGCTGGATGGTTGGCGTAGGTTTCGCCTTTGTGATTTGCACGCCCGTGCCGCCGTCCACGTGATACATCCATATTTCATAGGACGTGATGCCCGCCGCTGCTTTTGAGACGAAAATATACTTTCCGTCGGGTGCCCAGGAAGGCGAGACGAAATCCGTGGCGGGATCCTTGGACACCTGTTTCGGCTCGGTTCCATCGGCATGCATGATCCAGATGTTGTCGCTTCCCTCGCGGTCGGAGAGAAAGGCGATCCATTTGCCGTCGGGAGAAAATTTCGGTTGGCTGTCGAACGCCATGCCGCCGGAGATCAACTTTGCCTGGCCGCCTTCGATGGGCAGGGTGTAAAAGTCGCCGAGGAGTTCGAACACGATGGTTTTGCCGTCGGGAGAGACGTCCAGCGAGAGCCAGGTGCCCTCATCGGTGGTGAACTCAATCTTGCGGTCGCTTTTGAGCGGCAGAGGAGGCTTTTTTTCGTCCTTTTTCTCGTCTTTCTTTTCTTCTTTCTTCTCGTCCTTTTTCTCCTGCGACGCGGCCAGCCCGGCCGTTCCAAGCAGCCCAAAACCCAAGGCCAGTGCCACCACCCACACAAACATTCCCCGCCAAGTGAGCTTGGTCACGTTCATTCCGTTCTCCTTCTATTTGCGATTCAAAGAAATCAGAAAGCGCCTTCAGACGATCAGCTCTCGCCTCGCCGTTGGGCCCACCCGTGCTAGCCCCGTTAGACGCGAAACGCTGGGAAGCGTCTCACATTTTGCCCTGGTTCCACAATTCCGCGGGATGTGAAATGGCGGTCGCTACACACAACCCCGAGCGCGTGCTAGGCTATCCAATTGCTTCGTTGCCAGAATGTCTCGCTTAGTCGCCACGCTCCGTTCGCAGTTCCTCCCTCGATTGCCGCTTTTGCTCGCCCTTTGCCTTCTCGCTGGCGGGATTCTTTCCCCCGCGGCTCGGGCTCAACTTATTCGCCTGCCATCCGGAAAAGGCGACATCGTCGAAATTTCCGCGGACGGTCCGCAAAAAAAGCAAGGCGACCTTTTCATCGCCGACAAGAACGTCCTAATTCAATACGGCGAACTTTCGCTGCGCGCGGATCACGTCGAGTACAACAACCGCACACATGAAGCCGCGGCCGCCGGCCACATCGTTTTCGACTACGACAATCAGCACATCGAAGCGGCGCAAGCGCAGTACAACCTCAGCACGGCGACCGGCCAATTTCACGATGTTCGCGGAAACATCAAAATTTCGCGACGGCCGAACCCGATGGTCCTCGTCACGGATAATCCGCTGTACTTCGAAGCACGCGACGTGGACAAACTTCCCGGCGACGTTTACATCGTTCGCCAGGCCTGGATCACGGTTTGCGATCGAGAGCATCCCAAATGGCAGTTCTTCACGCGGCGCGCCCGCATTCGTCTCGATAAAAATGTCGCACTGGTGAATGCGAACTTCCGGCTGCTGAAAGTGCCGCTTATCTGGCTGCCCTATGCGACTGCCCCAGCAGGGCCGCGTGTGCGGCAATCCGGGTTCATGATTCCTGATGTGGGCAACAGCAATCGCAAGGGATTTATCTTGGGCGATGCGTTTTACTGGGCGCCCGCGTCCTGGTTTGACACAACGCTTGGAGCACAATACTTGAGCAAGCGCGGCTCCTCCCAGCACGCGGAGATTCGCGCGACCCCTTACGAAAACACGTCGTTCAATTACACCTATTACGGTGTGATTGACCGCGGGCTGCCGGATTCGAACGGTGTTCTGCAACCGCAGGGCGGCCATCAGCAGCGCTTGGAAATTCAATCCATACTTCCGAACAATTGGCGCTTCGTCACCGACTATAACCAGCTTTCTTCTCTCACGTTCCGCCTCGCTTTCGCCGATGCTTATGGCGATGCGATCAATTCGGAAGTCCGCAGTTCCGTTTTCTTAGCGAACAATTTCAATGGCTTCAGTCTGAATTTCGCCGCGCTCAATGACAAAAGTTTTCTCACGATCAATCCGGAGACCAGCGTTTCTTTGCGCAACCTTCCCGAAGCACGGTTCGGTTCGGTCGAGCAGGCTCCCTGGCGCGATCTTCCCGTTTATTTCAGTTTTGATTCGTACATCGGCGGCTCAAGCCGCGAAGACGCAAACCTCACCACTGCCGCCGTCGTGCAACGCATGGAATTCGCGCCGCGCGTGACGCTTCCGATTCATTTCGGCGCATGGCTGGGCGTCACGGCGACCGGTGCCTTCCGCGCCACACGTTACGGGGCTTCGCTGGATTCCGCCGGCAACCTCAATGAGCAGCCCGTCACTCGCAACGACGGTGAATTTACGCTGGAGATTCGTCCACCTACACTGGAGCGCTTTTTTGACCGGACCTCTCTCAAAAAAGACAAACCGCGCCACCGTTACAAGCACACCATCGAACCTGAAATCACTTTCCGCTACGTGGGTGGCATAGGCAATTTCGAACGCTTCATTCGCTTCGATTCGGACGCCACGCTCAGCAACACCACCGAAGTCGAATATGGAATCACGCAACGGCTTTTTCTGAAGAGTGGCGACGATCAGCCACAGGAGCTCGTTTCCTGGCGAATCGTCCAAAAACATTATTTCGATCCGACGTTTGGGGGAGCGATCGTTAATGGCGAGCGCAACGTGCTTCAGGCGCTCAATTCCATCACACCGTTTGCTTTTGCGCTTGGTCCGCGCAATTGGTCCCCGATAGTCAGCGACATAAAAATTACACCGGGCGAAAGATACGATGCCGAGCAAATTCTGGAATACGACCCGCAGCTCCAGAAAATCACCACGATTGGCACGCTCGTAAAAATCAAGCCGTATTCGGAATTTTTTGCGACGGTCGCCCACTTCCGCCTTCAGGACGATCCGGCGCTACAACCGCTTTCGAACCAGGTGCGCGCGCTTTTCGGCTACGGCAGCCTCAATCGCAAGGGCTTTAACGCCACGGCAGGCATCAGTTACGACATTACGAACAGCGTGCTGCAAAATCAGATCGCGCAAATCAATTACAACGGCGCGTGCTGCGGACTAGCGTTCGAATATCGCCGCATTAACCTCGGCCAGGTCAGAACGGAAAATCAATTCCGCGTTGCGTTCATCATCGCCAATCTCGGCACGTTCGGAAACCTGCGGCGCCAGGAAAAAATCTTCTAGCCGTCCCACGTCATGTTTAAGTGGTTGAGCCTGTGCTAAATTCTTTGTTTCATGAGCAAAACCGATCTCGCGTTTCTTTCCATCTCCGAACTCTCCCGCCTCTTTCGCTCCCGCAAGCTTTCGCCCGTCGAATTTACGGAGCATTTTCTTTCGCGTATTGAAAAACTAAATCCGGAACTCAATGCATATCTCACCGTCACTCCGGAGCTCGCGCTCGCGCAAGCCAAGAAAGCCGAAGCGGAACTCTTTGCACCGCGCGGCGGCAAATCCCGCCGAGATCGCGGACCGTTACACGGAATTCCCATCTCACTGAAAGACAATATTCAGACAGAAGGCATTCGCACCACGGCCGGCGCAAAATTCCTGAAGGAGTTCGTTCCCGAAGAGGATGCGCGTGTTGTCACTCAATTAAAGTCAGCCGGCGCAATCATCCTCGGCAAAACGAACCTTCACGAATTCGCATATGGCGTGACGACGAACAATCCACACTACGGCCCGACGCGCAATCCTTGGGACACCGCGCGCATTCCCGGCGGCTCGAGCGGAGGTTCCGCCGCTGCGATCGCAGCGGGACTCTGTGTCGCAAGCGTCGGTTCGGACACCGGCGGCTCGATTCGCATTCCTGCGTCTCTTTGCGGCATCATTGGCTTCAAGCCGGGGCTCCATCGCGTTTCCGTGGAAGGCGTTGTCCCTCTTTCAACCACGCTGGATTGTGTCGGGCCGCTTGCACGCTCGGTTGAAGACGCCGCATTCGTTTTTGACGCCATCCTCGAACATCACAAGGAAAAAACTTCACGCCGCAAACAAAAGTTCACGCTCGGCATTCCTCAAGAATTTTTCTTCGACGTGCTTTCGACGGAAATGCAAGAGGCGTTTGAATCCGCTCTCAAAGCGTTCCGCAAAGCCGGCTGCAAAACAAAAGAAATCTCCATCCCGCTTCTGAACAACACCGAAGATTCCGGAAACAACATCGCTTGGGCCGAAGCCACGCACTATCACCAGCGAAGGGGCTGGTTCCCCAAACACTCTGCCGATTACGGCGAAGACGTTCGTGCCCGCCTCGAAATCGGCGCCAGAGTCGCCGCGACCACTTATCTTGACGCGCTTGCACTTCGCGAAAAATTCATCCAACAGTTTCATAGCGCCATCGCCGAGGCCGCCGTTGACGCCCTCTTCGTCCCTACAACTCCCATCCCCGCTCCGCTCATCGGCGAAGAGAACACCGTAATTAACGGCAAAGACTACGCCACTCGAGCACTTCTGCTGCGTCTGAATCGTCCCGCCAATCTCGCCGGCGTCCCCGCGATTTCCGTCCCCTGCGGCCTCACGCCCTCCGGCCTCCCCGTCGGCCTCCAACTAATCGGCCCCATCGCAAGCGAAGCCGTTCTCGTTCAAATCGCCGGCCTCTTCGAACAAGAACGCCCCTTTCCGGTTTTGCCGCAATGAAATCCCCATCGCCAAAAATATCCAGGCGAATCTCGAGACTTGCCATGACTTTTCTTATCGCCTACGTCATCGCTCTGCTTTTGATTCGTTTCCTTGAACCGCACTTTCTCTTTTTCCCTACCTATCCCGACAGGCTTGGCGGCGACTGGAATCCGCGTGCTTTGCAGAGGCAGGAAGTTTGGTTCAACGCTTCCGACGGAACCAAGCTGTACGGATGGTGGATTGCGGCGGACAACGCAAAATTCACTTTTCTGGTGTTTCACGGAAACGCGGGGAACATCGCTGATCGCACTTACCTCTACGAATTCTTGCGTGGCACGCCTGCAAACGTCTTTGCGGTGGAGTATCGGGGCTATGGACGCAGTGATGGAAAACCCTCCGAAGCGGGTCTCTATCAAGACGCGGAAGCGGCCTTGAAATATTTGCTCGAAGTAAATCACATTGAACGAAAACAAATCATCGTACTGGGGCAATCGCTGGGCACAGCCGTCGCGGCGCATGTTGCTTCCCGCAACAAAATAGGTGGGCTAATTCTAGAAGCCCCTTTTCCATCCGCCTCGGCGGTGGCGCTACGCGCATTCTGGTTCTTGCCGGGGATAAGCCTGCTTGTTTACTCGCAACTGGACACCGAAAAAAGAATCAAGGAAATTGACGCGCCGTTGCTCGTCATTCACTGCGAGCAAGATCCTGTGATACCGCTGCAATTCGGCCAAAAAGTCTATGAGGCGGCGCATTCGCCCAAGACATTCGCTATGATAAAAGCCTCTTGCCACGAAGAATCGGCTGTGATTGCGCCAACCCAATACAGGACTGCACTACAAGCGTATTTGAAAACGGTCGAGGCGAACCAGACGCCTCACTGATGACAACCATTGTGTTTCCCGGCTGGGTGCCGCACTCTTCGTTCTCATATTCTTGCAAAACCCTCTCCTGCAAGCCCTTTCTTTTCAAATTCATGCAAAACCACCGGGGTGGAGATCGCGTTTTCGTTATCTCATTCCTTCGCGGCCTCCTTACTTCTTCTCCTCAGTCCCCGAAGCCGGTCGCCTCTTGTGCCACGAATCCCCAATTCGCCTTTCGCTTCGCCTCGCTGAGGCGCATAAGCCTGCCACCCACAACGTATCCCAGCGTTCCCGTCACAATCCCGGCGAGTACATCGGCAACGTAGTGATACCGCCCCCATATGGTCGAGGCACACATACAAACAGCGAACGGCAACAAAGTCCAAAACAGCCAGCGCCGGTGTTTCCAAGCTCCCCACAATGCAGCGACCGATCCCGCTACGTGCTCCGAAGGAAACGCCGCGCCGCGCACGCGGCCAAAGTGTTCGATGAAGTTGATGGCCGTGGTGAAGGCTCCGCCGTGCAGTTCACCATGCCACATTCCGGCCATCGTGAACCATGGGCTTTGGATGGGGAAAATCATTGCGACGAGATATCCGATGACGTATCCCGCGGCGGAGTACGTCATCGTCGCCCAGTACGCTTTCCAGTCGCGGCGGAAGTACAAAACGCCGCAGACGATGAGGAGGTAAGTGAAGTAAGTGATGTAAGTGAACTGAAAGAAATCGTTGCGCGCGGGAGTCGCAAATTGTTCGAGCCACAACGCCGGGTGCACACCCGTAAGCCAATAATCAAACGCGATGAGCTTTGCGTCTTCCCAGCCGGGATTTACGAGATGCACGAGATGCGCGAGTTCTTCAAAACAAAAAAGAAAAAACAGATGCGGATACCAATATCGCCAGAAATGCCAAAACCTTGTCGCAATCTTCTCTCCATCGCGAATCGCGCGTTCCTCGCTGCGAGTGTAAACGCGGCAGAGCAAAAGAATCAGAAGAGCAACGAATGCTTGCACCGCGATCAGTCGAATCGGATGCGCCAGATTCCTCGCAAAGAGCGCCATGAGCACGCTGGAAAAAGAAAGATAGCCGAGCGCGACCCACTCAAAGACGCCGCAGGCTCGCCACGAAATTGCAAATTCGCCCTGAGCATCGGCGAGAATGCGCTGGCCTTTGAATTTGGCGGCGGCGGCCGGCGTCCATGGCAGCGCGGTTTCTTTCGCAACAATTGGACGATCTTTCTTCATCGCATACTTTCCGGAACCATCTTCAGAAGCTTTGCCTTTGTGAATACGGGCTCGCACCAATTCGCAATTTGCCAGCGCTGGCGTTCCGCGATCCGCCGCAGACCCCTTGCCGGATTTACCGCGACGGGTTTTCCAACGCTAGCGAGCAGCCAGCGATCATTTTCGCTGTCGCCATACGCGCTGCAGTTTTTCAGGTCCAGGTTCCACTTTTCCGCAAACCACCACGCGGCGATCGCTTTCGCTTCACCAAACATCGGCGGGCCAAGTACACGGCCGGTCCAGCGGCCGTTTTTTTCTTCAACCCGCGTGGCGCAAACAAAGATCTCGGTTTCGCAGCCTCGTTTTGCCAGCTCGCGGCGCAGCCTGTCCGCAATTTCCTGCGCGAGAAATTCCAGTGTGCCCGTGATGAGCACAATTCGTTCGCCGTTCAACACATGCTGCGCAACGCATTCCACTGCCGCGGAAAACAAAGGTGCTCCGCTCGCCGCGCGATTCACCTGGAGACCGGACGAGCGGATCGCTCGCAAATACGCTTTGTTTCCCTGCAGCACATGGGTCGGGCCATTCGGCGCGTGGCGCACGGCTTCTTTCAGCCAGACAAAAGCATTCCTCGCAGGAATTTTTCTCTCGTACCACAAAGCGCGAAAGAATCGTCGTTCGAGCGATGGCTTCTCGACAAGCGTTCCGTCCACGTCGAAAAAAGCCGCCGCGCGGCTCATGCGGCCTCCCGCACAACGCCGGCTCTTCGTGGAACGGAAGAAGTCGCTTGCGCGATGTATTTCCAGCCTTCAACCAGCACAGGCAATCCGCGCACGAGACAAAACGCTGCCGTCCCCCACGTCAGGACATTGGCCAGCGTACGAATCGTCATGTGCGCGTCGGCGGCTAGCGTTCCGACTAATGCAACTGGACCACGCGTCAGTGCGAGTTCGAGTCCAAGGTAGCAAAAGCACAAGCACTTCATGGCCGCGTACAAGCCACGGCTCCAGCGCGAAGCGACCAATGCGCGGCCCCACCACGTTTGCAGCATGCCGTTCGCGCCCCAACCGGAGTGGCCTGCCTTCAATGCGAGGCCGCGCAGAAAATCCGTCGCCGCGCCGCGCGCGAAAAACAGCACAGGCAGCCACAGGGAAACCATCCCCACGACCGCGAAATAGGTGAAGTAAACATTTTCGATCATGCGATCGCCGAGAATATCAAGCTGCGCGCCTATCGGTGTCGCCATTTTTTTCTTCCGCGCGAGGTGTCCGTCGAACGCATCAAGCGCAATCGCCGCAACCGTAAGCGCAACGGCCGCAAGGTTTGCCCAGGTGCCCCGCCCGAACAAACTCACTGCGGCGAAACCGACCGCCACCCGCAGCAAGGTCACTTTGTTCGGCGTCCACCCGGTATTGAAGATTCCGGCCATCACAATTCTCCGCAATGGCGAGAGCAGCTTCCCTGCCAAACGGACGCCACGCAAATGGCGGCGTTTCAATCAGTTGCGGCCGCTTGGTCACGAGTCCTCTGCTGTACGCGCAAGCCGTTTCCGCCAGTTGTCGGCTTTCCCCGCATGGCCGGCGCAAGCGGAATTCCTACGATTTGTGGGACAATCCGAAAGGCACTTCGTGGTCGAACGCAGCCTGCAACTAATTCCGGACTCGTTCATCCCATAAGATTCGAGGTCATTTCGCGCATGCATCCTGACGTTTCTTTTGCGGCGGCGTTCCTTGCGGGCCTGGTTTCGTTTCTGTCACCTTGCGTGTTGCCGCTCGTGCCCGGTTACATCTCCATGCTTTCCGGAGTAGGCATGGAGCAGTTGCGCCAGGGCCAGCAGCCGCGTGGCGGACTTTTTGCGTCGGCGCTTTCTTTCGTTCTTGGATTTTCTGCCGTGTTCATTTCTTTTGGGGCTTCGGCCAGCGCCGTCGGTTCCTTTTTGCGAGAAAATCGCACGACGCTCGCGCCAATCGCGGGTGCGCTGATTTTGCTTTTTGGCCTGCATCTTCTCGGTGTGCTGATCAAGCTGAAGCTCAAAACCGGAATTATTCTCGGTGCGATTTGCGTCGCGCTCGGAATTGTTTCATTGATCTACCGCGACCCACTTTTCTTCCGGCTGGGCGCCGTTCATTTTTTCTCGCTCTCAGTTATCGGATTTTTTGGTCCCACTCTGGCGCGGTGGCTGAATCGCGACGTTCACCTGCGAAGCACATCGAAACAGCCGGGCATCTGGAGCGGGTTTCTGCTGGGGTTTGCATTCGCTTTTGGCTGGACGCCGTGCATCGGACCGATTCTTGCCACGGTGCTTGCGCTCGCCGCCGCGAGCGAAACTATTTTTCGCGGCGTTTTACTGCTCGCGGCGTATTCGGCGGGCCTTGCGATTCCTTTTTTGCTTACCGCGGTCGGCATCGGCCAGTTTCTCAAGTTTTATCAGCGCTTCCGAAAGCATTTGCACGCCGTCGAACTCTTTAGCGGCGCGCTTTTGCTATTTGTCGGCGCGTTGATTTTCGTAAACCGGCTGACGTGGCTCGCGGGCAAGCTGGGCGCCTTAAACGCGTTGGTGCTGTGGCTGGAGCATTCGCTGACCGGCAAGTGACGGCACGGCAAAGAAGCTATAATTGCTGGTGAGGAGAGCAATGAAGACAACGGTCCTATTCGTGTTGATGACAGCGCTGGTAGCGTCCACGGGAATCGGATGTAAGCCGCAACAGACTGCGGTGATCAAGGATTTCCAGGAAAAAGACATTCCTGCGGGGAAAGTAGTGCTTGTGAATTTCTGGGCGACCTGGTGCGAACCTTGCAAGATCGAAATTCCCTGGCTGATCGAAATGCAAAACAAGTACAGCGCGAAAGGCTTTACTGTGTTGGGTATCGCGATGGATGACGAAGGGAGTTCGGTCGTCGCGCCGTTTGTCCAGACTAAGCGCTACGATGTGAACGGACAGAAATTGGCGATGAATTATCCGATCGTAATCGGCAGCGACAAAGTGGCGGACAAATTCGGAGGGTTACTCGGTTATCCCACCAGCATTTTGATCTCGAAGGATGGCAAGAAGATCAAGCGGATTACCGGATTAATCAGCTACGAGGAAATTACGAAAGCTATTGAAGGCCAACTATAAAAACGATGCTTGACGAACGCGATTTTCAGAAAAAGTGTGACACCGCGCTGGAAGAATTGAAGCGCAGGATGCTGACCGCCGGCGATGCGCATGGCTTTGATGTGGAAGGCGAGAGCGGCAAGCTCGAAGTACTTTTTGAAGAGCCGGAAGAAGCGAAGTTCGTGATTTCGCCGAATACGCCAATGCGCGAGATCTGGATCTCCGCGCTCTCCACGAGTTTTAAACTGGGTTGGTCCGATGCGAAAAATGCATTTGTTTTGGAAAAAACGGGCGAAGACCTGACGGGCGTGATGAGCCGCGTCATTTCGCAGCAAATTGGGGCCGAGGTGAAGCTGTGAGAAGACTTTTTGCTCTTTTGCTCGCAGCTGCGTTTGGAATTGCTCCGGCTATTTCCAGAGGACAAATTCCCGCGGCAAAGGACGTTGTCGCATCATCCGCCTACACTTCTTTTGATCCCGTTGCGCGCGGCCACGAATTTCAAATCGCCGTCGTACTCAAGATTCGCGATGGTTATCACATCAACGCACGCAAACCGACTTTGGATTACTTGATTCCCACGGATCTGAAAGTCGATTTGCCCCCAGGGTTCAAGGCCAGTGAAGTGAGTTATCCGGACGGCACGCTGAGGTCATTTTCGTTTTCCAGAACCGAGAAACTGAATGTTTACACCGGCACAGTGATATTGCGGCTGAGAGTCACGGCGCTTCCCGATGCTCCGTTCGGCGCACAACACATTCCACTGAAACTGAGATACCAGGCGTGCAGTGAATCGGTTTGTTTGCCACCGGTGAAACAAGATGTCGATACTGCGTTCGCTGTAGCAACGACGGGGAAAACCGCGCACGAAGAATTCTTCAAACAGAAGTAGCAATTCTTTTCGCGCCTCTGCGAAACTCAATTCATGTTTGACGGAAAAGTTCGTTGGTGGATGGTTGCCAGCGGTGCAGTTGCCTTGCTTCTTGTCATCGGAATTGTAGCGCTCTCCTGGCGCACACATCACATGGAAGAATACTTGCGGGTGATGGTGGAACGGGAGCTCAGTGAGCGCTTCCAAAGCAAAGTAGTGCTAAAAGCACTTCACGTTCACATATTTCCGCGCATCGGCGTCGTGGGCGAAGGCCTGACCATGCGCCACCACAACCGCGTGGACATTCCGCCTCTCATCCAAGTCGAGCGATTTTCCTTCTACACGGGGCTCACCGGCCTGATCCGGCCAATCAAGCACATTGATGTCGTGCATCTCGATAAATTACAAATCACGCTTCCGCCGCGCAGCGATAAGGGCAAGCATCCGGAGTCGAAGGAAAATCAGGAGCAAGACAAATCGAAGTTGCCGAAAACCATCTTGGACAAAATTGTTTGCCGCGACGCGGACATCTTTACCACGCCGACCAAACCGGGGAAAGAGCCTCTCGATTGGGAGATACACAATCTCGTTCTGGACAACGTGGACTTCGACAAACCTTTCGCTTTTCACGGAACGCTCACCAACGGAAAACCTGTGGGAGAAATTGCAACGCAAGGGCAATTTGGTCCCTGGAACGCGGATGAGCCTGAAGAGTCCCCTGTTGCGGGTGAATATACGTTCAAGGACGCCGACCTCGGACCATTTCCGGGCATCGCCGGAACACTTTCCTCGACGGGCAAGTTCAATGGACTACTGAACGAATTAGGAGTAAGAGGTGTTACCGACACTCCCGATTTCTCACTCGATAAGGTCGGAAAGCCGGTGGCACTTCACACAGAGTTCGATGCAACCGTGGACGGCACAAACGGCGACACGCTCTTGCATCCCGTGCGGGCAACACTGGTGAGATCGCTGATTTTCGCGGAAGGAAAAGTGGTTCAAGTGCCGCAACAAGGGCATCTGATTACGCTCGATGTAAGCACGCCACGGGGCCGCATCGAAGACATGCTAAGCCTCGCCATTAATTCTGAAAAGCCGCTCATGATCGGCCCGGTAAAATTAAAGGCAAAGCTTACGGTTTCCCCCGGCAAGGTAAAAGCCGTGGAAAAACTGATCCTCGACGGAACTTTTGGAGTCGAAGACGCCAAATGGTCCAGCCCGGAGCTAAGAGAAAAATTGGAATCGCTGAGCCGCCACGCCCAAGGCAAACCGGAGGACGAAGACGTGGGCAGCTCTGTTTCGGATTTAAAAGGAACCTTTCATTTGGAGCAAGGCGTAATTGAATTTCGCAGCCTTACGTTCGGCGTTCAGGGCGCGCTGATTGAATTGGCCGGAACGTACGACATTCTGAGCGGTGACTTGGATTTTCACGGCCATCTTCGTCTTCAGGCAAAGCTTTCGCAGACAGTGACCGGCGCGAAATCGTTTTTTCTGAAAGCGTTCGATCCGTTCTTCAAGAAAGATGGTGCGGGAGCAGAGTTGCCCATCTCCATTACGGGAACGCGAGAGAAACCGGTCTTTGGCGTTTCTGTTTTCCACAAAACGATCAAGAAGAAAGTAAAGACTGATAGAGACACGAAAAAAGATGAAGAGAAGCCCTAGGCAGTTTCAGGTTGTTAGACGGTTGGCGGAGATAGGCTGAAGTTGCCACGCTTGCAGGGCGTAGAAGGACGTTTTGAGGTCTTCACTCGAACGAAAACGCAGCGGGCCATTCGTCTGGCGGTAAACCCTCATTGTGAACGCGTGCTTGCGATCACATAGAAGTTCGGCTACCGAACCATCAACATATAGGTGAAATTCAAATAAATGCATATCGCCCCAGCCGACTTCGACCGCTTTGCCATTTACGTTTATGACTACCGCGTGAGAGCCTTTCGGCACGAGTTCGATCGATAGCCAGGAGCCACTCTTGTCCTCCAGCGTGAAGGTGCAACGTGTGCGCGTGGTTGTCCAATAAATTTCGCCACAGAGTCCGTCTATTCCGATTTCCTGCGGGGAAGGGATAACTGGCGCTGCTTGAGCGTCCTGCTCCGACTGGATGAAGGCAGTTGCGCGCAGCATGTAAGCCTGCGGAGCGACTTGCATAGACAATTCATCGTTGGAGCCAAGCGTGAGAACACGCGGGAGAGCCATGCAGCCGGCCCAGCCTGCCGCGATAAGTTCGGAATCAGGGCGTTTTTCTGGAATCCAGCCCCAGAGGATGCGATTGCCTTTGGCATCAAGCTGTGTCTTCTGCGCGTAATAGGCGCCGTGATCGAGCACGCCACGTTTTTCCGGATGGAAGACGAGTTCTTTGGGATCGAGCTCGCCTGTTTCCCAGATAACCCGGCCCGCAGTGGAATAGAGCAGAACGTGTTTTTTCCCGAGCTGGAAAAAATCCGGGCATTCCCACATTTCGCCAGAATCGACTGGATTGGTGTTTTCCTTTTCGGTCCAGTGGCCGGAAGCGAGTGGATGCAGATATTCCCAGTTGCGCAAATCTTTTGAGCGGTACAAAAGGACACGGCCGCCGACTTTGAATTGGCCGGAAGCGACACCGAGGTACCATGTGGCTCCGTCCTGCCACAAAAACGGGTCACGAAAGCCAGTGAGCTGCGGATCATCCGGCGGCTGGATGACGGGCTCTTTCCATTTGTCCCAGGTACGAAGTTGCGGATCGGTAGAAGTGGCCAGGCACTGCACTTCGCGAAAATTGTGATTGCCGTCGCGAAGCGTGGCGCGTTTCGGCGCGGCTGTTTTTACGCCGGTGTATAAGATTGTCGCGACGCCGTTGTCGTTGACGGCGCTTCCGGTGAAACATCCATCGGCGTCGTCCCAACCGGGAGTCGGCGCAAGCGCGACCAGCAAATGGCGCCAGTGAATCATGTCTTCGCTGACGGCGTGGTTCCAGTGCATGTCTCCCCAAACGGCGGCGTTCGGGTTGTACTGGAAAAACATGTGATACAGCCCGTTCCAGAAAATCGGGCCGTTCGGATCGTTCATCCAGTTTTTTGCGGGAAGCAGATGGAATTGCGGCCGGAGGGAATCGGCGGCGAGGCGTGCTTGCAGCGAATCGTCCAGAAAATATCCGAGCGCGGAACGACTGCTGGCGGGAAATGCAGCGAGGGAACCCGAAGCTGCGGCGGCTTTCAGGAAAGCGCGACGAGAGGAACGCAACGTGACCCCTCCCTTCCAAAGAAACTACGCGGGCGCGAATTCCCTGAGCGCAGCACGAAGACGGCGCACGACGCGCTCCTGGCCGAGGACGACCATCGTATCAAAGAGCGGCGGCGCAACAGCCTGGCCGACGATGGCGACTCGAATGGCATTGATGAGCAAACCTGCTTTGACGCCGCCAGCCTCGGCGACGGCGCGCGTCGCGTGGTCACAAGCATCGTGATTCCATTCGGGAAGGGCCGCCAGCGCGTCCGCAGTTTTGGTGAGCAACTCCGGAACCTTGGAGTCTTTCCAGAATTTGTCTTTCGCGGCCTGCTCGTAACTGAATTCCTCGGAGAAGAACGCGCGCGACCAGGTAGAAAAATCAGGCAGCAGACGGACACGCGGCCGCAGCAAGTCCACAGTCTGTGCAAACCACTCGCGGCCTGGGCCGCTGGCCCATTCGTCTTTCCAAAGCCCGCTGCGCTTTAGTTCGGCTTCGACTTCCGGCAGTAATTCTTCGATGGGCAGTTTTTGCAGGAACTGCGTGTTGAACCATTCGAGCTTGGGACGATCGAATACGGCATTCGTGTGACTGACGCCTTCGAGCGAAAACTTTTCAAGAAGCTCACTGGTGCGCAGGAACTGTTCGTCGTTGCCGGGAGACCAGCCGAGAAGCGCCAGGAAATTGCGAAACGCTTCGGGCAAAAATCCTTCGGTGCGATACATGTTCACGTCGGTGGCGCCGTGGCGTTTTGAAAGACGAGACTTATCCGCGCCGAGAATCAGTGGCACGTGCGCAAACACCGGGGGCGTTGCGCCAAGCGCACCATAGAGCAAAACCTGCTTGGGTGTGTTCGAAAGATGGTCCGCGCCGCGAATGACGTGCGTGATGCGCATGTCCACGTCGTCCACGACGACGCTCATCTGATACATCGCTTGGCCGAATTCTTTGCCGTCTTTTCCGGAACGCAGGAGGACGAAGTCTTCGATTTCGTCATTCGAAAATTCGCGCTCGCCAAAGACTGCGTCGAAAAATCTTGTCTTGCCGCCAATGGGGACCTTGAAGCGAATCGCGGGCTTTACATCGGGCGTCGAAGGCTTGCCATCGCGGCACGAGCACCGCACGATTCGGCGGACCTGAGCGACTCCTGCGCCTTCCTCGGCATGATCGCCGCCGACATATTTCTCCGGCGGGCAGTAACACAAAAACGCGGTGCCGTTCGCGAGCAGCCTCTTCGCAGACTCACGGTAAAGCTCCGTGCGCTGCGACTGATAAAACGGCCCTTCATCCCAATCCACGCCGAGCCACTGCAAGCCCTCGAGGATGCCGTTGACCAGCTCGGGCTTATTGCGTTCGGCGTCCGTGTCCTCAATTCGAAGGATCATCGTCCCGTGATACCGGCGCGCAAAAAGCCAGTTAAAAAGCGCGGTGCGGGCCCCTCCAACGTGCAAATAACCCGTTGGGGAGGGGGCAAAACGCACCCTCGGCTTGGCTGGGGGCTGATTCGAGGCCAAGTTGGACTGTTCCGTCATGCGCGGCGAAGAATCTCCATCAAATTCCAAACGTCCAGTGTAGCGAATCGTATGCAACCTCGCAAAGCGCAGCAACGCAAAACGGCACTCAAGCCCGCGCCAGTCAACCTGTGCTTGTGCCGTTTTGGTTACGTGGGGAGATACTGTCTCTTTGGCCACCAGTACCCCAGTACGGTTGCACAGGTAAAAATGCCTAGAACATAATCCCAAGTACTTTGTTTTGTGTGCGAGTGGTGTGTCTTCACAGCCGGATGAAGGGGTACTTTCCGGTTACGATGGCCGAGGACAGCTTTTCGCACGCGCCAGATTCTCCGCCCATTTTGGGCGGCTAGTTAGCGTCTGCCATGCAGACTTGGAAGCGACTCGAACGTTGACGGATCACGGATTCATCGCGCTAGCACTGCTCATCGCCACTTCTCTGGTGGCGGGATTCTTCGCGTACATCCACAGCGTGAAACGCCAAACGTATCTTCTGCTTTGGACCGCGGGATGGAGCCTGCTGGCGCTGCATTATTTGGGCTCAGCTTTTACAGGACGTCCAACCGAATCCACGTTACAAGCCTCGCTGGACAACTGGCTTTTCGGCGTGGCCGCAATTCTTTTCTTTCTGGGCGCGCAACTCTATTCGCAGAGAAAACCCTGGTTAATGGCGGCGGTGATTACTGCCGCAGTTCTCGCTGCCTGGGCGCTCGCCAATATCTTTTTGCATCTCCCTGTGCCCGCGATGTTCGGCGCAAGCCTTGTTTACGTAGTGGTGGCTGCGATTTTCTGGACGGAAAGCCGCAGGCAGGAAACACTTGCGGACCGGCTCTTGGCAGTCGTGTTTTTTGCCTGGGGCCTGTTGGGCGTTGCATTTGTTGTCTTCCAGAACCAGCTGCAGGCGCGGCACATGAGTCTGCATCCGGTATCAGCCCTGCCCGCGGCATTCACGGCAATGCTGATGGTGATGGCGCTCTATGAAGAGGAAAAACGCCGCGTCGAGCGCAATATGCTTGCGCTTTCTAATCTGAACCTTGCCACGTCGGGTTTTGTCGGCGGAGAAATTCACCGCATGCTTTCACAAGCGCTGGACCGCGTGCTGGGTGTCGTGCGCTTGCCTGCCGGCGCGCTCTTTTTGCATCACGGCGATCCGCAGGGACCGACGTCCGTAGTGTCAGCGGGGCTCGATGACGAATTCTGCCGCGTCGTTCAGCAGGAAGGTCTTGACGATTATCTCGTCGGACTCGTAGCGCGGCTCGGCGGCCTGCTTGGCTTCCGCGATTTGCGCGACGATTCCCTATCCGTGCTGGAAAAAGAAGAGCCCATCCGCAGATTCCGGCAACTTGCGCTGAATCAGGATTTGCGCAGCATCATCGCCATCAGCCTGCAGGCAAAAGAGCAGGCGTTTGGCGTGCTTCTGCTTGGTTCACCTGACAGCAGGAAGTTCACGCCGGCGGAATTGCGATTGCTTTTCGCGCTGGGCCACCAGATCGGCATGGCTGTGGAAAACAGCATGCTGATTCAGCAGACTTCGCGCCGCTCGGAAGAGTTGCACGTCTTGAACGAAATCGGACGCGCCCTGAGCTCCACGCTGCAGAAGGAAGACTTGCTCCGCAAAGTTTGGGAAGAGTTGCGCCGTTTGTTTGACGTGGAAAATTTCTATATCGCCTCGATTGACGGCGCGCGCGATGAAATGCGCTTCGACCTGGAAATCATTGACGGCGTGCGTATGCCCAAGCGCTCGCGTCCCGCCGGGAATCACATTACGGAATACATCATCCGCACGCGGCAGCCCGTGTTGATTCGCGACAATTACACGGAAGAAGTGAAGAAATTGGGCGTCGAGCCAATCCGCAACCGCGGATGTTTTTGCGGTGTGCCGCTCGTGGCATACGACCGAGCGATTGGTGCAATGGCCGTCTTTTCGGATCAGGAGCGCACCTTTGACGAAGGCCACCTTGAACTTTTGCGCGTGCTGGCCAGCGAGGCTTCGATCGCAATTGAAAACGCGCGGCTCTTCCACGAAGAACGCACCAAGGCGCGTCACCTGTCCTTGTTGAACACGATTTCCCGCAATGCAATCGCGACCTTGAATCCGGACGAAATGCTCGCGAAGATCACCGAGCAGCTCGAGACCGGCCTGACCTACGACCACATCGGTATCGCCACGCTCGATTATTCGACGCGCGAGATTGTAATTCAGGCCGAAGCGGGCAAGCGGCGCGGCGCGCTGGGCCAGCGAATTCCTCTTGGTTCAGGATTGATCGGGCAAGTGGCGCGCACGGGAAACACGGCATCCTTCAGCGCGAGCTCTCCGTCGGAATCCACGACGAAACCCTTGTTGGCGGACTCTCTCGCTGCAATCGGATTGCCCGTCTTCTATGCCGAGCAACTGCATGGAGTGCTCTACGTGGAATCGTCGGAAGCGATCGAATTCTCGGAAGAGGAAGTGCTTCTGCTGGGTACGCTGGCCGACCTGATTTCGGGCGCACTGCACAACGCGCTGACATTCCAAAAAGCGCAGGAACAGGCAATCACGGACGGCCTGACCGGCGTGAAGACGCACCGCTTCTTTATGGAAGCTCTTTCGGCCGAGTGGAAGCGCTCCACGCGCGCGGGCCGCGCCTTTGCGCTCGTGCTGATGGACCTCGACCGTTTCAAGTTCGTGAACGATTTTTACGGCCACCTCGAAGGCGACCTCGTGCTGCAGCGGGTGGGACAAATTCTGGAGACAAATTGCCGCAGGTCAGACGTTGTCGCGCGCTACGGCGGAGACGAATTTGTGATTCTGATGCCGGAGACTTCCATGGAGCAGGCGCGGCAGCTGGCTTCCAAGCTGCGCGGCTGGGTTTCCGCGGATCCGCTGCTGCGCGAAAAGAATATCTCCGCGAGCTTCGGCATCGCCTGCTATCCGTTGCATGGTTCTTCGCCGCAGGAGTTGATCCAGGTCGCGGACGCCTCGATGTACCTTTCGAAGCATCAAGGCGGCAACGCAGTCTCCACCGCGGATCATTTCGATCCCAACGAAGCGAAAAAATGGAAGCGCGACGTTCTCGAAGCGTATTTGGGCGTAACCCTGAAGCGGCTTTTCGCCACAGGGCCCGAAGCCTTTGAAGAGATTTATCAGAGATTGAAACAGTTCACGGAGTCCCTGGCCTCCACCGAAACCGGTATTGTCGCGCCGGCCGCTCCCGAACAGAACGTGGGACCGCAGGCGCTGCCGCAAGCCGTATTGGACACGGTCACTTCGCTTGCATTCGCCATCGATGCAAAGGACCATTACACGCAGGGCCACTCACAAAAAGTTTCGGCATACGCCGCGCTCATTGCGGAAGCGATGAACATGAGCGACGTGGAGGTGGAAGAAGTTCGGCTGGGCGCGGTGTTGCACGATATCGGCAAAGTGGGAATCCCCGAGCAGATTCTAAACAAGTCCGGTCCCTTAAACCCTGATGAATGGGAAATGATGAAATCCCACGTCGTTTTCGGCGCGAAAATTCTGGAGCCGCTGACGCCGCTGGCCCGCATTCGCGAAATGGTTTTGCATCACCACGAATTTTTTGATGGGTCGGGATATCCAGACGCGCTCTCCGGCGAACATATACCGCTGGGCGCGCGCATTGTGGCTGTAGCAGACGCCTACGACACGATCACCAGCGACCGCACTTACAAGAAGGGCCGGGCCGCTTCCGACGCCCTCTCGGAATTGGAGCGCTGCGCCAACGCCCAGTTTGACGCGCGAATCGTTGAAATTTTCGTGCGGGCGATGCGGCAATTGCCTAATCCTATTATCGAAGTTGCCTCGCTTTCCACGGGCCGCAATCCGTAGACATTCCGGACAATTCAAAACGGGGATAAACTGAGTGCAGGAGAACTCTCCATGCAAACGGCCAAAGTGGTGTGGACGGGCGCGCAGAAGTTCCGTGCAACCAGTCCTTCGGGGCATACGATCCATCTTGATTCTGACCGCACCACGAACGAAGGGCCCGGCCCCATGGAATTGCTGTTGATGGCCCTGGGAGCTTGCACGGCTACGGATATCGTTATCATTTTGGAAAAAAAGCGGCAAAAGGTGGACTGGCTGGAAGTGATTTGTTCCGGCGAGCGCGCCGCGAGTCCGCCGACCGTGTGGAAAAAGCTGGAAATTCTTTTCCGTATCGGCGGCAACCTGCAGGAAGACGCCGTAAAACACGCAATTGCACTCAGCGAAGAGAAGTATTGTTCAGTCGCAGCCACATTGAAAAAGACCGCGACGCTTTCCTGGAAGCATGAACTGATTCGGGCTTAACGGTCACGCGCAAAAAGTAACGCAAGGTTGCAATAATACGACTTCACTCTTGCGTGAATCTTTGCCTCGCGATATATCAATAACACCGCATGGGGGCCCTGAACCGATTTCTCTCTCTTGGGATGCTTTTTTTCTGCGTTGCCACGCCGGCGACGCTTGCCCAGAAGCACGCCGACCCTCTTCCTCCAAGAACAACGGTTCCGATTTCCAAGATTCCGCGAGTAACAAAAGCTCCCAAAATTGAGGATTTTCTTGAGGGCCGCTCGCGGGAGGCAGAACTTGTCGTAACCGACTTCCGCCAGAATATTCCGGGCGACGGCGACCCCGCGAGTGAAGTAACAACGGCTTACCTTTCGTACGACCAGAAAAATCTTTACGTGGTTTTCGAATGCAAAGACGCTTCAGGCGGAGTCCGCGCGCATCTTTCCAAGCGTGAAGATCTAGACCAGGACGACGGCGTCGGCGTTTTTCTCGACACATTTCACGATAAGCACCGCGCGTATTATTTTTTCTCGAACCCGCTCGGCATTCAGCAAGACGCGATTTACACCGAAGGACAGGGCTACGACTACAGCTTCGACACCGTGTGGAACACGGAAGGACGCCTGACGAAGGACGGTTATATCGTGTGGTTTTCCGTTCCATTCAAGAGCCTGCGCTTTTCGCACGAGACGGAACAAACCTGGGGAGTCGCACTCTACCGAACAATCCTGAAAAAAAGCGAGTACAACTATTGGCCGTACGTGACGCAGCGCGTGCAAGGATTGGCGCAGCAATTCGCGCCGGTGAATGGTCTCGAGCACGTTTCTCCGGGACGCAACATCCAATTGATCCCTTACGGATTGCTCGCATCGAATCACTTTTTGAATCAGCCCACCAATGGCGCCGCACCTGCGTACAAAGATGTGTTCGAGCACCGCGCTGGGCTCGATGCAAAATTCGTGGCGAAAGATTCGCTCACGTTTGACGTGACACTGAATCCGGATTTCAGCCAGGTGGAATCCGACGATCCGCAATTGACCGTCAATCAGCGATTCGCCGTGTTTTTTCCGGAGAAACGCCCTTTCTTCATCGAAAATGCCGGCTTCTTCATGACGCCAGTGAATCTTTTTTTCTCGCGGCAAATCATGGACCCGCAATTTGGCGCGCGCATGACAGGCAAGGTCGGTTCCTGGACGCTTGGCGCGCTGGCGATTGATGACCGGCAGCCGGGCCGGGACCAAACCTCCGGCGGCCCGTTTGACACGCGCGCAGTGGATGGCGTGGCGCGCATCACGCGTGAATTTGGCAAGCAATCGTACATCGGCGCATTTGCTTCTTCGCGCGATTTTGCGGATACCAACAATCGCGTGGTTTCATTGGACGCGCGCTTCAAATTTGGTAAGAACTGGGTTTCTGACTTTCAGGCGGCGCACAGTTGGACTCGTCAGAACGCTCGCTTGCCGCAACTCTGCCAGAACTTTGATATCCCGCCGGTTGCTGACGCTGCTTCTCAACAAGGCAGTGCGCTCTATGCGGATCTTTCCTACACGGGCCGGCACTTCGTGATGTTCCATATCTATTCGGATTACAGTCCGGGCTTCTGCACCGAACTCGGATTTGTGCCGCGCGTGGACATTCGCCAGGAGACTTCCGCCGCCGCGTATTACTGGCGGCCCGTGAAGAGCAAAATCATTGATTACGGCCCGTCGGTTAGCGAAGTTGTGGACTGGGATCACAACGGCGTCTTACAGGATTGGCAAGCGGCTGTGGGCTTTGAGATTGACTGGACGCGGCAGACGACTCTAATTGTCAGCCGCGGCGAGGCGTACGAGCTCTTCGCCAATATTCCTTTCCGGAAGCACAGCACCGCCATTCAATTCAGTTCGGCACCGTACAAGTGGTTGAGCTTCACGGGGCGCTACACCACTGGCACGGGCGAAAACTTTTTCCCTGCTGCGGGGCTTTCTCCGTTCCTTGGGAACGTGAACCGTGTGAATTTTGGATTTACGGTGCGGCCGTCGGCAAGATTTCGCATTGACGAAACGGCGATTTACTACCGCCTGGGAACCCGCGATGGTTCCACGCCCGCACCGTTCGACCCGGGACACCCTGTCTTCAACAACTATCTTCTGCGGACAAAACTTAACTACCAGTTCACGCGCGAACTCTCGCTGCGCGTAATCATGGATTATGACGCGACCCTGGCGAACACGCAGTTGCTGGACCTACAGCGGAACCTGGGAAGTTTTGACGGCGGACCCATTCAACCTCCGAAATCCTTTACGCCGGATTTCCTGCTCACCTACTTGGTACATCCCGGCACAGCGCTCTACGTCGGCTACAACAACAGCTTCAGCAACTTGCGCCTGGATGACACGACCAGCCCGGCTCAAGTGCTGTACCAACGCTCGCCGACCAACACGACCGGGCGCCTATTTTTCGTCAAGCTGAGCTACTTGTTCCGCTACTAGAAGCATCTGCCAAATCCACCCGCGTGCCCTGTACAGCATCTGTGGCATCGAATAGAATTTCATTTCTTTGTTTCCTGGCATCCCACAGAAGGAGCGACATGTCTCACCGCATAGCGGCGAAAATCACCGGTGTGGCGGGTCACGTACCGCCCAGAGCGATGACCAACGCCGATTTGGAAAAAATCGTCGAAACGAACGACGAATGGATTCGCACCCGCACGGGAATTCGCGAGCGGCACGTAGTGGACAAGGGCATGGCCACGTCGCACATGGCTACGGAAGCCGCCAAATGCGTGCTACTGCAGACAAAGACTGACGCGGCGGACGTTGATCTGATCGTCGTTGCCAGCGTTACACCGGACATGTTTTTTCCTGCTACAGCGTGTCTTGTCCAAGATCGCATCGGTGCAAATAAGGCCTGGGGCTTCGATTTGTCCGCAGCGTGTTCGGGATTTGCTTACGCTCTCACAGTCGGCGCGCAGTTTGTAGGCGCCGGCACGCACAAGAAAGCGTTGGTCATCGGGAGCGACACGATGACCTCGATTCTGAATTATCAAGACCGTGCAACGTGCGTGTTATTTGGTGATGGCGCCGGGGCAGCGCTCGTTGAACCGGCCGGCCCGAACGAAGGCATTCTCGATTTCGAACACGACGTGGACGGCTCTGGCGGACAGTTTCTATACATGCCCGGCGGCGGCTCATTGAATCCTTCGACGGCAGAAACAGTCGAAAAGAAAATGCACTACGTTCATCAGGAAGGCTCGCAGGTATTCAAATACGCCGTGCGGCGCATGGCCGAGCTGGCCGTGCACTTGATCGAGCGCAATGGACTCAAGAACGATGACATTGCGCTGGTTGTGCCCCACCAGGCGAATTTGCGCATCATCAAGGCCATGCAGGAGCGGCTGGGTGTGGACGATTCGAAGGTGATGGTCAACATAGACAAGTACGGAAACACCACTGCCGCAACGATTCCCCTGGGATTGCGCGATGCCGTTGCTCAGGGACGCCTCAAGAAAGGCGACTTGGCGCTCGTGTTGACCGTGGGCGCAGGCTACACAACGGGTGGCATCCTGCTGCGCTGGGCGTATTGATTTATCGAATACCTCAGGGCGTGAGTTGAATCTTTCGCGGAGTCCAAAGCAGAAGAAGGGCTAATCCAACGCCGAAAAATATCCCGGCGATGTTCCAACTCCATCCCAAGAATTTCAAAAGAAAGCCGAACAACGTAACGGTCTGCGCAAAAGTGAAGGACAATATGTTCGCCATCCGCCACTTTGCAAGTCCGACCTGACTTTGGGGTTCAGCGCGAAGAATCTCAGTTGCGGTTGAAATGTATCGTGTTCTCTGTACAAAACCGATCGTAATGTCCGTTATGCACACAAGCCCCAACGCCGCCGGAAAATAGGCGGGCAGAGAACTCTTCACCGGGCTTATGAACTCGAAAACTAGCAAGAGGAGGAACCACGTCGCTACAAAGCCGAGATGCAATAGTCGAATCTCGCGAAATGCTTTTTCCACCTAAAGACTCCGTGGTAAGCACAAGAGGAAACGAAAACTGCATTTTCCTGGGTGAATCGG
>Ga0137397_10000593_pt1 | contig 24982 bp, 20 predicted proteins | sample czorhiz116metaG_FD_106658 | JGI IMG/M metagenome (GOLD analysis project Ga0137397, IMG submission 106658) | Vadose zone soil microbial communities from Angelo Coast Range Reserve, California, USA - czorhiz1.16 metaG | ecosystem: Environmental > Terrestrial > Soil > Vadose zone | place: USA... | reverse complement strand
TCTCTGCAGGACCCATTCCTCAATGCCCTGCGCAAAGAACGCGTGCCCGTCTCAATTTATCTTGTGAACGGCATCAAATTACAGGGACAGATCGATTCATTCGACCAGTTCGTCGTCTTACTCAGAAATAGCGTGAGTCAGATGGTCTATAAACATGCCATTTCCACCGTCGTGCCCGCGCGCAATGTGCGATTGCCGACCGGCGAGGATGGTGAAGTGACGGAACCGGCGATCGTCGAGTGACGCTAATCGGGGCGTGTAGGACAATGCGACTTTGTCACAACCAGTGACGGGGTGGTTCTCTGCAATTGTTTGAACGCCCGCGGGGTGGTGAGCGCGCGGTGCTCGTGGGCGTGGGGCTGGGCCACCCTGTGGATCCCAGCGACACGGCTGAATTCTCGGCTCTGGCCGCATCGGCGGGCGCACTCGGCGTGGGTCTCGTGCTGGGAACGCGTGCACGGCCGGATCCGAAGTATTTCGTCGGGTCCGGCAAGGCCGAAGAAATTCGCGCCTGCGCGGAGGCGAATGCTGCGGACTTGGTGCTGGTCGACCAGACCCTGACTCCCAGCCAGGAACGCAACCTGGAGAAACTCACCGGCCGTCGAGTATTGGACCGTAACGGCTTGATATTAGATATTTTTGCTCAGCGCGCTCGCAGCTTCGAGGGCAAGCTGCAAGTCGAGCTTGCGCAACTCTCGCATCTGGCGACCCGCCTGGTCAGAGGCTGGACCCACCTCGAGCGGCAAAAGGGCGGCATCGGTTTGCGAGGTCCCGGCGAAACCCAGCTGGAGACCGACAGACGGCTGATCGCCAAGCGCATCCGCACTCTCAAGGCGCGCCTGGAAAAATTGGCGCGCCAACGCGACACCAGCCGGCATGTGCGGCGTGAGGTGCCGGTTCCCACCGTGGCGCTGGTGGGTTACACCAACGCCGGGAAGTCCACCCTGTTCAACGCCTTGACGGGCTCAGACACGTATGTCGCCGATCAGCTGTTTGCCACGCTCGATCCGACCGTGCGGCGGGTTAAATTGGACGGGATCGGCGAAGTCGTGCTGGCCGACACCGTAGGGTTCGTGCGCGCCCTGCCGCACGAATTGGTGGCGGCATTCCGCTCGACGCTGCAAGAGGCCAGGGACGCCGATCTCCTGCTTCACGTGGTGGATGCGAGCGATCCGCTGCGCGATGAGCGCATCGAACAGGTCCGCGAGGTATTGCGCGGCATCGGCGCGGGCGAGATCCGCGAGCTCGTGGTCCTCAATAAGATCGACTTGAGTCAGGAAAAACCCCGCGTCGTTGAGGGTCCGGATGGAGTGGCAGTCAGGATCTGCGCCTCGGCGGCGACCGGTTTGGGCCTTCCGGGGTTGCGTGAGGCCTTGGCGCATGCGGTGCGCCCCCATCAGGTCCGCCGTACTCTGCACCTCGAGTTGCTGGCCGCCGCCGTCCGATCCGATCTGTATCGGCGCAATGCCGTGCGTACCGAGCGGCAATGCGAGGACGGGAGCTGGGACCTGACAGTCGAACTTGACTTAACCGAGTTTGAGAAATTATTGGGCAGTAAGGGTGTCAATCTGGTGGACACCAATAAAAGAACCCGCGAACAGCGCGTGGCATAAGCTCTCTTGTGGCGGCCAAGTCGGCTGTTAGAATGCGCCGCTGTTCAAACATAGGCATAACGCATGGCTTGGAACGAACCTGGCGGCGAGAAACGCAATCCTTGGAACCGTCCGCAACAATCGCAGAACGATCTGGACGATGTGCTGAGGAATTTCCAGCGGCGCCTGTCGGCGCTGTTCGGGCGCGGCGGCGGCGGGGCCGTAGGAGGGGGAGGCCCGAGTTCCGCCAACTTCGGCAAATCCTTGAGCAGCATTCTGGTCTTGATCGGCGCCGTGTGGATCGGCAGCGGTCTGTACCGCGTCGACGCGCAGGAGCGCGCGGTGGTGCTGCGGTTCGGTAAGTATCTGCAAACCACCGGTCCGGGCTACAACTGGCACCTGCCCTGGCCGATCGAACGCAAGGTCATCGTCAACGTCTCGCACCAATACAGTGTCGTCGACGACGCCAGCATGCTCACGGCCGACACCAATTTGGTGGAGGTCAAGTCCGCGGTCCAATACATCCAGCCGGATGCGCTCAAATTGCTGTTCAAGGTGCGTGACGTCGAGGATACCCTGACCCAGGTCAGCGAAAGCGCGATGCGCGAGGCCGTCGGCCAGGCTTCGCTCGACAAGGCCCTCGCATACGATGTCTCGATCACCGCGCGTGCCAAGTTCCTTCTGCAGCGGACGCTCGACAGTTACGACATGGGGATTCAGATCTTGGGCGTGAAGCTCACCGGCGTGAACGTCCCCGAAGCCGTGCAGGACGCGCAGCGCGATGCCATCAAGGCCGACAAGGACCGCCAGCGCTATCAGCAAGACGCCGAAACGTATCGCAACGACGTGCTGCCGCGGGCGCGCGGCGCCGCCGCCAAAGAGGTGCTGGACGCCGAGGCCTACCGCCTGCAAGTGCTTGCGTTGGCGCAGGGACAGACCGCACGGTTCGATCAGGTGCTCGCCCAATACGAACATGCGCCCGCGGTCACGCGTGAACGCATGTATCTCGAGGCAATGGAAAACGTGTACAAGAATTCGCGCAAGGTGATCGTCGATGCCAAGACCGGCAACAGCATGATGTATTTGCCGCTCGATAAGTTGATCTCGGCCGGACCTCAGACGATCACGATGCCGAACGATACGATGACCGTCCCCCCGGCGCGGGTCCCCGAGATCCAGGTATCGCCGCCCGAAGATCCCGCACGCGCGCGCGGTGTACGCTGATGCAAAACAGGATCTTGTACATTCTATTGGGCCTGGTCGCCGTCATCCTGGTGGTGCGCGCCAGCGTGTTCACCGTCAGCGAAGGGCAGCTCGCCATCAAGTCGATCGGCGGCAATATCGTCGACTCCAAATTCGAGCCGGGCCTGCATTTCAGGATTCCCCTGGTCGAAGAGGTGAGCCGCTTCGACAAGCGCATCATCACTCAGCTGTACCGGCAGGAGCTTTTCCTGACGCGCGAGCAGGAACAGCTCAAGGTGGATTTCTACGTGAAATGGCGCATCGATAATCTTCGCCGCTACTATGAAGCCACGGGCGGTGCGGAAGAAGTGGCCAACGATCGCCTGGGCGAGACCATCAAGGACAGCATCAAGACCGTGGTGACCCAGCGCACGCTGCAGCAGGTCGTCACCGCCGAACGGGCGGAATTCACCGATTCCATGATGAAGAACGCGCGCCCTGCGGCCGAGCAGATGGGCGTGGACCTGGTCGACGTGCGCATCACCAAGATCGACTTGCCGCAGCAGGTTCAGGATTCGGTATTCGAGCGCATGCGCGCGTCGTTCAAGGCGCAGGCTGCCAAGCTGCGCGCCGAGGGGGTCGAATCCTCCGAGCGCACGCGGGCCGACGCCAATAAGCAGCAGACGGAGATCCTGGCCGATGCGGCGCGCCAAGCCGGCCAGATTCGCGGGCAGGGCGATGCCTCTGCCAGCGAGGTGTATGCGAAGGTCTATTCGAAGAACGCCGAGTTCTATAGCTTCTACCGCAGCATGCAGTCGTATCGAGAAGCCGTGGGGACCCAGGGCGATGTGTTGGTGATCGCGCCGGACAATGCCTACTTCAAGTATTTCAACAAGTCACAGTCGCAGCCTCTCCCGAAATGATGGATATTGGCTGGACCGAACTTGCCCGCTATCTGGGCGGCGCCTTTGCCCTGTATCTGGTGCTCGAAGGCATTTTGCCGTTCGTGAACCCGGCCGCCGCGCAGCGGCTGATGGCGAAGCTTGCCAATACGGAACCCGCGCAACTAAGGTGGGGCGGATTGATCAGCATGGTGGCGGGACTGGCATTGCTGTGGGTAGCGCGCAATGGGTAAAAACCTAGTCGTGATCGGTCTGCAGTGGGGCGACGAAGGCAAGGGCAAAGTCGTCGATCTCCTGACCGATCAGGTGCAGGCCGTGGTGCGTTTCCAGGGCGGCCACAATGCCGGGCACACGCTGGTCATCGACGGCAAGAAGACCATTCTGTCGCTGATTCCGTCCGGAATACTGCATGCCCGGGTGCAGTGCCTCATCGGCAATGGCGTGGTGCTGTCGCTCGAGGCCTTGTTCAAAGAGGCAGAAATGCTGATCGCGCAGGGCGTGCCGGTGTTCGAGCGGCTGCGCGTGAGCCCCGCCTGTCCATTGATCCTTTCCTCGCATGTGGTGCTCGATCGTGCCCGCGAGAAGGCACGGGGCGCGAACGCCATCGGCACCACGGGACGCGGAATCGGCCCGGCATACGAGGACAAAGTCGCGCGCCGCGCCGTGCGGGTCTCCGATTTATTTCACCGCGAACGCTTTGCCGCGAAACTGGGCGAGATCCTCGACTACCACAACTTCGTTCTGCAGCGCTATTTCCAGGTTCCCGCCGTGGATTTTCAGCAGGTGCTGGAGTCGAATCTGGAGCTCGGCGAGCGTCTCAAGCCGCTGGTGGCGGACGTGACCGGCATACTCGATCAATTGGGCCAGGACGGCGGCAACGTGCTGTTCGAGGGAGCCCAGGGTGCGATGCTGGACGTGGACTTGGGTACTTATCCCTACGTCACGTCATCCACCACCACCGCCGGCGGAGCGGCCGCCGGCACCGGTCTGGGTCCGCGCCGGCTTCACGAGGTGCTCGGCATCGTCAAGGCCTATGCCACCCGCGTCGGCGCGGGACCGTTTCCGACCGAGCTGTTCGACGAATACGGCGAGTATCTGTCGCGGGTGGGTCACGAGTTCGGTTCGGTGACCGGCCGGCGGAGACGGTGCGGCTGGTTCGACGCGGTCGCCTTGCGGCGCTCCATCGTTCACAACAGCTGCTCCCTGCTCTGCGTGACCAAGCTCGATGTGCTCGATGAACTGGATACGATACGCGTCTGCGTCGGCTACCGGATCGACGGCGGCCTTACCTCGACGCCGCCCTTGTTGTCCGAGAATTTCGGCGATGCCCAAGCTGTGTACGAAAACCTGCCGGGGTGGAAGCAGAGCACGGTCGGGATCACGCGCTTCGAGGATTTGCCCGCCAACGCCCGCAGCTATCTCGACCGCCTGCAATCCTTGGTCGGCGTGCCCATCACCATGATCTCTACGGGACCGGATCGCGATCAAACCATCATTCGCCAGAATCCATTCGGCTGATTCCCGGGGACGTGCCGGATTCGATGTTGTAGGCTAGTGTCCTGAATCATTAATACGTTACTCGCTGCGCCGCGTCTTTTCGCGCCGGGCGGCGTTGCGCCTCCTCGCCATAGTGCCCGCTATGCCTCGTCGGCGCGCCTTGCCCGGCACGAAAATCCGCAGGCGAATCGAGCAACGTATTAATGATTCAGGACACTAGTAGTGGATGACAGCGATGTCAAACGTCTAATCATTGAGCTCGAACTTTTAGAACTAAAACTGGGGGCATTGGCTACATGGCATTCGAAACAGCAGTAGTTTCTTCACCGGCGCCCGCGACTGCCGACGGCAGCGAGGCCAACGCCATCTACCCATCCAATCTTCAGGCGTTCGTGTACGCATTGTTCTTTGCCTTCGGCGGGATCACCAGTCTCAATGACGTGCTCATCCCCAAGCTCAAGGCGCTGTTCACGCTCAAGTATGGCGAGGTGATGCTGGTGCAGTTTGCGTTCTTCGTGGCGTACTTCATCATTTCGATACCGGCTGCCGCGCTGGTAAGGCGCATCGGCTACATGCGCTCGGCGGTCGCCGGTCTGTTGACCATGACGGTGGGATGTCTCCTGTTCATACCGGCGTCCTCGTTCGGTTTGTTCGGCTTGTTTCTCTTGGCCCTGTTCGTGCTGGCATCCGGAATCACCACCGTCCAAGTGGTCGCGAACCCCTTGATCTCCATGCTGGGGCCGGCGCGTACCGCGAGCAGCCGATTGACCTTTGCGCAGGCGTTCAATTCGCTGGGCACGACCCTCTTTCCCTACGTCGGATCGATTCTGATCCTGGGCTCGCTGGCGACGGTGGATCCCGCGACGCTGTCGGGTGCGGCTCTCGACGCCTTTCGCGGCGTCGAGACCCAGGTCGTGGTCCACACCTACATGGGTCTCGCCATCGCGCTCACTCTGCTGGCCGCGGTCGTCTGGCTGCGCCGCAAGAGCTTGGTCGAGACGCCGGCGCCGCCGACGCCGATATTGCGCGCGTTCAATCTGCTCACGCGGCCGCGTTTTGCATTCGGCACGCTGTGTATCTTTCTCTATGTGGGCGGTGAAGTGGCGATCGGCTCATTGATCGTGAGCTATCTCATGCAGCCGAGCGTGATGGGCTTGGCGCCGGGTCTGGCCGGGAAGCACCTAATCGTCTATTGGGGCGGTGCCATGGTGGGGCGGTTCATCGGTGCCTGGCTGCTGCGGCTGTTCTCGCCCGGTAAGGTGCTGGCCTGTGCGGCGGGAACCGTCATCATCTTGCTGACGGTGTCGGCGAATACCGTCGGCCTCGTCTCCGGTTGGTCGCTGCTTGCCATCGGGCTGTTCAATTCCATCATGTTTCCGACCATATTCACTCTGGCCAGCGAGGGCTTGGGCAAGCGCGCCGCGGAAGGTTCCGGTGTCATCTGCGTGGCCATCGTCGGCGGCGCCATCGTACCGCTGGTGACGGGCAACGCCGCGGATGTGTGGGGGTTGAAGCTCGCCCTCATCGTGCCGGCGGTTTGCTACTTCACCATCCTCGCCTTCGGCTGGTTTGCGCGCCGGCCGTTGAACGCCGGCACGTCGAGCTAGCTGGGAACCCCCGCGACTCGCCGCGGTCCGTTCAAGTGCTGGGTCACACTTAGCCCGGGGCTAACGTAGCTCAGGGTTGCCGCGCCATCATCGGGAATCATCCATGACCAACATACCTCTGAAGGGCAGTGAACGCGCCGCGATGCGCGGTGCCCGTGTGCTTGCACCCGCGGATCCGGCCGAGCGCCTGGAAGTGACCCTACTCGTGAGGCGGCGCGCCCGGCAGGATTTTGCGGCCAGAGTGGCCGCGTGCGCATCGGGCCTTGGCCCAAGTCCCTATTTGAGCCGCGATGAATTTGCCAAACGACATGGCGCCGACGCTCCGGACTTGGCCGCGGTGCGTGCCTTCGCGGCCGCGCACGGCCTTGCCGTGGAGCAGGAGGACGCACCTCGCCGCACCGTGGTGCTGTCGGGATCGGTGGCGCAATTCGGCGCCGCCTTCAACGTTCAATTGCAGCAAATGTCCCACGCCGGACGCAGCTACCGCGGGCGCACGGGCGCCATTCTCCTGCCCGCCAATTTGGACGGCATCGTCGAGGCCGTCTTGGGGTTGGACAGCCGCCCGCAAGCATCGCCGCACTGTCGGATTCGGCGCCTGGCCGCGAGCGGCGCGGTGTCCTATACGCCGATCCAGGTGGCCACTGCCTATGGATTCCCCAACGGCACGGGCCAGGGCCAGTGCGTCGCCATCATTGAATTGGGCGGCGGTTTCCAGCTGGCGGATCTGGACACCTATTTCAAGGGCCTTGGTATCTCGACGCCCTCGGTGGTGGCCGTGTCCGTGGACCACGCAACGAACAGTCCGACGAACGATGCGAGCGGACCGGACGGCGAAGTCATGCTCGACATCGAGGTGGTGGGGGCCGTTGCGCCCCAGGCGAACATCGTGGTGTATTTCGCCCCCAACACCGACGCGGGCTTTTTGGACGCGATCACCACGGCGATTCACGACACCACGCACAAGCCATCGGTGATCTCCATCAGCTGGGGCGGTCCTGAAGTCTCGTGGACGGCGCAGGCAATGACGGCCATGGACGACGCATTTCAGGCGGCGGCCACGATGGGCATCACGGTGTGCGCGGCGTCGGGCGACAACGGGTCGAGCGACGGCGTCAACGACGGCAGCGATCATGTGGACTTCCCGGCCTCGAGTCCTTTCGCGCTCGCCTGCGGCGGTACCAGCCTTCAGGCGAGCGGCGGCAGCATCCGCAGTGAAGTCGTGTGGAATGACGGCGCCGCCAACGGAGCCAGCGGCGGCGGCGTGAGCAGCTTCTTTCCCTTGCCCAGCTGGCAGACGGGCCTGAACGCCGTCCACAATCAGGGTCAATCAACCGCGCTGTCGAAGCGAGGCGTGCCCGATGTGGCGGGAAACGCCGATCCGCAGACGGGCTACGATGTGCGGATCGACGGTACGAACACCGTGATCGGCGGCACCAGCGCCGTCGCGCCTCTGTGGGCGGCGCTGATCGCTCGCATCAACCAGGTGTCGGGCAAACCCGGCGGTTATCTCAATCCCAGTCTGTACCAGAACCGGCAGGCGCTGCGCGACATCACCAGCGGCAACAATGGCGACTACGGCGCGACCGAGGGCTGGGATGCCTGCACCGGGCTCGGCAGTCCGAACGGCGCCGCGTTGGCCGGCGTCATCTGAGCCGCGTTTCTCAGTGAAACAACTTCGACGCATTCTCGAGCGTTTTGATCGCGCCCCAGCATAGAGGAACCCCGACCGCAAGCCACAGGATAATGAGACGTCCTTTCACGACTGAGTGTCCCCGCGGTAGTGATACTTCTCATCGACCGCACGCATCGCGTAATTGCACAAGAATCCAATCAGCAGCAGGCCGCACATGAGGTACATGGTGAACGAGTACGCCTGCGTCTTGGGTACGCCATGGTCGATCTGGTATTGCCGTAGGTAATTCACCAGCACGGGACCCAGCACCCCGGCGGCGGACCAGGCGGTCAGCAGCCGCCCGTGAATGGCGCCGACTTGATAGGTGCCGAATAGGTCGCGCAAGTATGCCGGAATCGTCGCGAAACCGCCGCCGTACATGGAAAGAATGATGCAGAACACGGCAACGAATAAAGGAATGGAGCCGAGACGCCCGATCGTCGGCACCGTCGCATACAGCAGGATGCCGAGTAAAAAGAACACCAGGTAAGTGTTGCGTCGCCCGATGTAGTCGGAGACGGTAGCCCAGACGATTCGGCCGGCCATGTTGGAGAGGCTCAGCAAGCCGACGAAGCTCGCGGCGGCCGCCGCAGACACTCGGCCGGTGAAAATCTCCTGGACCATCGGCGAGGCTTGACCGAGCACGCCCACGCCCGCGGTCACGTTCATGCACAGAACCACCCACAGCAGCCAGAATTGCGGCGTGCGCCAGGCCACGTCGACCGCCACCTCCGCGGTGGTGACCAGGCGTTTCGGCTGTGCGGGGGCGATCCAGCCGGCGGGTTTCCAATCGGCTGCGGGTATGCGCGCCGCGTAGACACCGATCATCATGAACATGAAGTAAATGACGCCCATGGTGACGAAGGTTTCGAGCACCCCGTTCGATACCGCCGTCCTGAAGTGCGCCATCAGCATTACCGAGAGGGGCGCGGCAATGAGGGCGCCGCCGCCGAAGCCCATGATGGCCATCCCCGTCGCCATGCCGGGGTGATCAGGGAACCATTTGATCAGAGTCGAGACCGGCGAAATGTAGCCGATGCCGAGCCCGCAGCCTCCCAATACGCCATACCCCAGGTAGAGCAGCCAAAGCTGGTGCAGGTGAATTCCGAATGCCGACACGATGAAACCGCCGCCGAAGCAGAGAGCGGCGGTGAACATGGATTTGCGCGGACCGACCCTCTCGACCCAGCGGCCAAACACCGCGGCGGACAGGCCGAGAATGGCGATGGCAATGGAGAAGACCCACCCGATCTCTCTCAGGTCCCAATCGGCGGGTGCGGAATGCGTGATTCCGATCACCCGGGTCAGCGGCAGATTGAAGGTCGAGAAGGCGTAGACCTGGCCTATCGACAAATGCACCGCGAGGGCGGCGGGGGGAACCAGTAGACGATTGAATCCGGGCGGCGCGACGGTGCTCTGACGCTCCAATGAGGAAGGTGTCGCGTAGCCCGGTCGGTCATTCATGGTAGGGGCAACCCTCATTATGTGCCTGTTGAGTTCAGAAGCCCGCTTGAGCTCTGGAATATGCCTCCTGTGCCCAGCCTTGTCACTACGTGACCGGCCGTGACAGGGACATGGAGCCTCGCATGCGAATCCGGTCACAGTCCGGGCCAAGGGCTCATGGCCGGCCTCGGGCCGCGCCATCGCGCGCTCCGGACGAAGTTGAAAACCGTGACGGTGGGTGTCGATCGGCCGCCGGGAACCGCGTATTTTCGCGTCGCCATGTGCAAATCCAGCTATCCGGGCCGACACGCTTCCAGCAGGGCGGGCTGGTGGCCGTGCTGCATGCTCGCGACGGCGTGGACGATGGGTGCCGCACCGTCTTTCGCAACCTGTCTAGTCAGCAAAGATCCGGACGTCCGCGAACTGCAGACCTTGGTCGACAAGGACGCCGCACGAGCGCTCAAACAAGTGGCGGCCCGGTTGCAGCCCCTGGAACAGGCGCCGCAGCCCGATGCGCAATTGCTGGCGCCTCTCTATGCCGTGCAGGCGCAGGCCTACAGCATGCTCGAACTCGATGACGACGCGAGGAAGGCGGCCTCGAAGGGACTTCAATTCGCGACCCGGATCGGCGATCCGGTACGCCTCGATCTGCTGTCGGCACATGCCGAAAACGTCTACGACGCGGTGGGGATGGATGCGGCCATCAAAACCATCGACGAAGCGCGGGCTTCGCAGGCCGCAGGCTCTCTTGCCGACACTTGTTTGCTGATCACCCGTGGCGTGCTGCAACGCCGGCAGGATCGGACTGATCTCGCCATCGGCAGTCTGACGCAGGCGTATCACGCCAGCACGGCGCCCGAATTTGCGAGGGCGCGGATCAATTCCGCGGCGGAGTTGTCCACGGTGATGCGCAGCATGGGCGACTTCACGCAGGCGTTGGCGCTGAATCAAGAGGTGATCGACTGGGACACCGAGCACGGCGCGACACTGAGTCTTTCCGTCGACCGATTCCTGCGGGGAAAGATTTTTAACTTGATGGGGAAGTATGGGTCCGCGATCGGGGAATTCGCGGAGGCGCGCAAGCTGAGCGTGCAGTTGAACGATGCCCAGGGCGTGGCGTTTGCCGATCTGAACGATTGCACCGCCCGGATAGAACTGGGTCAAACGCAGCGCGCCGCATTGGAGTGCAATCATGCGCTGCGCGGGTTTACCGCGGCCCATTCCGCCGACGAGGTGAAGGATGCCCTGGCACTGCTGGCCCGCATCGATCTGGCCGATGGCCACGCCGACAAGGCTCTCGCCACGCTGAACAAGGTGCTCGATCAGGGCGGAGCGGATTTGCTGCCGAGCCGAGTGGCCTCGCTGTACCAATGGCGCGCGCGCGCGAATGCCGCTTTGGCCAATTACGGCGCTGCCTACATCGATCTCACGGAGTACGTGCGGCGCTACGAGGCGGCCAACGATTGGGAGCGATCCAAGGCAGCGGCGGCGCTGCGCGCCCGGTTCGAGACGGATCGGGAAATTGAGCGCAATGCCCAATTGAAACGCGAGCTGGGAGTTTCGCACGAGCGGTCGCAGCGTCAGGCGCAGGAACTGCGCTGGAACGCGATCGTGCTCAGTTCGGGTGTGCTGGTGATCGCGCTGCTCATTTATTTTCTCCTCGCCAATCGCCGCTATCGGCAGCAGCTCGTGAAATTGGCGAGTCAGGATGGCTTGACCGGGCTGCCGAATCGACGGCGCACCGCGGAGCTCGCAACGGCGGCGCTGGCCGCCGCAACCGCTACGGAAAGTCCGCTGACGATCGCGATCATCGACATGGATCATTTCAAGGATATCAACGATCGCTGCGGCCATGCGACCGGAGACTTCGTGCTGAGGCAATTCGCGCGCGTCGGGCGCGAGGCCTTGCGGCATTCGGATGTCCTCGGGCGATGGGGCGGTGAGGAGTTCTTGCTGGTAATGCCCGGCGCGAATTTGGAGGTCGCGCAGGCGAGTCTCGAACGGATGCGGACGCTGGTGTTCGGGATTCAATTGCCCGCCTCGGGTGCCGGGCTGCGCGTGAGTGTGAGTGCAGGCCTCGCGACCAGCCTCAGGCACGGACGGTCACTGGATGAAATGATCGCGCGGGCCGACGCGGCCTTGTACATCGCCAAGAACGAGGGGCGGGATCTCGTGCGCGTGGCGGATGAGAGTTCTCTCAGCGCCACCGGGACTAGGCGCGCGCTCCGTCAGTAATATATAACATCAAGAAACGCGCGTATCGTATTGATTTTAATGGTGCCCAGGAGAGGACTCGAACCTCCACGAATTGCTCCACTGGTACCTGAAACCAGCGCGTCTACCAGTTCCGCCACCTGGGCAAGATGGGTGCCGTACGCGAGGCGCAGAAATGTACGCACTGCTCCGGTGCTTGTCAACGAACGCCGGCGCGGAACGGTGGCCCCCTTTGTTTGAGCGCCGAACTCTTTGGTTAATGCGACTAATGAGCGATCATCAATGTTTGCCGAGGAGTACCAGTCACGCATGAGCGGTAAGGGAGGCAAATCGCAGCCGGCGCCGGCGGCACGGGCGCTGCGACAGCAATTCCTGCATGGGATGAGTCACGCGGCCTGCACGGTCAGTGTCGTTACGACGGACGGCGTTGCGGGGCGCCATGGGGTGACGGTATCCGCCATGGTGTCCGTATCGGCCGATACACCGCAACCGACGCTGCTCGTGTGTATTCACCATTTGAGCCCGGTGGTCTCCGCGCTGCTCGAGAACGGGGTGTTTTGCGTCAACGTGCTGCGCGACGATCAGGCGCATATTTCCGACAACTTCGCCGGGCGAAGCAGCGCGCGCGGCGCCGCCAAGTTCGATTGCGCCACTTGGACGACGCAACTGACCGGCGCGCCGCGCGTGGTTGACTCGCTGGTCGCGTTCGACTGTCGCGTCACGGCCAGCGAACGGGTGGGATCGCACTTCGTGGTATTCGGCTCGGTACAGGACATCTTCGTTGCCGGCACCGGCGCCCCGTTGATCTATGCGAACCGCGCTTATGGGGTGCCGCGGCGGTTTCGTCAGCGCCGGTCGCCGCGGGGCGGCGCGGCCGCGGGTGCCCTTGCCATCGGCTGCTACGAAGTGTTCGCTCCCTACATCGTCCCGGCGCTGGTGGCGCGCCTCACGAAATTGCACCCCGCGATCGACCTGACGGTGGTGGAGTCCGACCAGGACCATCTGATCGCGAGCCTGCGGCGCAGCGACACCGAGATTGCGCTGCTCCACGATTTCGGTCTGAGCGCGGACTTGCGCGTGGAACACCTCGCCGAACTGATCCCCTATGTATTGCTGGCCGAGGGGCACCCGCTGGCTGCGGCGTCCAGCATCGCGCTGGAAGATTTGATGCAGGAGTCTCTGGTCCTGCTCGATGTGGAGCCCAGCCGGGAGTATTTTTTCTCGCTGTTTCGAGATCGCGGCTTGGAACCGCAGATTGGATATCGATTGAGGTCGCTGGAAATGGTGCGTGGGTTCGTGGGACACGGGCTCGGCTACAGCCTGTTGGCCACGAAGCCGGCCAACAATATGACCTACGACGGCCGCGCGCTGGTGGCTCGCCCGCTGACCGGTGCGGTGAAGAACAGCCGCCTCGTTCTCGTCACCCTGAAGGGTCGTTCCATGAGCGCCACGGCGTTGGAATTCGCGGAGCATTGCCGTGCGCTTTTTGGTATCAACCATGCGCACCCGGATGGCCATGGCAAGGCTCCGCCGGCCCAATATGCGCCCGGCGGCGCGCAAAGCTGATAACCTGCCGCCCTAAGCAATCGGCCTTCCCCTCTCAAGGACGCCGAGATTTGCGCACCCACCGAAGGATCTCGACAACACTCTATGACACGACGTGGACCCACGGGCTCGCGACGGCCAAAGGCAAACCGGGCGGCGAAGTCCGGTCCGGATTGGCGCGGCGAGGACCCCAATTTAGAACTCGAGAAATCGCGATATGCCGACCCCATTGCAAGCCGTGAGCTGCTGCTGAAGCATCTGGCGGAGGCGCCGGAGCCGTTGACCGCGGCGCGCCTCGCCAAGCGTCTCGGCCTGCATACCGGCGCACAGCGCGAAGCGCTGGCCAAACGTCTGGCGGCGATGGTGCGGGATGGCCAGGCGATCGAGGGACCGAACGGCTTTGCAACGGCGGGCGAGGGCGAACGGGTGGCCGGCAGAGTGCGCGGCCGCGCCAACGGCGACGTGCTGGTGTTGCCGGACGACGGCTCCGCACCCTTGGCGCTGGCGCGCGCGGACACCGCAACCCTGATGCACGGCGACCGGGTCGAAGTTCTGGCCGTCGGCATGAACGAACGCGGACGCCGGGTCGCGCGCTTGATCCGCCGCGTCGGCGATGCGCCGTGGCGAATCGGCGGTATTTGGCGCGCGGTCCACGGTGGCGGTGGCAGTACCGGCCACGTGGGCGGCCGCGTGGAACCGGAGGACCCCGGTCATTGGTATTCGATCGAAGTGGCAATGCGGGATCGCCACGGAGCCGAAGACGGCGACCCCGTCATCGTCGAGGTGACCAAGCGCCCGCAAGGCGAAGCCGCCGCGCATGGACGCATCGTCGAAGTGCTCGAGAACCTGCGTCCGTCCGACTTGGCGGCGCGCTTCGCGATTCTGAGGCATGACCTGCCGCAGGAGTTTCCGCCCGAGGTCGTTCGTGCCGCGAATCGCTTTGCTCCGGACGTGCTGGAGGCGGATCTCGAAGGCCGCGAGGATCTGCGCGATGTGCCCTTGGTGACCATCGACGGCGAAGATGCCAAGGACTTCGACGATGCCGTGTATGCGGAAAGCCTGCGCGGCGGAGGCTGGCGGCTCATCGTGGCCATCGCCGACGTCAGCAACTACGTGCGTTACGGCAGTGAGTTGGATACCGAAGCGCGGTCACGCGCCACGTCCGTGTATTTTCCGGATCGGGTCATCCCGATGCTGCCGGAGCATCTGTCCAATCACTTGTGTTCGCTCATGCCGCGCGTCGAGCGCCTGGCATTCGTCTGCGACATGCGGGTCAGCAAGTCCGGCAAGTTGAGCAAGAGCCGATTCTATGAGGCGGTGATTCGCTCGCACGCGCGGCTCACGTACGACCAAGCGTGGGCTTATTTGCAGAACCTGCATGGGACGACGAACCTGCATGGGACGACGGCCGAGGAGATGACCCCGGCAGTGCGCGCGTCGCTGCAGACGCTGTATGCGGTCTACGGCGCGCTCAAGGAGGCGCGCGATGCCCGCGGAGCGCTGGACTTTCGCGGCGGCGAGGTCAAGGCGCGCATCGGCGACGACGGCAGAATCGAAGGGTTCTATGCGGTGACGCGCAACGATGCGCACCGCCTGATCGAGGAATGCATGATCGCCGCCAATGTGGAAGCGGCGGTGGCCCTGCGTCTCGCCAAGGCCGGCAGCCTGTACCGCGTCCACGGTCAGCCCGAGGACAAGCGAGTCACCGAACTGCAAAAGGTGCTGAATGCATTGCAGGTGGGTGCCGTGTTCTCGGAAAAGCCTACTCCCCGCGAATTTCGTCAACTGGTCGAGCGGCTGAGCGCTCGCCCGGATGGTCTGCTGCTCGAGAGCCTGGTGATCCGCTCGCTGGCGCAGGCCGTGTATCAGCAAACCAACATCGGTCACTTCGGCCTCGCGCTCGAAGAGTACGCGCACTTCACCTCGCCGATCCGCCGCTATCCCGACCTGCTCGTGCATCGCGCGATCAAGGCCGCGGTGCTGCCGCATTCGCCGTCGGGGCATCGCTACACGACGGCGGAACTGCAGACGCTCGGCGCGGAGAGCTCGCAGCGCGAGCGGCGCGCCGATGACGCGTCGCGCGATGTGATGGGGTATCTCAAGTGCCTGTATCTGCAGCCGCGCGTCGGCGAGACCTTCGATGCCACGATTACCAGTGCGCTCGAATTCGGTCTATTCGTGCAGTTGAAGGAAATGCCCATCGACGGTTTGGTGCACATTTCCGCCATCCCGGGGGACTACTGGGAGCTGGAGGGGGGCGGCATGGGCCTGGTGGGCCAGCGCACGGGCCGACGCTGGCAGCTGGGGGATACGGTGCGGGTGCGTTTGACCCGCGTCGATCTCACGCAGCGCCAAATCGATTTCGAATTGCTGGACGCGGAGGGGGCCGCCGGCCGCGGGACGGTGCGGGCGCCGCGGCGCGGGGCCGGGGCACAACGCGGAGGACGTGGCGGAGGCGCGAAACGCAGCGGGCGCGGCGGCCGTGACGGGCGCGGCGGGCGTGGCTGATTCCAAGCGCAACTTCGTCTACGGTCTCCATGCCATCAACGCGGTGCTCGATCGGGCGCCCGAGCGTCTTCTCGAGCTCTGGGTGGCGCAGCCGCGTGATGACGCGCGCACTCGCGATTTGCGCGATCGCGCGGAGCGGGCGGGCGTGCGCGTTCAGTCCGTGGGCGGCGATGCCCTGGTCAAGCTGGTGGGGGAAGTGGCGCACCAGGGAGCGGTGGCGGCCGTGCGGCCGCTCAAGGCCTGGGACGAGCACGATCTGCTGGGCGCATTAAGTCAAGTGGCGGGGGATCCGCTGCTGCTGATTCTCGACGGCGTCACCGACCCGCATAACCTCGGAGCCTGCCTGCGCACCGCGGATGCGGCGGGGGCGCATGCGGTGGTGATACCGAAGGATCGGGCGGCCGCGGTGGACGGGGTGGTGCGCAAGGTCGCGGCGGGCGCCGCCGAATTCGTCCCGGTGGCGAGCGTGACCAACCTCGCGCGGACCCTCGACATGCTCAAGGAACGCGGCATCTGGGTGGTGGGTACCGACGGGGAGGCGCTGCAAACCCTGTACGGGGCGGACCTGAAGCGACCGCTTGCGCTGGTGCTGGGCGCCGAGGGAAGCGGTATGCGGCGCCTCACGCGGGAGCGCTGTGATTTTCTGGTGCGCATTCCGATGGCCGGCCAGGTGGAGTCCCTCAATGTGTCGGTGGCCGCGGGGGTTGCCCTGTTCGAGGCACGCCGGCAGCGGATGAGTTGACCTCGACCGCCCCGAGCGAGTATCCTTCGCGCTCTTTTTTCGCCGGCTGTCCGGCCTCACTCCTTGCCTCACCGCTCGCAACGGGAGGCTCAACCCAAAGGGAGCCTACAATGCGGCATTATGAAATCGTGCTTCTGGTCCACCCGGACCAGAGCGAGCAAGTTCCTGCGATGGTCGATCGCTACAAGGGCATGATCAGTGCCGGCGGCGGCGCGGTGCATCGTTTCGAGGATTGGGGCCGGCGCCAGCTGACATTCCCCATAGCCAAGGTGCACAAGGCGCACTACATCCTGCTCAACATCGAATGCGATCAGAAGACGCTCGCCGAACTCACCGGTTCGTTCCGCTTCAGCGACGCGGTGCTGCGCAGCCTGGTGGTGAAAATGGACGAGGCCGTCACCGAGCCTTCGCCGATGGCGCGAGCTCCGGATGAAAATGCCCGCCGCCACGACGACTTTGGCGACGATGGGGACGACGACGACATGCCCATGGGCGCACGGTAATAGGAGGCCAACATGGCACGGTTTTTTCGCCGCAAGAAGTTCTGCCGATTCACGGCCGACGACGTCAAGCAGATCGACTACAAGGATCTGACGACGCTGAAGAGCTACATCACCGAGACCGGCAAGATTGTTCCGAGCCGCATCACGGGTACGCGTGCTCACTATCAGCGCCAGCTGCAGCTCGCCATCCGTCGTGCGCGCTTCCTGGCACTGCTGCCCTACACCGACCAGCACTGAGCGGCATCAGCACATGGATATCATATTGTTGCAGAAGGTCGCGAACCTCGGTCAGATCGGCGATCGCGTCAAGGTGAAGTCGGGTTACGCACGGAATTTCCTGGTGCCCACCGGCCGAGCCACCATGGCGACGCCTGCCAATATCGCCAAGTTCGAGGCGCAGCGCCACGAGCTCGAGGCGAAGGCCAATAACGAACTGGCGGCGGCGCAGGCGCGCGCGCTCAAGTTCGAAAACTTCAAGCTGGAGCTCAAGGCCAAGGCGGGCGCGGAAGGCAAGCTGTTCGGCTCCATCGGCACCGCGGATATCGCCGAAGCGTCGGTCAAAGCGGGCCAGCCCATCAGCCGCAGCGAGGTGCGCATGCCGACGGGACCGATCCGCGTCACCGGTGACCACCTGGTGCAGCTGCACTTGCACACGGACGTTGATGTGACCTTGGCGGTCACCATCGTCGCCGAAGAGTAGCGGCCGGCAATCGCGTCGGCAGCGCATGGCCGGTCGCGTCAGCAATCGTTCCTTTGGCCCGAGCGGAGCCTCGGGCGACGGCCTGCGGTTGCCGCCGCATTCGGTTGAAGCCGAGCAATCCGTACTCGGCGGATTGATGCTGGATTCGGCGGCTTGGGACCAGGTCGCCGACCGCGTCCTCGCCGAGGATTTCTACCGCAATGATCACCGGCTGATTTTCGAAGCCGTTGCCGGTTTGATCGAGCGCAACCAGCCCTGCGACGCCGTCACCTTGTCCGGACATCTGGAGAGCCAGGGCTTGCTCGACCAGGTGGGCGGCCTGTCCTATTTGGGATCGCTGGCGCGGGATACACCCACCGCAGCCAACATTCGAGCCTACGCGGACATCGTCCGCGAGCGCTCCGTGCTGCGCAAGCTCATCACCGCTGGGAATCTCATCGTCGGCAGCGCGCTGGAACCGGAAGGCCGCGAAGCGCGTGAAATCGTCGACGATGCCGAACGCGCGGTATTCGAGATCGCCGAGGCGGGTTCTCGCGGCAAGGTTGGCTTCAGGACCGTGAAGAGCATCCTGCCGGATGTCGTCAATCGGATCGACGAGCTGTATCACTCCGACGGCAAGATGACGGGTGTCTCCACGGGATTCAAGCAGCTCGACGAAATGACCTCCGGCCTGCAGCCCGGCGATTTGATCATCATTGCCGGCCGTCCCTCCATGGGCAAGACCACGCTCGCGGTCAATATCGCCGAGAATGCCGCGCTGGGATCGAATAAATCCGCGGCAATTTTCAGTATGGAAATGTCGGCCGAATCGCTGACCTTACGCATGATTTCGTCCTTGGGCCGCATCAATCAAAGCAATCTGCGTTCCGGGCGGCTGCAAGAAGAGGATTGGCCGCGGATCGATTCGGCGATGACGCAGTTGAGCAACGCCAAGATCTACGTCGACGAAACCCCGGGACTGTCGCCCACCGAAATCCGCGCGCGTGCGCGCCGCTTGAAGCGCGAGCGCGGCCTCGACCTGATCGTGGTGGATTACCTGCAGCTCATGCAGGTGCCGGGCAACAAGGAGAATCGCGCCACCGAAATTTCCGAGATCTCGCGCTCGCTGAAGGCCCTCGCGAAGGAATTGAAGGTGCCGGTCATTGCATTGTCGCAGCTCAACCGCGGCGTGGAGCAGCGAGTGGAGAAGAAGCCGGTGATGTCGGATCTTCGTGAGTCGGGCGCGATTGAACAGGACAGTGACCTCATTCTGTTGATCTATCGGGAAGAGGTGTACGACAAGAACACGACGCGCAAAGGCATCGCGGACATCATCGTCGCCAAGCAGCGCAACGGCCCGACCGGCGACTTGCAGCTCACGTTCCTGGGCGAGTACACCAAGTTCGAGAACTACGCGCCGGAGTCGTACGCCGAGGGTGTGTTTCGGTGACGGTGCTCAAGTACTCGTGATGCTGCCGAGGTTCCCGTGACTCCGATGGTCAGCGCGACGATTGATGCCGGCGCGCTCCGCCACAATTTGAACGTGGTGCGGCAGTGGGCGCCGAAGTCGCGCGTCATGGCCGTCATCAAAGCCAACGCCTACGGTCACGGGCTCGTCGCGGTGGCGCGTGCTCTCGAATCCGCGGACGCCTTTGCGGTAGCGCGAGTCGACGAAGGACTCACGCTGCGCGCGGCCGGCATCAATACGCTCACGGTACTTCTCGAGGGCGTATTCGATCGCGAGCAGCTCGACGCGGCAGCCGGCGCCAACTTCGAGCTCGTCGTGCACACCTCCGAGCAGATCGAACTGCTACGAACGGCCGCGGCGGGCGCGCGATTCAAGGTGTGGCTCAAGCTCGACAGCGGCATGAATCGGCTCGGCTTCAAAGGCGCGGCGTTTGGCGCTGCGCACGCGGCCTTGAGTGCCTTGGGCAGCGTGCAGTCGCCGGTGAACTTGTTCACGCATCTGGCCTCTGCGGATCTGCCGGAGTTGCCCAGCACGTCCGAACAACTGGCGCTGTTCGCCGCCGCGACGGGATCCCTGTCCGGTGAACGCAGCTTGGAGAATTCCGCCGCCATGCTGAGTTTTCCGGAGCACCAAGCCGATTGGGTGCGGCCGGGCCTTCTGCTCTACGGCGTCTCGCCGTTCACCGGCTCCATCGGCGCCGACTATGGTTTGCGGCCCGCCATGACCCTGCATTCGCACGTGATTGCGGTCAAGGATCTCTCGCCCGGGGAACGGGTGGGTTACGGCGGCGACTGGACCGCCATCCGCCCCACGCGCCTGGCGGTGGCGGCCGTGGGATACGGCGACGGATATCCGCGGAGCTTGCCTTCGGGTGCGCCGGTGCTGGTCAACGGCGAACGCGCGGGTCTGGTAGGCAGGGTGTCGATGGATATGATCGGCATCGATGTCACCCATCTGCGTCGACCGCCGGTATTGGGCGACCCCGTCGTGCTGTGGGGAGAGGGGCTGCCGGTCGAGGAAATCGCGGTGTGGGCGGACACCATCCCCTATGAGCTGCTGTGTGGGATCAGCCAGCGCGTGGCGGTGACCTTGCGCTGAGTGCCGCGACTTGCGACGTTTCCGCGGAAACGTCTCTTCCCCGCGCGGTGGACGTTCCCCAATTTTTCGCCAAACCCGCTGCGAACCCGCGGACTCGCGGCCTCTCGATGACTAAATGGTGCGCCTACCGCGGCCGCCCCTAGCTCTCGAAGAACCCCATCTTCACGCCGGCCAGCTGCACCACATCGTTGTCGTTCAGGCGCCGGGCCTGAGGTCCGATCGGTACGCCGTTGACCTGCGGAAAATCGTTTTCCTTGCCGCTGTCGACGTGCACGATGAAATAGCCCTCGGCGCGTCGGGTGATGGCCGCCACCTGCACGCCCGGACGGCCCAGTGTGGTGAGCGCCTTGGTAAGCTCGAGTTCGCGGCCGGCGAAAGCGCCGCTCAACACCTGCAGCTTGGCTTTCGGCAGCGCCGTCGCATTATCCGGCACGCCGGGGCGCTTGTTCGCCGCCACGGCCTTGGCGGCTTGATCCACCGCGACGCCAACACGCCGGATGCGTTCTTCACCCTGAGTGCTCGGGGTGATGACCATGGTCTTTTCGAATTCGTCCTGCTCGGTGTCGCCGTCCTGGCTGTCGACGAAGCGCAGCTGATGATGGCCGACGGTGATCACGTCACCGTGCTGCATGGCGTGTTTCTTGATCAGTTTGCCGTTGACATACGTACCATTGGTGCTGTTCAAGTCTTCCAAGAAGGAATCGTTCAGAATATTGATGATGAGCGAGTGATGGCCGCTCACCGCCGGATTGTCGATACGAATATCATTGTCCGGAAGGCGCCCGATCGTATAGCGCTCCTTATTCATGTTGTATTCCGCGAGGATCGAACCATCCAAGCTGAGCATCAGGCGTGCCATTCAGACTCCATATCCCTAACCGAACCATCCCAAGATTTTGTCAAATATACGCCGGTGCGCGGGGAACGGCTCGGCTACGTGAGCCATGATGACCGACACATTATCCCGCCCGCCGTTATCGTTAGAGAGCTGTATCAATTGCTTAGCAACTGTATCAAGATTAGCACTAAAGGTGCTGATTGTTAAGTGAATATCCTCGTCCTCGATCATGTCCGAGAGACCGTCGGAGCAGAGCACGTAATAGTCAGACTTCTGCACCGGCTGTTCATGGATCTCCACTTCGACGTTTTGCTCGACTCCCAGGGCGCGCGTGACGTAATTCTTGTTGGTTGCCCGCTGGGCCTCCTGCTGCGAGTAGAACCCGCGGTCGACCAGCTCCTGCAGCAGGGAATGATCCAGAGTCATCTGCTCGAATCGATTGTCGCGCAAGCGGTAAAGCCTTGAATCCCCGACATGCGCGATCGACATCTTGTTGTCGTGGAACAAGCACGATACCACCGTAGTGCCCATACCCTCACATTGAGGCTGGGTCTTGGAAGTGTGGTAGATGATTTTGTTGGCTCTGTGAATCGCATCACGCAAGATGATGCTCGCGCGAGTCAATCCGGTCTCCGGGTCGGGCACGCTCAGATCCTCGCGCATGACTGCGTCACGAACCAGATTGATGATGGTCTTGACGGCGATGCCGCTCGCCACCTCACCCGCGTTATAGCCCCCCATGCCGTCGGCCAATACGTAGAGACCGATGTCGGCTTCGGTGCCGATCATGTCTTCGTTGTGCTCGCGCACCTTTCCCGTGTCGGTCAGTGCCACGCTCGCGATTTTCCCCCTCAGACTCATGGGCTTTGTCCAATCATGGCAGTCCACTCGGTATTCGCGACCGACAGTCTTCCAGAGCTGCGGCCATATGGGCCCCAGAGTCGTACCGAGCATCGGGATTCTTGGCGAGCGCGCGGTCGATGACGCTCTCGACGCAGGCAGGCAGATCCGGCCGGAAGGCTCGCAACGGCGGGTGCGGCGCTTCGGCAATCTGCTGCATCAGCCCGGTCATCGAATCTGCGGTGAAAGGAAGCTGGCCGGTCAACAATTGAAATAGGCTAACACCCAGCGAAAACAAGTCCGAGTGACCTGTCACAGTTCGCCCCTCGAGCTGCTCCGGCGACATGAAGGAAGGGGTGCCGAGCACGATGCCCGTGCGCGTGCTGCCGGCGCCGGAGAGACGCGCAATCCCGAAGTCGGTGATTTTCAACGTGTCGGTGCTGGGATCGTACATCAGGTTCGCCGGCTTGATATCGCGGTGAACGACCTGCTGTTTGTGGGCAAATCCCAGAGCGTCGGCTGTGCGGCCGATCACATCCAACACCTTTCGCGGCTCCAAGAGACGATCGGATTTCGCATAGTCGCTGAGATGCCGGCCTTTGAGATATTCCATCGCGATGTAGGCGAGTCCGCGCTCTTCGCCGACATCGTAGATGGTCACGATGTTCGGATGATTGAGACGGCCGGCGGTCTCCGCTTCGCGAAAGAAGCGTGCTCGGGCCTCGACGAGCTCGGCGTCGCTGAATTCACTGGCGAGCGGTATGGCCTTGATTGCCACCAAGCGGTTGATGGCCGTGTCACGCCCCAGATAGACGATCCCCATGGCGCCGCGCCCGATTTCGCGTTCGAGCTGGTAGCGGCCGAGGCGCTGGATTTCGGGCGCTGCGGGCGCGCAGCCTGCGGCTGTCGGTGCGGCCACGGAGACGCTGCCGGCCGCCGGTGTCGTGGCAGCCGCGGAATCCGGCGTCAGCGTGTCTTTGTCGGGAGCGGGCGGCGCGGCTTTCGGCTTGGCGCGCTCGGCGTCCATCAGACGACGCAGGCGGGCGGCGACGTCTCGATAGGTGTTGTCGAAGCGTGCCAGGTGGCGGTAGACGGCGGTGGCTTGCGTCCCCCGGCCGCGCGTTTCCAGCTGGCTGCCGAGCGTGTACAAATCACCCAGCACGGTGGCGGTGGGTTTGCGGCCCTTGAGTTCGGCAAAGCGTTGTTCGAAATTGTCGAGCAGCCGTGCGGTATCGGTACCCACGGGTCTCGGGATGGTCGGTGCTGGGGTCGAGGCCGCCGATGCGGCGAAGCGGCTCCAGAGAAGAAGCCCTGTTCCGGCGGTCAATAGAGCTATCCCCGGAAGCCATAGCCAGGTGTCCAGATTTGCGATCAGGCGGAGCACTAGGCCCGAGCCTAAGGTCCCCACGCCCACTATCGCCGCTATCATCCCAAATTTGCGCATGCAATAGACATAATCCAAATCCAGAAGGCCGGCAGTATAGGTGATCGGGCCGTGGTAACTGCAATGCTAAGGTCACAAATCGAATAAGGTAAGCCGATGGCGAAGTCCAAAGAGGTCTTTATCTGCCAGAACTGCGGAGCGTCTTCTCCGAAATGGCAGGGGCAGTGTCCCGCTTGCGGCGAATGGAACACCCTGATCGCCGAGCTCCAATCGACGACTACTCGAAAACCCCCGGTATCGGCCAGGGTTCCCCGGACGGATGCCTCCTCGTCGCTGGCCGCCGAAGCCGTTCTCGAACAATCCCGGTTGACCACCGGCTCGACCGAGCTCGATCGGGTGCTGGGCGGCGGTCTGGTGCCGGGGTCCGTCACCCTGATCGGCGGCGATCCGGGGATCGGAAAATCGACGCTGATGCTGCAGGCGGCGGCGGCCCTCAATGGGTTGGGACCGGTGCTCTATGCCACCGGGGAAGAGTCTTTGAAACAGGTCGCACTTCGGGCTCGCCGGCTGGGCCTCGAGGACGCCACCGCCCGGCTGATGGCCGAGACCTGCGTGGAAGACATCTTGGACGCGACGTCGGGTCTTGCCGCGCGGGTACTGATCGTGGATTCCATCCAGACCATGCACTCGGAGCGAATTGAATCGGCGCCGGGCGCGGTCTCCCAGCTGCGCGAGTGCACGGCGGAGCTGGTGCGCTTCGCGAAAGCCAGCGGCACGGCGGTGCTGCTCGTCGGGCACGTCACCAAGGAAGGGCAAATCGCAGGCCCCCGGGTGCTCGAACACATGGTCGACACGGTGCTGTACTTCGAGAGCGACACCGGCAGCCGCTACCGCGTGCTGCGCTCGGTGAAGAACCGCTTCGGCGCCGCCAATGAAATCGGGGTGTTCGCCATGGTCGAGCAGGGCTTGCGCGAGGTCACCAATCCGTCGGCGATTTTTCTGTCGCGGCATGCCGAACCGGTTCCCGGCAGCGTCATCACCGTGATGCGCGAGGGAACGCGCTCGCTGCTGATCGAAGTGCAGGTGCTGGCGGATGCAGCCTTGAGCGCCAATCCGCGCCGGGTGGCGGTCGGCATCGACGGCAATCGCCTCACGATGCTGCTGGCGGTGGCGCATCGCCACGCCGGATTGCAATTGCAGGGCCAGGATGTTTTTGCCAATGTCGTCGGCGGAGTGCGCTTGGCGGAGACTGCCGGAGATTTGGCCAT
>Ga0137397_10000592_pt1 | contig 25004 bp, 20 predicted proteins | sample czorhiz116metaG_FD_106658 | JGI IMG/M metagenome (GOLD analysis project Ga0137397, IMG submission 106658) | Vadose zone soil microbial communities from Angelo Coast Range Reserve, California, USA - czorhiz1.16 metaG | ecosystem: Environmental > Terrestrial > Soil > Vadose zone | place: USA... | reverse complement strand
CGACCGTTTCAAAGGCCCCGCGTTTCATTCCGCAACGTGGGATCACCGTGTGGAGCTGGAAGGCAAGAGCGTCGCGGTCGTGGGCACGGGCGCCAGCGCCATCCAATTCGTCCCGCAGATCGCGCCGCGCGCTGGAAAACTGCATCTTTTTCAGCGCACTCCGGCGTGGATTGTGCCGCGCCTCGATTTCGCTTTCAGCGAAAAGTGGAAACGCCGCTTCCGCCGCATTCCGCTCACTCGCTGGGCCTTGCGGCAATATATTTTCTGGCGGCAGGAGTTTCGCGTGCTCGGGTTTCTGGGCAATGAATCGGTTCGAAAGAAAGCGGAAGCGATTGCCCTCCGCCACCTCGCACGAAGGATTAAAGATCCTAAAATTCGGGAAGCGCTGACGCCCAAATATCAATTGGGCTGCAAGCGCGTGCTGGTGTCGGACGATTTCTATCCCGCGCTGAACCGTCCCAACGTGGAGCTTGTTACCGATGCCATTGCCGAAGTGCGCGAGCACAGCGTCACCACGCAGGATGGCGTGGAGCGCCCGATCGACGTTTTGATTTACGGCACGGGCTTCCGCGCCACCGAGCCGCTGATCGGATGCCGCGTGGTGGGCCGCGGCGGTGTGGAAATTCACGATGCCTGGGGAAAACGAATGACCGCGTATCTTGGCGTCACGGTCGCGGGATTTCCGAATTTCTTCATGCTCCTCGGGCCCAACACCGGCCTCGGCCACAATTCCGTGGTCCTGATGATCGAAGCCCAGGTGCGCTACGCGATGAAGTGCCTGAAGCTCATGAAGCGCCGCAAGCAGCGTGTGATCGAAGTCCGCGCGGAATCCCAGAAGCGCTTCGTCGAAGAGATTTACCGCCGCATGGGTGGCACCGTCTGGGAATCCGGCGGCTGCCGCAGCTGGTATCAGGATCAAGACACCGGCGAAATTACGACGCTGTGGCCGGGCTCCGTCATCGCCTACCTTCGTCGCACTCGCGCCGTCTCGCCGTCCGACTACAAACTATCTTCCTGATTTCACCGCACAACTGCGCCAATTTGTCATGCCCGCTCCGTTATGCGAAAATACCTGAGCAGAGGCGGCATGAGCACATCCCTGGGCAAACACGTCACGCTGACAAAAGCCGACGACTTCGGGAAGCTCCTCGAAGACGAAGGCATCATCTTCACGCAGCTCGACAAGGCCGTGAACTGGGCCCGCAAGAGCTCCATCTGGCCGCTGGGTTTCGGTCTTGCGTGCTGTGCCATCGAAATGATGTCCATGGCCGCCGCGCGATTTGACGTTGCGCGTTTCGGTGCCGAAGTCTTTCGCCCATCGCCGCGACAGGCCGACCTCATGATTGTCGCCGGCCGCCTTTCGCAGAAAATGGCGCCCGTCATTCGCCAGCTTTACGATCAAATGCCCGAACCCAAGTGGGTCATCTCCATGGGTGCGTGCGCCACATCCGGAGGGGTTTTCAACAATTACGCGATCGTGCAGGGCTGCAATCAGATCATTCCCATCGATGTTTACGTGCCGGGCTGCCCGCCGCGGCCCGAGGCGCTGCTCTATGCCATCCTCCAGCTCCAGAAAAAGATCGACAACGAGAAGGGCTCCTTCAAGCGCGCCCTGAATCTTGCTTAGTACCGCAGACTTTAGTCTTTATTCACACGCCGTGCGAAATATATCCATCGGGAACAACGTGCGATTCGCGCCGCGTCCGTTCGCCATTTCACTGCTGGTTGTTGCTGCAGCGCTACTCTCGCTAAGCTGCGGAGGAGGCGCGACGCTGCAACCTCCTCCAACCAAGGGATTCACTCTCGTCTGGAGCGACGAATTCAGCGGTCCGGACGGCTCCTCGCCGGATTCTTCGAAATGGACTTTTGATACCGGCGTGAGCGGCAACGGCTGGGGCAACAATGAGCTTGAGTCCTACACCAGGCGCACGCAGAACGCGCAACTCAAAGGCGGCAATCTCGTTATCACCGCGCTCAAAGAAACGTATGCGGATCCGAGCGACAACGTCACTCGCAATTACACTTCCGCACGAATGAAAACGCAGGGACTTTTCAACCAGGCCTACGGACGATTCGAAGCCCGCATCAAAATTCCGGCGGGGCAGGGAATGTGGCCGGCATTCTGGATGTTAGGCAAAGACATCGCTTCGATCGGCTGGCCCAAGTGCGGCGAAATCGACATCATGGAAAACATCGGCAAGGAGCCCGGGATGGTTCACGGCTCCCTGCACGGCCCGAGCACTTCGCGTCCCACCAGCGACCTGAGCGCGCCTTTCAGCCTGTCCGCCGGCCAGAATTTCGCCGATGATTTTCATCTTTACGCCGTCGAGTGGGAACCCGGAGTGATTCGCTTCTACGTCGATTCGAATCTCTACGCCACGTTCACTCCATCTCAGTGGCCCGCCGGTGGCACTTGGGTGTTTGATCACCCCTTCTTTCTCATCCTAAACCTCGCCGTGGGCGGCAATTGGCCCGGCTCACCCGACGCTACCACCGTCTTTCCCCAGCAAATGCTTGTCGACTACGTCCGCGTCTACACCAAGCAATAGCGCTTTGGCTCTCCCCCAACAGTTTTCTTTTCGAATTGGTGAATCCGAAGAGCGCCCCATTTTCCCGCGTTTGCCTTACTCTTCTCTGCGTGCCTCTGTGTTCTCCGGGTTCTCTGTGTTAAAACTCTTATTCGGCAGTCTTCCGAGAGAAGGGAATCATCGCATGAACGCTACTCCGGACCCCGCTCGCTATCTTCTCCGCCACACCGTTGCCACCGTCGCTTACCGCGCCGCCAAAGCCTTGCGCGGCGCGCCGGAACATTTCGCCAGCTTCCATATTGGCGACAAGACTCGCACGCCCGCGCAAATCCTTGCGCACATGGGTGATCTCTTCGATTGGGCGCTCTCCATCGCGCAGGGGAAACAAACCTGGCACGACTCAACGCCCCTCCCGTGGAACGCCGAAGTCGAGCGCTTCTTCGCCGCCGCAAAAAAGTTTGACGACTACCTCGCTTCCGCCGAACCTCTGCACGCCTCGGAAGAAGCCATTTTCCAGGCTGGGCTTGCCGACGCGCTGACGCACACCGGCCAAATCGCCATGCTGCGCCGCCTCAGCGGCTCCCCCATCCTCGGTGAAAACTATTTCAAAGCGGATATCGCCATCGGCCGCGTCGGCGCCGACCAACCCGCTCCCCGCCGCGAATTCGAATGACGTTCAGTTTCCGGCCCGGTTCTTTGCTACTTCCGCGCTCCAATAGGTGCTCAGTGCTTCCTGCAGCCGCCGGGCCCTGGCTGGGTTCGGTTCTTTCTTCCTCATCGCCTGCAGAATCGGCTCCAGGAATCGCCCGTATTTCGCGAGTGCCGCGCCATCGCGCGTTTCGAGCGCTTGCTCGACGGCCCTCTCCGTCGCCGGCGTCACGAGTTCCAGCCGTCCCACAAACACGCGCACCGTTTGCACCGGCGCCGGCCGAATCGAAAGCGGCAGCACGGCATTCACGAAGCCGCCCGGCACGAGGTAGAAAAGGCGGCTGCCTTCCTCGAACCACGAATTCCGCCAGGTCTCAACCATCGCATGCGCTTCGTCTTGATACAGCCCCCTTGAAACCAGCAACCCTTCCAGTTCTCGGCTCAGCGAATCCACTGTCTGCGTTAGCTCAGGCGGGTCGAGAAGCGCGCGGTCCTTCACGAGGCCACCCGTGCGAAATCCCACTTTTTCTCCGCGTCGTTCAAACAAAATGACGTCCGGAATCTCCTCGCCGCCGTGATTCTCGATCAGCACCTGCCCGCCGTTCGTCAATCGTGCCGCAACCGGCACCGCAAAATTCGCCACCCCGCGATAAAACAGAAATTTTTCCTGTTGCTCGCCGCGCATCGTCTTTACCAGCACCGGCGTCGAGGCCGTCTGCCGCGCCGCATAATAATGGTTCTCGCGGTTGTCGGCAGGGAAGGCCGCCCGCAGACCCGGCGTCACAGTCACCGCATCCCATGAAATGCTCCCATCGGGCCGCGTGCCGTTGAGTGCCGCGTCATACGACGCTACGGTTGGCTCCACGCGGCTCGCCTGCGGATACCACTCCGTGATCACGCCTCTCACAAAGCGAACGTTCACAGAAACAGTCTCTTCGTGCGAATCGTAAAAATAAAGGACCGGCGTCTCCATGCGAACCGTTCCGCGCAGCCCCAGCTTGAATCCCGCATTGCGAAAATGTTCGACGAATCCCGGCAAGTCCGTTGAGCCCGTCAGCGGCGACCACTCCACTGCTTGTCCCTGCTCTCCCGCAATCGAAGTGAAGGTCCCCCATTCATGCGCCGTCAGCCCGGAAAAGACCGACGGGTTCTCCGAACCCATCAGCCCGGCCGAAATTGTCAGGCTGCATGCAAGAAGAGCGCAGGACATCGCGCGCAAGGAATTCATTTTCATGGCCGGTCCTCCGGAAACAGTCAGCGGCGCGCTTCTCCTCCGCTGCCATTCCAGACGCCCACAGGCCCGCCACTGTTAACAACCGAGCTTGGGCTGGTTTCGGAAAGCGCTTGCTTAAGACTCTAGCGTCCCTACCTTCTCCAGCCGCTCTCGGAAATACGCTTTCCAACTCTCCGGCAATGCCGCCACTCGCAAGGCGCGCCGCACCGAGGCAACGTCGGCATCTCCGTATCTTTTTGCGGCGTACAACCGGGCAATTTCCGAGACCGGGACGGCGTTTGCGTCCCGGGCAATCACTTTGATCTCATCCCCGGCTCCTACTTCTCCCTCGCGCGTGACGCCGAAGTAGAAGCCCGTCCGGCCGCTCACCATGAAGCGCCTCACCATATCGTCGGATCCAAATCTCAAACCCAGCTTGTAGCAAGGCAGGCGCGGCTGCGTCACCACCAGTTCCGCGGTGCCGGCTGAGAACTGATCGCCAAGATGTATGATGTCTTCCGCCAAGCTACCCGTAGCACGCACCGCTGCAATGCCATCCATCGTAAAGTTCTCGCCAAACATGCCCATCGGCAACTCGCGTCCGGGCAGCTCCTTCCTCCAGTAGTCGTAGTGTGTCAGCGCGTAGCAGTAAACGGCCTTGTGCTCTCCCCCGTGCACGGTCAGGTCCGCCTGGCGGTCGCCTTCCAGATTTAGCCTGCGCAAGATGACACGGCCTTTAACAGATTTCTTAAAAATAGCCGTCGTAACCATTCTCCCGTGCCATATTACTTCGCGCGGAACTCCTGTGTTTACGGAGACGAGCTTCATCCTTTGCTTGTCCTTTTCCTGGTATCGCCATGAGTGGCTTTGCTCTTCGATTCGAGGGTCGTGGCGAAATCTCAGACTCGGGTTTGAAATGACGCGTACTTTGAAGCACCGGCACCCTTGGCCGTGCTTCTCATCACTCCGTTCGTCGGCGATCTGGCGCTATCGGCGCACGCTTACCAGCGCGGCATCGGCTTCATAACCTTCATCTTGCACGGTCTTCTGGGCAGCCGCGCGAAGCGCCTGCTCGTCCGCATCCTTCGGCAAATTGCATGAGCGCCGAATCACCTCTTCGCCGTTCACAATGCGAACCAGCCACTTGGACTTGCCCCCGTCCCAGGAAACTTCCACTTGATCCGCACGCATAGCTACCTCCCCCTGCAACTTCCTCTTATACCACTTCGTCCCGCTGCTCGTCCTGCGCCGGCGCCCCCCAGGATCCGGGGACCGATTCGCGTGCTCGAGCAAAAGGGCGCAGCCCAAAATCAGCTGCGCCCCGGGGACAAACCTGCTCTAAAGTTTACGGTTGGTCGTGCTCATGATCGCGGTCGTGTTCATCCCAGTCGCGATCCGTACGCCAGCGGTGGCCGTCTTCGTCCCACCACCGGTGCGCGTGCGGTCCTTAGCCATAAAGACTTTTTCACGTGAATTTGCATTTCGACTCCGCCCTCCTGACGATCGAGATCCATTGCAAGGCTGACGCCCAGTTCGAAGCCAAAGCGAGGAGAGAGTGTTTTCCCGCCCTGGCTATACCGCATCCTTTCTACAAGATGCGATAATCCATGGCCGCAAACTGTCCAATTTTGAACACCTCCTCAATTGCTTCGCGGTCCTCGTTCCCGTGCACGCCCCGGTTGTTTTTTCCCGCGTTTCCTCGGTTGTCTTGTCGCGAGCCTTTGGTTAGATAGTGTTCACTTTTGCACAGTCGCGGCCTGGGTAAAAGCGGTAGCTTTTACCCCGAAAATAGAAGTGGAAATAGGCCCGCGACGGCTGTCTTTGGATTGCCTCCGGGGATGTCGTCGCGGGCTTCCCATCTTCAACAGTGGCACAGCCTTCAGGCCATGCGCATCCAGTCACGGCCCCGGCAAATCCATCCTTATATCCGCCTTGGTTATGGCCCCCGCCGCCGGAATCTGAGTCTTTCGGTAGCCTCCTGGTTGTAATCCACCACCAGAGTTCACCCGTTCCATACGTCACAGAGCTCTTAGAATCTCTGTGAGTTGGGTAAGCGATTCCTGCTCGGAACGAGCGCGCGCGGCTGGCAAGATCCATGATGCGAGAAATTCTCCAGAGAGCTCTAAGTGCTTTGGATCGGGAGCTGGGTCACCGTTGCGGTGCCATTGGCCCACTGCAGTACGGTGCCACGTGCGCCTGCCTCGCGGCGGACGTAGCCCATGCCCAGACCTCGTGCCGGAACAGAATCCCAGGCTTTCGCCGCGCGCGTCACGAGTCCAGTTTCTTTGCCATCCATCATCAGGGGCGTGCCCGCTTCCGGAACTGTCTCGCCGGAGAACACCAGTCCCACCCGTTGCCGGTTCACTTGCCCGCGCGAACGCACGCGCTCCACGATTTCCTGGCCCGTGTAGCAGCCCTTGGTGTAACTGATATGGCTGTCCTGCAACCCCGCTTCATGCGGGATCTGCTTTTCGCCAAAGTCATAGCCAAACCAGGGAACGCCTTGCGCCAGCCGCAGACCGCTCAACGCCGAATAACCCATCGGCCCGCCGCCGTGTTTTCGTGTCGCCTCCAACAAAATCTCCCAGAGCGGCACGAGCTTTTCGCGCACGACCACGAACTCCGCTCCGGCAACTCCACCCGGCAAACGCTTCACGATCCGGCAGGGAACTGTGCCGACGGTGCTGTCCGTGGAAGAAAGTGCCCCGAGCGTCCCGATATTAACGCCGGAAACTTCATGCACAACGGCAGCGGTCTTCGGCCCTTCCAGTGCCAGTGTGCCGAAACGCTCCGTGTCATCCGTCAGCGTCACGTCATCCATGATGATGAATTTGTCCAGCACTTCCACCAGTCGTTCCCGAATCATGGCGTAGGACACGCAAAACAATCTGTCTGCGAACGCGTAAGTTTCGCTCTCCGCGAGAATGTGCCCCTGCGGATTCAGCAGCAGCGAGACGTTTCCCTGTCCCGCGTACAAGCCCTTGATGTCGTTTGTCAGGACGGCGTTCAGGTAGCGCACGCGATCCGGTCCCGTGAACGAAAGGTACGCGCGATAATTCTTGTCGATCAGCGCCACGCCCTCGCGTGCCTGCCGGAATTCCGCGGGCGCATCGCCGAAAGAATCCGGCAACGCACAGCCGAACCACACGCCCATCTTCGCTCCCGCGCGCGTGTGCGTCGCAGCCAGCGGGGTATCCAGAGCCGTCCCTGACGAAGCCGTTTCCACCGTTTCTTCCATCCTCCATTCTTGAGTCTATCAAAGAGCGCCGCAGCTCACGCTGGGCCACCCGCGAATCCGCTCACTTCAGATGCTATAATCCCCTTCATGAACGACGGCCTGCCCGCCTTGAATGCCGCCACCGAAGGTTTGATACACATTACCATCCCGGTGGGGATGCTCCAGTGCAATTGCTCCATCATCGGCGACCCCGCCACGCGCGAAGCGCTGGTCATCGATCCCGGCGACGAAGTCACGCGCATCCTGGATCTCATCGGCCGCCACCGTCTCACCGTAAAAGCCATCGTCAGCACCCATGCGCATATTGACCATGTGGGTGGCTTGGCCAAGCTCCATCAGTACACCGGCGCGCCGGTGCTCATGCATCGCGACGACCTGCCTCTCTATCAAGCCATGGAAATGCAGGCTGCCTTCCTCGGCGTTCAGCCGCCCGAGCTCATCGAAATCGATCAGCTATTGAAGGAAGGTGACTCCCTGCGCTGGGGTTCGTTCGAAGCGCAAGTCATTCACACTCCCGGCCACACCCCCGGCAGCGTCTCGCTGTATCTTCCGCACGACGCCGGCAAAGTCACCGTCGCTGAGGCAGCGGGGAAAATGACGGTGACGACTGTGGCGGGAGAGGAAATCGACATCGCCGATCTTTTGAAACAGAGCCGGTCCCAGGAAGCCACAGAAGAGGACTCGAATGCTGATGACCGTGCGAAAAATGAGCTCCCCGATGAGGCTGCAAGCATTGCAAAGCCCGCGCCGCAACTTTTCTCCGGGGACACACTGTTTGCAGGCAGCATCGGGCGTACCGACCTCTGGGGCGGCTCGATGCACCAAATCATGCAGTCGCTCCGCACAAAACTGATGCATCTGCCTGACGACACCATCGTCTTCCCCGGCCACGGTCCCGTCACCACCATCGGCCATGAGCGCCACTTGAATCCCTTCTTGCAACCGGAGTAGAGATATTTTAGGACTTTCCGAGCGGATGGATGCTTGGCGCAATTTGCAGCTGAAAAAAAACGATGCGGAATCGAAGGAGAGTGTGCAGCTGCTGGGTTTTAGGGTTTTTGTTTTGCAAGACGCAATTCTTCCATCACCGATTGGACCAATTCTTTTGCGTGCACCAGCTCCTGATTAATCATCCGTAGATCCATCGCCGGCAGCGTTGGGTTCCGCTGGCTCGTGCAGTACACGCCATGCTGCCCGACCAGGACCAGCGCGTTCGTCATGCGGTCCAGCGAAACGGCAAGCCTCCCGCGTTCGCGCCCGAACATTTGTTCGTAGTGCTCCAGCTCCTCTTTGTGTTCTTGAAATGCCGACATCTTTGTTTTCCCTTCGAACGCGTCACAGTCTGGAGTTGCAAATCGGACACACGCGGCTCGCACCAAACTTTACCGCATCGCGCAGCCGGAACATAATCCGCTGAAGCCACCAAGCAGTCTCTTTGACTGTGTGTGGCACGAACTTAATTCTGTGCGGATAGGGTCCGGCCCTCATCGAGCTTAGAAGGGGTTGGGCTGGAGCAGCCAAACAATGCGACGTTCCGACCTGGTGCAGCATAAGGAGAGGGAAAAAGGTGCAAACACGCGCACCTCGCAAATTGTTTTTGGCGAGCGGCAGCACCTTTTGCGTGTGCTCGATTCCCTGGAAGGCACGGAGCTGCCGATCGCGCGGATGCAGCAGGAGCGGCGCATCCTTGAAGAACTAATTCACGCGCGGACCCGCGACTTGAATCAAATCAATACCGCGTGGGACGAGAAAATCGGATTGGTGCTTAGCGCTGACGCGAAACCGGAAATGCTAGAAAAACTCGTGAAGCAAGCCCCGCGGGAAGATTTTTATTTGCTGCGGCTGATCAGCGAGCACCCGCGCGCGAATGCCAAAACTTTGAATAAGCTTGCTAAGCATCCGTACGGCGCGATTCGCGAAAACGTAGCGCGGCATCCGAACGCGGACGCGTCAACGCTGACGTGGCTGAGCAAAGATCGCAGCCAGCCGCTGTGGTACCTGGTGGCCTTCAATCCGAATACGCCGACGCCGCTGCAGCGCCGCCTGCGCGACCGCCTGAAGCGGCTCGGGGAAAATCAGATTTCGAAGTAGTCCCGCCCGGCTGCAACCGGCAAAAATCTCCCGACGATTCGAAAGCAGCCTTGTTACTCGCGTAAGGAAAAACCCCGTTCGAACAGGAGTTTTCTTCACTGGGCGGAAAATCGTTCAGTGGACCGTGATGATGACGGTGGAGCTGGTGCGGCCGAAGGCGTTGGTGGCGTGGAGAGTGTAGGTGGTGGTTTGCGCGGGAGTAACGACGACGCTTGTCGAGCGGACGGCACCGACTTGCGGCGAGACGATGATGTAGGAAGCGCCGGTGACCTGCCAGGACAACGTAACGGCGGTCCCCGTAGAAACGGAAGCACTGCTCGCCGCGAAGGAAGAAATTTGCGGCGATGCGCCGGTGGGCAGAGTGCTCTGCGTGTACAGCGGCGTCATCTGAATCACTTCGAAGTCGGATGCTTGTACCTGGCCCAGCGCGTGGAGGCCGGTGTTGTCCCAACGGTCATCGGGGGCGCCGCTGAGAAACATATTCGAACCATTGTCGGCCATGATCATGCCGTACTTCTTCAGCGCGTTGAGGATCACCTGATTTGCGGGGGAGTAGGCCGAGACGTTGAAGCTGGCCTTCAGCCGCATGCGCATGCCCATGGGCGCCGCCGATGCATTGCTGGAATTTGCCGCCCAGTGGGAAGCGGGAGGCACAATCGCGGCGCGGCTCTGCTGCAAAGTGAAGCGCAGCGCGTGATTAATTTTTCCGGCGGCAACCTCATCGTAACGGGTGAGGCCGGGAAAAATCGGGAGGCCGGCAGCGTCGGCGCTGGTCCACGTATAGGGGCGCTGCTCGTTCGAAAGAAGATCCCAGACGGCGGCAGAGCCGGCGTTCCAGGAATTGCCGGAGACGGTGGCGCTGTAAAGTTCATAGAGAAAGCAAGTCGAATTGTCGAGGACCAGGACGTGGCGGTCGCCGGTGCCGGGATTGGGATAGCCTTCAATCGGGGCAGTCACGGGAATGGGCATGGGACCGGGATCGCTCTCGCTGCCGAAAGCGGTGAAATTCACCGTGACGGGCGGCTGCTGGCCGCCGACGATGAGATAAGGAATGCCGATCGTGGAGCTTTGAAACTGACCGGCTCCGAAGTCGGCGTGCATGCCTGTCGTGCTGCCGATAAAATTGATGATAGCGGTCGAATTCGAATCTACCGAATCGTTGGAAATATCCCGGTTCCAAAGGCTGTCCGCGGGAAAGGGCACGAAACCGTTGAGACTCGCGCCCTGCCCGAGCGACATGCCGCTGCAACTCGAAGCTTGAGGCGATCCGGTGACTTGCAGGTTGACGGGCGAGGATGCGCTGCTGCCTGGGCTTGGATTGCTAACGCTCACGGCGTAGGTCCCGGAGGAGTTGGCTGAGCCCGTGGCAGTGAGTTGAGTCGCGGAGCCAAACGTGGTTTGCAAGGGTGTTGTGCCGAAAAGAACTTGAGCGCCCGCCACGAATTTGCTGCCCGTCAAAGTGAGCGTGAAATTGCCAGTGCCAACACTGGAGGGATTGATGCCCGTAACGATGGGCGTGGGATTCAGAAGCGTGACGCTGCTAGAACCGCTGGCGGATGTGTCAGCCGCGCTGGTGGCGCGCACGGTAATGAAATTCGGATTCGGCAAGGTCGCCGGGGCAGTGTAGTTTCCACTTGCACTGATCGTTCCGATGACCGGCGGGCTTCCGGCGGTGCCGGTGATGGACCAGCTGACGATGGTGTTCGTGCTGCCAGACACAGCGGCAGAGAACGGGAAGGAGTCACCTGCGCGAATGTTGGCGGTTGGGGGCGAGACAGAGACTTGAACGCCGGCGGGGGGAGGTGGCTGCTTGTTCGGCGCGGAACTACCCGCACATCCTGCAAAGAACAGCGCAGACAAGACAAGGTTGAGATGGAATGGCTTACGCATTTTACCCGCAAACACAAGGAGACCTGAGCCTGTCGGCCTAGTATGGAGTAATGGAAAGTGTTGCGATACTGGACAAAAGGACAGATGTGGTCGATGCCCGGGGAGCGGGACGCAAGAGCAGGTCTTTTTCGGTCCGGCTACTTCTCCAATTCGGAGGCCCAGTTCAAAATGATCGACAAGGGCGCGGCGTTGGGTTCGTCCACTCGGGTATTGATGAGAAACTTCTGACCATCGGCAGTCACGTCGTAGGAAAAGAGGTCCATTGAGGATATGGGCTGCCGCGTGTGCGTCTGAAACAGCGTGACAGGCGGGCCTGCTTCGAAGTTGCTTCCCGTCTCGACCGGCACGGCCATCATTTTCCCTTCCCCGGACAGGAAGAATAACTCCTTGCCGTCCCGGCGCCATCGCGGCTCTTCCCCGCCTCCCCTGGACACTTGCCACTTGCTGCTGGGCGAAGGGAATGGCGACACATAGACCTCCCAACTCCCCGTCTCGTTCGAGGAGTACGCAATCCATCTCCCATCCGGTGAAAAATGGGCGTTCCGCACGATCCACTTCGCTTGCAGGAGCGGCCTCGATTGGCGATCCGGCAAGGACACATACCACAACTCTGCACTCTTGGTGGCCAGCAGGTACTTTCCGTTACGCGACCAATCCCAACAAATCTGCTGTCCGGCCCGCGCGCCAGGTAGATCGACGATCTCTTCCTCGGAACCGGAGCCATCTGCGTTCTTTTGGTACAGCCGTTGAAAGGTATTTCGATTTGTGGTGAAAGCCACGAGTTTGCCATCTGGACTCCAAACGGGCGCCTGGTTCAAGGAAGGGTCAAACGTGAAACGGGTCACGGCATCATTTGCCAGTTCATGAATCCAGATGCCCGTCCTGCGCCCATCTGCTTCGGTCTGGTCAAGGGCCATCCGCCGACCGTCGGGTGAGAGGCTGGGGTTGGCAGAGACTCCCGGTGGCCCCACCTTGCCCAGTGGCTTACCATTTCGATCAAACCAAGTTAATTGGGACCGGGCTGCACCCTTTCCCGTTTGGGCCACGAGGGTGCCGTTGCCGGCTACGGTGAAGAGAGCAAGGTCTGTTTGAGGCAGATATTGAACCTCATTGCTGATGGTGCGGGGCTCTCCGGTGAGAACGAGTGTGCGGGAGTCGAAGCGCTGAGCGACGAGAGCATTGTCCCGCATGAAAAAGAGGAAGCCGGGATTTGCATAAACCGCATTGGAACTCGCGCCCACGATGAGCCGCCTCTCGGGCGAGTCCAGGGAGCCCAGGAAGATCGCGTTCTTTTCGAACTGTCCCGAGAAGTTGTCCGCCAAGAAAAGGAAGTGCCGCCCATCCGGGAGAAACACGGGCCAACGGTGGCTCGATTCAGAACGAGATGAATCTAGTTTGGTTATTTCGACCGGCTCTCCGCCGGAGGCCGATAAACGGAATATTCCGTTGAACACGTTAGGTGAGAAAAGGATCGTACCATCCGCGTTCCAGGCGCCGCCGCGACCGTTGGGGGCATCGGCGAGCACGAGCACTAATCCTCCGGAAAGATCTGCCTTCTTGAGCTTCCCATTCGCGAAGAACCCGATGGACCGGCCATCGGACGACCAGAAAGGATGAGTGGCGCCTTCTGTCCCGGGCACGGCAGTTTGCCCTAGACTTCCCACTTCGTGCGTCCAGAGGACGTATTTATTTGCCTGGTCCGAATAGGCGACCATTGCCAGCGTGCGCCCATCGGGTGAGAGTGCAACGTCATTCGCGGGGAATGGCACCGGGCTATAAAAATGCATTGCAGGGGGCGTTCGGCGCGTTCGAATCATCCAGACGGCGCCTCCGCCCATCAAGAGCAAAGACAGAGCGGCAGCAACCAGCCAACCACCACGGACGAGGCGGGGGCGGCCGCGAGCTACATTCACCGGATTGAGGGCGCGTGTACCGCTTTCTGCATTCCATTCTAGTTCGAGTGCGAGGTCGCGCGCGGTTTGCCAGCGTTCTTCGGGATCTTTCGCGAGGCAACGCCGAATGGTGTGATCGAGCGACGCCGGGGTCATTGGCTTTACAGCGGTGATCGGTTCGGGCTCCTTCTCCAGGATGGCGGTGGCAACACTGAGTTGACTCTTTCCCGCGAATGCGCGGTTTCCGGTAAGCATCTCGTAGAGTACCGCGCCAAGAGAGAAAATGTCGCTGCGCGCGTCCAGTTCGCTGCCTTGCAACTGCTCCGGTGACATGTATTGAAACGTTCCCATGATCGTGCCTTGCTCGGTCACGGGGGAGCGGGCTGTGGTCAAGGTCGCGGCGGTGGCCAGCGGCAAGACGGGCTTGGCGAGACCAAAATCGAGAAGCTTCGCGCCGGCAGTGGTGAGAATGATGTTGGCGGGTTTCAGATCCCGGTGGACAATGCCGGAGCGGTGGGCTTTAGCAAGAGCGTCGGCGATCTGCGCGCCATATTTCAAAACCTGATCGAGCGAGAGCGGGCCTTTCTCGAGCCGGCTGGCCAGGGTTTCGCCATCGACGCACTCCATCACCAGAAAATCCATTCCATCCTGCTGGCCGACGTCGAAGAGCATGCAAATATGAGGATGATTGAGGCTGGAGATGGTTTTTGCTTCGCGCTCGAAGCGCTGCTTCCGGACCGGATCCGAAGAGAATTGCGCAGGAAGAATCTTGATGGCTACGGTGCGTTCCAATCGAGTGTCGCGCGCACGATAAACCTCTCCCATGCCGCCAGCGCCGAGCGGGGCAATTATTTCATAGGGGCCAAGTTGAGTGCCTGGGGCAAGAGGCATAAGTGGGCGTGATTATAACCCTGCAGAACCATTTCCAGGCGCCCTTTGGCCCAGAAGTGGCTGACGAGCGCGGTAGAGGGGAAGAGCGGCCGACGAGACGACACTGAAACTTGAATGTCTTGCGTGGTTTCACGCTGGAGCTCTGACAGTCCCCGGATTCAATGCGCTGAAACCCCAAGCTGCCAGAAGAGGTAGCTGAGGATGTCCGTGTCTTCCTCGATGACTTTGTTGACAGGGCGACCGCCAGAGTGGCCGGACTTCGTGTCGTAGAGGAGCAGGATGGGACGGTCCGAACCGGAACCGGCTTGGAGGCGGGCGGCCATTTTTCGCGCGTGCAAGGGCGCGACCCGCGTGTCGCCGTCACCGGTGACGAAGAGAGCGGAAGGATACTTGGTTCCGTCGACGACGCGGTGATACGGAGAGTAGGCGTACAAATAGGGAAACTGGGCGGGATTCTCGGCGCTGCCGTATTCGGGAACCCAATAGGGCCCTTCCAGGAATTTTTGATAGCGCAGCATGTCCAACAGAGGATACGTAGAGACGACGGCGCCGAACAGTTCGGGGCGCTGGGTGATCGCCGCACCCATCAGCAGCCCGCCGTTGCTGCCGCCAAGGATAGCGAGCCTGGGTGTGGCCGTGTATTTTTGAGCGATCAGGTATTCGGCGGCGGCAAAGAAGTCATCGAAAACTGTCTGTTTCTTTTCAAACATGCCGGCGCGGTGCCAATCCTCACCAAATTCTCCGCCGCCACGCAGATTTGCATCGGCATAAATTCCGCCGCACTCGGCCCAGAGGAGCGCCAGCGGCCAGTAGTAGGGCGTTTCGCTAAGATCGAACCCGCCGTAGCCGCTCAATAAAAGAGGGTTCGAACCATCCAGCTTTAAGCCCTTCTTGTGGAACAGAAACATGGGCACGCGCGTCTTGTCTCTGGACTGGTACCAAACCTGTTCAATCTCAAAGGCTGAGGAGTCCAATCGCACTTTGTCTTTGGCCCAGATCTCGGGACTTGCCTGCCTCACGTCGTAGCGGAAAATAGCCGGGGCAAAATCATACGATTCAAACGAAAAGAAGAATTCCGGGCTTGCCCATCGCCCCGAGGCGGAATTTACAGAGCCCAGGGCGGGAAGAGCGATGGATGATTCTGCCTTGCCGTTTGCGTCGAAGACCTTCAGCTCGGACGTGGCGTTATGAATGTACTGCCCGATAAGCTTTCCCCCGGAAGCCGCAATGGATTCAAGGTGCAGGTCGATCTCTGGAACAAACTCGCGCCAATGTTCACGCTGCGGCGTTAGGAGGCTGGTCGAAAAAACGCGCCACTGCGGCGCATTGGAATTCGTCAGAATGAAAAGGCGATCCCCCGCAAAGGTGGGGTAAAAGACCGCCTTCTCGTCATTTACGGCGGCCATCGCCGGGCCATTCTCTTTCACGTTTTGAACATAGATTTCCGTTCTTTCCGATCCTGAACCGTAGATGATCAGATAGAGGAGATAGGCGCCGTCCTCCGACAACTGCAGTGAAAGAATCTTGTCTTTGCCCAGAGTTTTCCCGTAGATCATCTGGTCCTTGGCGGGATCGGTGCCCATGCGGTGAAAGAAAGCGCGCGGTCCATCGGGAGTCACGCGCGAATAGTAGACGGCTTTGTTATCGGGTGTAGGTTCGATGCCAAAGTATTGCGCCGCAGGAAAGGCATCCGGAAGAGTTCTCCTGGCGTCAACGTCGAGAACGCGTGGCGTGATCTCGTCGCGGCCGCCATCGCGGCGGCCATAGAAAACAAATTTGCCGTCGCGGCTGACGTTTTCAAGGGTCACGCTGGCGGAATGGTCCGGGGCCCAGGGAAGAGGATCGATAAGCAGCTCATCGGGGCCGTTCCCGGCGCGCCGGACATAGAGTTGGAAAAGGTCCTGGGTGCCGGTCCGTTTGCGGAAAAAATAGCGACCCTGGCGCTCCATAGGGACTTCAAAAGAGTCCGTGTGGAGGAGTTGCGCGAGGCGCGCGGCGAGCTGGGCGCGGCCGGGGAGTTTCGAAAGCGCCGCCTCGGTGCACTTTTGCTGGGCGGAGATCCAGGCGCGAGTCTCCGGGCTGTCTTGCTCTTCGAGCCAGCGATAGGGATCGGGAACGACGGTGCTGCCGTAGGTGTCCTTCACGGAGTCGATACGCGCCGCGGGCGGGCATTTTGCGGCTGACGCGGGGGTTTGGTTTTGTGCGGAAGCGAGGCTGGCAAGGGGCCCGCCCACGATGAGGAGCAGCGCTCCTCGGAGCATAGTTCGCGGCCCTCCCATCCTTCTTTGATCGCAGGAGAAGAGCAGGCTCGATCTTGCGTACACGATGCCTCCTATGCTACTTGACAACGGATGGTACCACTGAATCTCGGAGAGGCGGAGGGAGGGCGATAGTAGAATCGGCAGAACGAATCGACGGAACAAATCCTCATCAGTGGAAGAGCATGACGAGCGACAATACGAGGCTGGCTTACGTGGCGGGGTTTCTGCGGCAGTTCAAACTGCGCATTTTGCTTTTGTCGGCTCTTCTTGGTGGGCCTTGCTTCTGGCACCGGCGGATTGAGGCAGGCGATCTGGCGAGTCATGCCTACAACGCGTGGCTCGCGCAACTCATTGAGAAGGGGCAAGCGCCGGGACTGTACCTGGCAAAGCAGTGGGAAAACGTTTTATTTGACTTGACGCTGTCGCACTTGGCAAATTTTCTTGGATTCCCCCTCGGGGAGAAAATAGCCGTTTACGCTTGCGTACTGATTTTCTTCTGGGGCGTTTTCGCGTTCGTGGCCGCGGTGACAGAGCGCCCACCGTGGTTTCTCGCGCCTTGCATCGCGATGCTGGCGTACGGGTATTCCTTCAACATGGGCTTCATGAACTACTATTTGTCGCTCGGATTGGCTTGTTTCAGCCTTGCGCTGTTTTGGGGAGCGCGGGGAAGGGAATGGATTTATGGCACCCTGCTCCTGCCATTCGTACTGCTTGCGCATCCGATTGGTTTTGTGTGGCTGATCGGCACTGTAGCTTACGTCAAGCTCAGATCGAAGCTGCCAGGATCGTGGAAGTTCCTGCCGGCAGCGGCAGCGGCGAGCGGGCTTCTCGGTGTGCACTGGTTCATGGCGCGACACGCGGCCAAGTATTTGGTCGATTGGGACCGTGGCCCTTTTTGTCTGTACAACGGAGCGGATCAACTGGTGCTTTACGGGCAGCGCTACTTTTATCTCGCGGGGACCGCTTTCTTGCTTGGGCTTTTTTGTGTCGCCGCGGATCTACGCGCCGCGAAACACAGCGGCCCGAGATGGGGGAGATTCGAACTGCCGTTCGAATTGTATGTGGTGGCGTTTTGCGCGATTGGGCTGCTGCCTGAGAATTTGCGGCCATCGCCGGATGGGGGATGGATTGGGCTTCTCGGTTCACGGCTCACGACGATATCGGCGATCTTCGGATTGTGTGTGCTTGGATTGCTCAAACCGAGAAAATGGCATCTTGCGGGATTTGGCGTTGTCGCAATTGTATTTTTTGCGTTCCTGTACCAGGACACGGGTTGGATTAACCGGCTGGAGGCCAACGCAGAACAGTTAGTGAATAATCTGCCGCCCGGGACGCGTGTCATTGCGACGGTGTGGGCGCTGCCGGGCCCGCGGATACCATTTGTGGGCCATGCAGTGGAGCGCGCATGCATCGGGCACTGCTTCAGCTACGCGAATTATGAGCCGGCTTCGGGGCAGTTCCGGGTGCGAGTGCGGAAAGGAAGCCCGGTGGCGACCTCTTCGACGGATGACGCGGAAGACCTGGCGTCCGGGGAATACGAAGTGGATGAAACGGACCTGCCGTTGAAGCAGATTTATCAGTGCGATTCCGGCGACCTGACGAAGCTGTGCATCCGAGACCTGGAATCTGGCGAAACCAATGGCCGACTTGGTTACAAACCTTCCGCTCGTTGAAACCGAGGGCCACGGAAGGAAACTGCCCGGGTCTCGGTTGAATTTGTGATAGGTTTCTTCCGACCAGACCCTCTGATTCTTCAACAAGCAGAGAGGGAGGCTTTCCCGTGAGCAGAATTGGGGCGTTTCTCGCCGCGGCGATATTCGTGGCGGCCGTAGTTGTGGCAAAAGCGCGGCCGCCGAGCGAATGGGTTTCTCTATTCAACGGGAAAGATCTAACCGGCTGGAAGAACAACGGGGGAGAGAAGTGGATTGTAGAGCAGGGAACCATCCTGTGCGAGAGTGCCGCCAACAAGTACGGCTATCTGACGACCGAAAAGACCTATCGCGACTTCCGGCTGCGTCTGAAGTTCAAAGGCGAGGCGGCGGGCAACAGCGGCGTGTTTTTGCGTTCGCGCATTACCGGGATAGATCCTGAACATGGCCCGGACATTGAGGGGATGCAAGTGGAGGTGGACCCAAACGTGGGCAAGCATACGGGCGGACTGTATGAAAGCGGAGGCCGGGGTTGGGTAGCGATGCCGGCAGCAGAAGGTGAGCGGGCACTGAAGCCCGGCGAGTGGAATGACCTTGAAGTGTCCGTCGAAGGCCATCACATCGTAACGCAACTCAACGGCGTGAAGATCGTGGACTTTACGGACCCGGCGCGGAAATTCACCGATGGCGTGATTGGCTTGCAGATTCACACCGGCGGAGGCGTGCGGATGAGGTGGAAGGACATTTTCATTCAGGAGAAGTAGGGAGCATTCGTTGCCCAGGAGAACCTCGAAGACGCCCTTCTGAGTCACTATGATGAGCAAACGGAATCGTCGAGCCTTTCTTCAAACTTCCACAGGCGCTCTGGCGGCGGGGCTGAGCCCAATAGGCGCGGTCCTGCGGGGTAGTGTTACTGCCGATGATCTGGTGCCGGATCTCAGCGCAGCGGAAGTTGCTCCAATATTGCCCGCCAACGAAGGCAGGAAGCCGCTGCGCCTCGGCCTCATTATCGGCATAGGCAAGGATCCTGATTCTGCCATGGCCAAGATTCACGATCTGGGCCTGCCGACATGCCAGGTGTTCGTGGATGAGATCGAGCCGGAGCTCGCCAGTCGTCTGCGCCGGGCACTCGACAAACATGGGATTGAGGCCACTTCCCTCGTCGTTGGAGGACCCGGGAAAGAAGTGTGGGACTTCTACCAGGGGCCGCTGACCATCGGATTGGTTCCGCGTGAGACGCGAGGCGCGCGCATCGCACATATCAAACGGGCGTCCGACGTCGGCAAACAATGCGGCATCGATGCCATACAAACGCACTGCGGCTTCATCCCCGAGAATCCCAATGACACGGTGTACAAAGAGACCGTCGCGGCGATGCGCGAGGTAGCCGGATACTGCAAACGTAATGGCCAGAATTTCCGATACGAAACCGGGCAAGAAACACCCGTCACGCTGGTCCGCGCCATTCAGGACGTAGGGCTGGACAACCAGGGCGTCAATTTCGACCTCGCCAACCTGATTCTCTACGGCAAGGCGAATCCGGTTGATGCCATCGATTTGCTCGGTCCGTACGTGCAGGGGATTCACGCCAAGGACGGACTCTGGCCGACGAACCCGCGGGAGCTAGGGCAGGAAGTTCCCATTGGCAAGGGTACGGTGGATTTCCCGCGGATCATCAAGCGCCTGAAGGAGCTGAACTATCGCGGCGCGGTCACGATCGAGCGTGAGATTTCTGGCCCCCAGCAGGTGGAAGACGTGCGAGCGGCGAAGGTCTATCTCGAGAAACTGATCGGGTAGTGATCGTGCCGCACGGAAACTGCGCACCATGAAGGACGGAGGATCTATGACGGGAGACGCAAAGCCGAGACCAAACTGCTCAGAGAAACTGGACCGCCGGAAATTCCTCGGCGCCGCTGCAGCGACCGCCGGAATCCTGTTTATCAAACCGGGGCTGGTGCGCGGTACGGCCGCCAACTCTGCGATTCGCGTCGGGTTGCTCGGGTGCGGGGGACGCGGGACCGAAGATGCAAGCAATCTTGTCGATACGGGCGGCGCGCGCGTGGTGGCGCTGGCCGATTTGTTTCAGGACCAGCTCGACAAGGCGCGGGAGTCCTTCAACAAGATGCAACAGGCGAAAGGCTACCCGGCGCTGGACGGGGCGCAACTTTTCGTGGGGCCGGACGCATTCCATCACATCGCGGCTTTGAAGGAGCTGGATGCCATGGTAATCGCAACGCCGCCTTATTATCATCCCCGGCATTTGGAGGCAGCGGTCGCCGCGGGCAAGCACGTCTATCTCGAAAAACCAGTGGCTGTGGACGTGCCAGGAGCGAAGAAGGTGATCGAAATCGGCAAGCGCGCCGATGGGAAGCTCAGTCTTGATGTCGGTTTCCAAATCCGCGATTGCCCGCCGTTTGTGGAAATGGTGAAGCGGATTCACGGCGGGGCTCTGGGCAAGATTATTTGTGGCGAATCGCACTACTTCGCAAGCTACCTCGAGCGGCCGACCTGGCCGGAGGCTTCGGCGGTCGAACGCCGCCTTCGCAATTGGGTGTATGACCGTGTCCTTTCCGGCGACATCATCGTGGAACAGAACATCCACGTCATCGATATTTGCAACTGGGTTCTAAAGGCCCACCCGCTGAAGGCGTCGGCAACCGGTGGACGCGCAGGACGTCCCGCCGACGGGGACGTCTATGGAAACTACAACGTGCTCTTCCACTATCCGGATGGCGTGGACGTCACCTTCAGTTCCACGCAGTTTGCCAAGGGTTGGTGGGAAGTGACCGAGCGCTTCTTTGGGACGAAAGGGACTTCACAGTCCCCGTACACTGGCCCGCTTGGCATCTGGGGCGACGAGCCCTGGCAGGCCGAGGGCTCTCCTGCGAAAGATGCGGGACAAGTGGCGTTTTCCACGACCGGGAAGTTCACCTCGAACCTGGAGTTTGCCGACCGGGAGAAGAAGAAAGCGTTCGTTGAAAGCATCGCCAGCGGACATTTCCACAATCAGGCGGACAAGGGCGCCGAATCCGCCCTTTCGTGCATGATGGCGCGCACTGCCGCCTATACGGGACACGAGGTGACCTGGGAAGAGACGCTGAAGTCCCGGGAGGTTTGGGATCCGAAAATTGACTTGAACAAGCTGCGCTGAGATTGCGCTTCTGGGTTTCAGTTTTTCTCTCGACCGATTCCGGCCGCGAGTACTGCCGGAAAGGAATCCACTTGGGAATGACGATGTTTCAAAAGCTCTTCTGAGGTGTATATGTGCAACTCTTCGCGCCGTGAATTTCTGAAATCCACCGTGACGACGGCTTGCTCGGCGGGACTGAGCGTGTGCGGCTTTGCGGACTTTCTTGCCGCCTCTCCCTCGCCCCGCGGCCGGCTTGCGCCGCCGGCAACCCTGCCCATCAAGAAGGGCGTGCTACTCGATATGCTGCCCGCCAAGCTGAGTTACGCTGAGCGCATGAAAATGGCCCGCGACGTGGGCTTCGAGGTGATACAAGCGCCGACGACGCCCGACGAACATCTGGCTGAGGAGATCAAGAAAGCCGCCGACGGCGCGAACATGCGCATCGACTCGGTGATGAACATGGACCACTGGAAGTACCCGCTATCGTCGAGCGAGCCCGCCGTGGTGGAAAAGAGCGTAGCGGGGATGCGGACGTCTCTCGACAACGCCAAAGCATGGGGTTCGGATGCGGTGCTGCTGGTCCCCGCTGTCGTCAATCCGCAGACCTCCTATCGCGACGCCTGGAGTCGTTCCCAGAAGGAGATCCGCAAGCTCCTTCCTCTCGCTGAGGAGCTGAAAATTGTGATCGCCATCGAAGAGGTCTGGAACAAGTTTCTGCTGAGCCCCCTGGAAATGGCCACCTACATTGGGGAATTCCAGAGTCCGTGGATTCAGGCCTGGTTCGACGTTGGGAACGTGGTGCTGTACGGCTATCCGCAGGACTGGATTCGGACGCTGGGGAAGAGCATCGTCAAGGTTCACTTGAAAGACTTCAAGCGCAAGCAAGATGGATACGAGTGGGTGAACCTCGGTGACGGCGACGTGGACTGGGAGGCCGTGCGTGAGGCCTTTCGTGAAATCGGCTATGCGGGGAGCGCCACCGTCGAGCTCCAGGGTGGCGACGAAGGCTACCTCCGAGAGGTGAGCCGGCGCGTGGACCGGCTGGTGCTAGGGCGGGCGTAAGCGAGTCGCGGCGAAAGACAAATTGGCTCTTGTGGCAGGCCAATATCTGGTAGAATTGGCCGAGGGTGAGAGACAATGTTGCCACTCCATCTCCAGCCGCAGAGTCATGTTCCACTTTACGTTCAGCTTCGAGATCAGTTGCGCGCGCTTGTGCATGCGGGCGATTTGCGTCCGGGCGACCGCATTCCGGCGAGCCGGGAGCTGGCAACCATGCTTGGCGTTCACCGCACCACGGTGGCGAACGCTTACGCGGAGCTTGAATCGGAAGGGCTGATTCAGGGGCACGTCGGCCGGGGCACATTCATCAAGGGAAACGGCAATGGATTGAAAATAACGCCGCCGGCGCCTCCGGTGCTGAACGGTAACGAAGGCGTCCGCTGGGAGCTGCTGTTTGCGGATGAGCGCGGCGAGGAGGTCCTGAGCCGGCTCACGGCCAGCGCACCGGTGGATGCGCTTTCTTTTGTGATGGCGCGCCCGGCGGAGGAATTTTTCCCGATTGAAGAATTGCAGATGTGCGTGAACGCGGTACTGCGGCGAGAAGCTGCGGAAGTGCTGAATCTTGGGCCGTCGGACGGGTATCCGCCTTTGAAAGAAGCGCTGCTCGAGATGCTGCACCGCGACAGCATCGCCGCCAAGGATGAAAACCTGCTGATCACGGATGGGTGCCAGCAGTCGTTCGATTTGATCAGCAAGGCGTTTGTGCGGCCGGGCGATTCGGTGATCATGGAAAACCCGACGTATCCGGGAGCCGTAGCGATTTTCCACGGTGCGCGCGCACGGTGCCTGAGCGTGCCGATGAGGACGCAAGCGGAGCCGGGAGTTCCCCTGGGGCTGGACCTGGAAGCGCTGGAGGCGACGCTGGCGGCGAATCGCGTGAAGCTCATCCTCCTTACGCCGGACTTTCAAAACCCAACCGGAACATCGATGCCGCTGGCTTCGCGGCGCAAAGTATTGGAATTGGCGGGGCGGCACCAGGTTCCGGTCGTTGAGGATCATATCTATGCACGGCTGAATGCGAGGGAGGAGCGCATCCCGTCGCTGAAGCAGCTGGACCGTACGAACATCGTCATTCACATCGATAGCTTCGCAAAGGTGGCGTTTCCGGGATTGCGCGTCGGGTGGATTGTCGCCCCCGCGACAGCCATTGAGCGGCTGCGCATCGTCAAACAGACGACGGACTTGCACACCGATCAACTCGCGCAAGCGACGCTGGCGGAGTTTTTGCGGCGCGGGCTCTTCAGCAAGCACCTCGCTAAGATGCGCAAGGTGTACACCTCGCGGCTGGCGGCTCTGGACGAAGCCCTGCGAAAGAACATGCCCGAAGGCACTCGGTGGACACGGCCGGAGGGCGGGATGTGCCTGTGGCTGGAGCTTCCTCCGGGGTTTGACGCCAGCGAATTGCTGATTCACGCGAAGGAACGGGGCGTGCTGTTTGCACCGGGGCGCTACTTCTACGTGCAAAGCCCGCTGCCGAACACGTTGCGGCTTGGATTTGCGAGCCTGGACGAAAAGCAAATCGCGCGGGGCGTAGCTATGCTCGCGGAAATACTGAAGATTGAGATGCGCAAGCGGCAACGCGGTGTACGACGGGCGGAGCGCAGCAGGGTCGCGCTGGTGTGAGGAACTGAAGTAAAGAAATAGGCAACTGAGAAGTGCCAGCGAGGCTACGTTTTGAGCGAAATCATCCGGCTGGAGCCGAACCCGACGAATAAGTGTTTTGGCTGCGGCGGCGACAACTCCGGCGGGATGAAGCTGAGGTTCGAACAGGACAATACGAATCGCAAGATTGTAGGCCGGTTTGTGTTGGGGAAACGGTATCAAGGCGGCGGAGGATTCGCGCACGGCGGGATTATTGCGACGTTGCTCGATGAAGCCATGGGCAAGGTCTGCCGCTTTCGCGAGGCGCGCGCGGTGACGGCGGAATTGAACGTCGAATACCTGAAGCCGGTAAGCGTCGATAAGGAAATTGTTGTTGAGGGACGCGAGACGGAGCAGCAGGGAAGAAACCTGTTTATCGCCGGCGAGATTCGCAATGAGGCCGGTGAAATTCTGGCCAGAGGGCGCGCGCGCTTTGTGGTGATTGCGCCGCGGTAAAAAGATTTGGCGGAGCAGCAACCGCCGAGAAATTCAGGGAGCGAGAGGAGAAGCAAGATGGACGCGAAAAAAGTAAACGGCAGCGGCGATAGGAGCAAGGGCTCGAATGAATGGCGCGTGAAAGTCGGCCTGGCCGAAATGCTGAAGGGCGGCGTCATCATGGACGTCACCAACGCGGAACAAGCGAAGATCGCCGAAAAGGCGGGCGCTTGCGCGGTAATGGCGCTGGAACGCGTGCCTTCGGACATCCGCAAAGACGGCGGCGTGGCGCGCATGGCGTCGATCAAGGTGATTCGCGAAATCATGGCGACGGTGACGATCCCGGTGATGGCCAAGGTGCGCATCGGGCATTTTGTGGAAGCGGATGTGCTGCAGGCCCTCGAAGTGGATTTCATCGATGAGAGCGAAGTGCTGACT
>Ga0137397_10000591_pt1 | contig 25015 bp, 20 predicted proteins | sample czorhiz116metaG_FD_106658 | JGI IMG/M metagenome (GOLD analysis project Ga0137397, IMG submission 106658) | Vadose zone soil microbial communities from Angelo Coast Range Reserve, California, USA - czorhiz1.16 metaG | ecosystem: Environmental > Terrestrial > Soil > Vadose zone | place: USA... | reverse complement strand
CTGGAGCCAGACGGGCATGGGCGCGCGCGCCGGAGTCGTCGCCTATGCCTTCTGGTTCTATCCCTCGCGCTGGGTGTGGCCCGTGGGGCTGTCACCGCTCTACGAGCTGCCCCCGCGCGTGGACCTCTGGCAGGGGCGCTTTCTCGGTCCGCTCCTGGCGCTCTTTGCCGTGACCGCCTGCCTCGTCCTGCTGCGACGGCGCGCCCCCTGGGCGCTGGCCGCCTGGGTCTATTCAGCCCTCGTCCTCCTACCCGTGAGCGGGATCGTGCACGCCGGCTTCCAGCTCGCCCATGACCGCTACAGCTATCTCTCGGGGCTCGGCTTTGCCATGGTGTCGGGCGGCGCGCTCTGGGCGCTGCTTCGCGCGGGGGGCGCGGGCCGGCTCGGCCGGGCGTCCGCGACGCTGGCTCTGACGGTCGCCGTCGTGATCGTCCTTGGTCTAGGCGCGGCCAGCTGGACGCAGACCCGGATATGGCGCGACTCCGACTCGCTCTGGGAGCGCGCGGTGGGGCTGGACGCGGATTGCGTCGTCTGCGCCAACAACCTGGCCGCGGCCCTGGTGCGGCGCCGGGAGCCCTCGCCCGCCATGGTCGACAGGGCCGAGGCGCTCGTGCGCCATGCCATCGCCCTGCGCGCCGATCACTTCACGTCGTACGACACGCTGGGCGTCATCCTGGCGGGCCGCGGACGGACGGCCCAAGCGGAAGAGGCCTTCCGTCACGCGCTGAGCCTGGCGCCCAACCAGGGCGCCCCCGCGGCCAACCTCGGCGCGCTCCTGGCCAGACAAGGGCGCTATGCCGAGGCCGTGCCCTGGCTGCGCAAGGCCACCGCGGCGCAGCCGGCGTTTCCTGGTCTCCGGAGCAATCTGGGCTATGCTTTACGCAACCATGGCATCGAGCTCGCGCGGCAGGGCAAGCTCGACGAGGCGGTGTCCCTGCTCGCCGAGGCCTCCCAGATCCTGACCCAGGATCCCGATACGCATCGCAATCTCGGCCAGGCGCTCATGGAGCGTGGCCGGGGTGCGGACGCGGTGCCCGTGCTCGAGCGCGCCCTCGCCCTCGACGGCGGCTCGGAAGTCACCCGGTTCCTGCTCACCCAGGCGCGACTCCAGGCTGGGCGGCCGACCCCACGGTGAGCAACGGCCGATGAGCATCGCGCGCCGCGCGCTCCTCCCTGCCCTCGTCTTCGTCGTGGCCTTCCTGACCTTCTGGCCGGGGCTGAGCGGCGAGTTCGTCAACTGGGACGACCACGACAACGTCGTCAACAACCCGGGCGTGCACGGATTCGGCCGCGCACAGCTCGAGTGGATGTGGACGAGTGCGGTGCTGGGCCACTACATCCCCTTGACCTGGATGAGCTTCGGCCTGAACTTCGCGCTCGGGGGCCTCAATCCGCGCGGCTACCACGTCGTGAACCTGCTGCTTCACGCAGCCAATGCCACCCTCTTCTTCTGGATCGCGCGGCGGCTCCTGAGGGCCGCGCGCTCGCCCGACACCCCGGACGAGGCCCCGTCACCGGGCCCGGCGGACTTCGGCGCGGCCTTTGCCGCTCTTCTCTTCGCCGTCCACCCGCTTCGCGTGGAATCCGTGGTGTGGATCACCGAGCGAAAGGACGTGCTCTCCGCTTTCTTCTTCCTGCTCTCGGTCCTGGCCTATCTTCGCTCCGTCGCCACCGAGACGATCCAGCCCGTGTGGAGAGGGCTCTCCCTGCTCGCTTTCGCGGCAGCCCTTCTCTCCAAGGCCTCGGCCATGCCCTTGCCCGCCGTCCTCCTCCTCCTCGACGCCTATCCCCTGGGACGGATCCAGCGGCTCGGCTGGCGGCGCTGCCTCCTGGAAAAGCTGCCGTGGGTCGTGATCGGGGCCGCGGGGGCTCTTCTCGCCCTCATCGTCGTCCTCAAGGGCACGGGCGTCACCGGGTACGAGAGCTACGGGGTGGCGGCGCGCGTCGCCATGACCGCCTACGCCTTCATGTTCTACCCGGCGCGCTGGCTCTGGCCCGTGCAGCTCATCCCGCTCTACGAGCTGCCCCCGCGGCTCGATCCTTTCTCCACCCGATTCGTCGTGCCCATGGTCGCCTTCGTGCTGGTCACCGCGGCCGTGATCGCCCTGCGGAAGCGGTGGCCGGCCGGCCTCGCGGCCTGGACGCTCTCCGTGGTGATGCTGCTCCCCATCAGCGGCGCCGTTCACTCGGGCCACCAGCTCGCCCACGACCGCTACAGCTACCTCTCGGGCCTGGGCCTGGCCTTGCTCCTGGGAGGCGGGCTCACGCGCCTCCTCGACGCGGACATGCGGCGCCGACTGGGCCCCGTGATCGTGCGGACCGTCGCCCTCGGGGCGGGCGTGCTCGTCCTCATGCTGGGAGTGGCGACCTGGGACCAGAGCAAGATCTGGCAGGACTCCGAGACGCTGTGGCGCTGGGCCGTGGCCATAGATCCCGAGTGCGCGGTGTGCTGGAACAATTTCGGCACGTCGCTGACGGCCCAGAAGCGACATCCCGAGGCGGAGGAGGCCTACCGGCGGGCCCTCGGGCTCAGGCCCGCGCGCGCGACCGTGGCCAACAACATCGCCACCGCCCTCCATGGCCAGGGCAAGGACGTCGAGGCGGAGGAGATGCTGCGCCTCGCCCTCAAGCTCGACCCCAACCTCACGGGGGCGCTCGCCAACATGGGAGCGCTGTATGCTCAGAACGGCCGCCTCGCCGAATCGCTTCCGTATTTCCGTCGCGCCTGGGCCCAGGACCCGTACTTCGCGAATCTCGCCCGCGACTACGCCGCGGCGCTGCTCGAGATCGCGAAGTCCGAGCGTGAGGCCGGCCGCGCCATCCAGGCCATGGCCCTCCTGCAGGAGACGCTGCTCGTCTCGCCTGCCGATGCCGAAGCACGACGCCAGCTGGACGCCATGACGGCGACGCGCATCCGGGCCGCCGTCCGCACGGACCGTTGACCTCCCTCGCAAACCCGCTATAATGGCGCCGCCTGTCAACCCCGACGTCCCGCGTGGAGGAGGACACCGAATGAAGACCCTGCGATTCCGCCACCTGCTGAGGGCTCTTGCCATCGCGGCCCTCGTGCTGCCCGGCGCCCTGCCCGCGGATGCCCAGTCCAAAGGCACCATCAAGATCGCCACGCAGAGCCCGCTGTCGGGCGGCCAATCCGCCTTGGGCGAGGGCATCAAGCTCGGCGCCCAGCTCGGCATGGAGAAGTTCAAGGGCAACCTCGAGAAGCAGGGCTACAAGGTGGAGCTCGTGCCCTTCGACGACCAGGCCAAGCCGGACGTCGGCGTCGCCAACGCGAAGAACATCATCTCCGACAAGGACATCATGGTCGTCATCGGCCACCTGAACTCCGGCGTGGCCATCCCCTCGTCCGAGGTCTACAAGGAAGTCACCCTGGCCATGATCTCGCCGGCCAACACGAACGAGAAGGTAACCGATCGCGGGTACCCGAACGTGAACCGGGTGTGCGGGCGTGACGACGTGCAGGGCCCGGTGGGAGGGGAGTTCGCGGCCACCGTCATGAAGGCAAAGTCGGTCTACATCGTGCACGACAAGACCACGTACGGCCAGGGCGTGGCCGAGGCCTTCAAGAGCGACGTCGAGAAGAAGGGCGTGAAGGTCCTTGGATTCGAAGGCACCGAGGAGAAGTCCAACTTCGATCCGATCATCACCCCCATCAAGGCCAAGAATCCCGACCTCGTCTACTTCGGCGGCATCTACGACCAGGGAGCGCCGTTCTTCAAGCAGGCGCGCGAGAAGGGGCTCAAGTCGAAGTTCCTCGGGCCCGACGGCTTCGACTCGTCGGACCTGGTGAAGATCGCGGGCAAGACGGTGGTCGGCATGTACTACACGACGGCGGCGGCACCGACCTCGAGCCCGGCGGCCAAGCAGTTCGTGGACGAGTTCAAGAAGAAGTTCGGCAAGAACCCCGAGCCGTACGCGGCCGAGTCGTACGTCGCCACGGGTATCGCCATCAAGGCGCTCGAATCCGTGGTGGCCGGAGGCAAGGCCCCGACCCGTGAAGCGGTGGCCAGCGCCATTCGCAAGGTCAAGTACGCGGGCATGACGGGCACCATAGAGTTCGACGACAAGGGTGATCCGAAGAAGGCCTCGTACTACGTGATGCAGGTCACCAGCGACAACCCCGAGAAGTGGTCCGAGAACAAAGAGGCCAAGCGGCTCGCCATCGCTGCGCCCGCGGCCAAGAAATAGTCGAGCGCGGGAATCCGGCGGGAGGGGGGCCTTTGCCCCCTCCCGCCTTCCCTTCTCTGGGACCGAGTGCCGATGGACGTTGAGCTCCTGCTCGGCATCTTCCCGCAGGTCCTTCTCGACGGCATCACCCTCGGCTTCATGTACGCCCTCATCGCGCTCGGCTACACCATGGTGTACGGCGTCCTCGAGTTCATCAACTTCGCGCATTCCGAGATCTTCATCTTCGGCGCCTTCGTTGGGGTAGAGCTGTTGCTGACCTTCAAGGCGGCCGGCTGGCTCGACCTGCTGCCCTGGGTCGTCGTGCTCGTCCTGGTCTTGCTGGCGGGCATGGCCGCCTCCGGGCTTCTCGCCGTCCTCGTGGAGCGCACAGCCTACCGCCCCCTCCGTCACGCCCCACGCCTGATCCCGCTGATCTCGGCCATCGGCGTCTCCTTCTTCCTCCAGGACACCATTCGCCTCGCCGAGTCGCTCTGGCGCAATGCCTTCAACCTCGTGTACCCGCCCATGGACGCGCTCAATCACCGCTTCGAGCTGACCCAGACCGTCGACGTCTCCATGAAGTCGCTCGTGGTCATCGTGGCCGCGCTCCTCATGCTGTGGGGCCTGCACAGCCTCGTCAACCGGACGAAGGTCGGCAAGGCCATCCGCGCCGTCGCGGAGGATCAGGCCGCGGCCAGCCTCATGGGCATCAACGTCAATCGCATGATCTCGCTGACCTTCCTGATCGGCGGCGCCATGGGGGGCGGGGCGGGCGTGCTCTTCGGCATGCAATACAGCCTGATCAATCCCTACACGGGCTTCATTCCCGGGCTCAAGGCCTTCACGGCGGCGGTCCTGGGAGGGATCGGCAACATCCCGGGCGCGATGCTCGGCGGGCTCTTGCTGGGAATCCTCGAGGCCTTCGGCGCCTCCTATCTTTCCCTGCTCACGGGCGGCGCCTTCGGAGCGGAGTACAAGGATATCCTTGCCTTCTCGATCCTCATCCTCATCCTGATCTTCCGGCCCAAGGGTCTCCTCGGCGAGATCGTCCGGGAGCGCGCGTGATCAAAGGGCTTCTCGAGAAGCCCGTGTTCGCGACGGGCCTCGTGGTCGGGCTGCTCGCCCTCACCGCCTGGGGCGTGACCCGCTCGCCGCGCTCGATCGTGCTCTTCATGCTCTTCCAGGCCTCGATCCTGGTCCTCTACTTCGCGCGGATCCCGCGCTGGCCCAAGGCCCTCCTGACCGCCGGCACCCTCGGCGTGCTCATGCCCGTGCTCGGGACCATCAACGCCTACTACATGGAGATCGCCATCCAGGTCGGCATCTTCGTGGCCCTGGCCCTCGGCCTCAACATCGTGGTGGGGCTCGCCGGGCTCCTTGACCTGGGCTATGTCGCCTTCTTCGCGGTCGGGGCCTACTCCTGGGCCATATTCGGGTCACCCCAGGCCAATCAGATGTTCGGCGGAAGCGCCTTCCCGCTGTCGCCGTGGTGGTTCTTCGTCTTCCTCCTCGTCGGCGTCGGCGTGGCCGCGGGAGCCGGCATTCTCCTGGGCCTGCCCGTGCTGAGGCTCCACGGCGACTACCTGGCCCTCGTGACCCTCGGCTTCGGCGAGGTCATCCGCGTGCTCGCCAACAATCTCGACAAGCCCATCAACATCACCAATGGTCCCAAGGGCATCACGCCCATCGGGCGACCGCCCATCTTCTTCGCCCCGCTCCTGCAGGCCCTCGGGATCGATCCGAGCTCCAACGTGATCTACCCGCTCTACCTCTACGCCCTCGTGCTGCTCATCGTCGGCGTCACCGTGCTCGTCAACCGGCGGCTGGAGGACTCGCACATCGGCCGGGCCTGGGAGGCGATCCGCGAGGACCAGACGGCCGCCCAGGCCATGGGCGTGCCGCTCGTGCGCATGAAGCTCCTGGCCTTCGCCTGCGGCGCCTCCTTCGCGGGGGCGGTCGGCGTGCTCTTCTCGGCCAAGCAGATCTTCATCAACCCGGAGTCCTTCACCTTCATGGAGTCCATCGGCGTGCTCGCCATGATCATCCTGGGCGGCATGGGCTCCATCCCCGGCGCGATCCTCGGCGCCGCCGTCGTCACTATTCTGAACCTCCAGGTGCTCAAGGGCTTTTCCCTCTGGCTCAACGAGCTCCGCAACGCGGGTACCATGATCCTCGGCTACAACCTCGCCAACCTGCCCACCCAGCTCGAGCCGGCCAAGTACGAGCGCATGATCTTCGGCCTCATCCTCGTGCTCATGATGATCTTCCGGCCGCAGGGCATCCTGCCCGCGCGGCGCCGCACGCGCGAGCTCCAGGAGTCGGCGGAGCCCTGAGATGACGGCGCTCCTCGAGGCGCGCGGCGTCACCAAGCGATTCGGCGGGCTGATCGCGCTGAACAAGGTCGACTTCATCCTCGAGGAAGGCCGCATCGCCTCCATCATCGGGCCCAACGGCGCGGGCAAGACCACGTTCTTCAACGTCTTCACCGGCCTCTACGTGCCCGAAGAGGGAACCGTGAGCTTCCGGGGCGCTCCTCTCCTGGGCCTCCGGCCCGATCAGATCACCGCCCTCGGCGTCTGCCGCACCTTCCAGAACATCCGCCTCTTTCGCAACATGACGGCGGTGGAGAACGTCCTCGTGGGCATGCATGCGCGGGTCGGCGCGGGGCTGTGGAGCGCGCTGTCGCGAAACCGGCGCTTCAAGACGGAGGAGCGGGCTCTGTGGGCGCGGGCGGCGGAGCTGCTCGACACCGTGGGGCTCCGAGGGCGGGCCAACGAGATCGCCCGCAACCTGCCCTATGGCGACCAGCGCCGCCTCGAGATCGGGCGCGCCCTCGCCTCTCGGCCCGCCCTCCTCCTCCTCGACGAGCCCACGGCCGGGATGACCCAGGGCGAGGCGCGAGACCTCATGGCGCTCCTGCGCCGCCTCATCGCCGACCTCGGCCTCACCATCCTGCTCATCGAGCACAACATGCGCGTGGTCATGGAGGTCTCGGACCACGTCACCGTCCTCGACTACGGCGAGAAGATCGCCGAGGGGCGCGCCGTCGAGGTGCAGAAGGATCCGCGCGTGATCGAGGCGTATCTCGGACGACGAAAGTGGACGCCCGCGGCGGGGGGCGACCGTGCTTGAGGTGCGGGACCTCCACGTCTCCTACGGAGAGATCCGCGCCTTGCGCGGCGTCTCCTTCGAGGTGCGCCAGGGAGAGATCGTCGCCCTCCTCGGCAGCAACGGCGCGGGCAAGACCACGACCCTCCGCGCTCTCTCCGGGCTCCTGCACCCGCGCGAGGGCGATATCCTCTTCCAGGGTCAGTCGCTCCTCGGCGTCGCCTCTCATGCCATCGTGCACCGGGGCATCACGCACGTGCCCGAGGGCCGGCGCATCTTCAATCGGCTCACCGTCCTCGAGAACCTCGAGATGGGAGCCTTCACGCGCGCGGACGCCGGCGTGCGCGAGGACATGGACCGCGTCTTCTCCATCTTCCCGCGGCTCCAGGAGCGGCGCGGCCAGGTCGCGGGCACCCTCTCGGGCGGCGAGCAGCAGATGCTGGCCATCGGCCGCGCCCTCATGGCCCGTCCGACCCTTCTCCTCCTCGACGAGCCCTCCATGGGCCTCGCCCCCGTGCTCGTGGAGCAGATCTTCGAGACCGTCCTCGCCATCAACAAGCAGGGCGTGACCATATTGCTCGTGGAGCAGAACGCGGCCATGGCGCTGTCCATCGCGGGCCGCGGCTACGTCCTCGAGACCGGCGGCATCGCCCTCGAGGGCTCCGCGAAGAACCTGGCTGACAACCCCGAGGTTCGCCGGGCCTATCTGGGGGAAGCGTGACCAGCAATCCACAGGGAGAGCCGAGATGAGAACGCACGGACTGACCTACGAGGAGCACGACCCCGGCGCCGCGTACGAGACGCGGCGCCGCACGGTGACGGAGGCGGACGTCTGCGCCTTTGTCAATCTGTGCGGCTTCAACGAGCCGCTCTTCTACGACATGGAGTTCGTCCAGACCTCCTCGGTCTTCAAGGGCCGGCCCGCTCCCGGCGCCTTCACCTTCTGCCTCTCCGAAGGGCTCGTCATGCAGACGGGCCTCATCCACGGCACGGGCATGTCGTACCTGGGCAGCGAGATCAAGATCGTCGCCCCCGTCCTCGTGGGCGATACGCTCCGCGTCCGCGTGGTCATCACCGAGAAGCGCGAGACGAAGAAGCCCGACCGCGGTATCGTCACGTATCGGCACGAAGTGGTCAACCAGCGTGGCGAGCTCGTCCTCGAGGCCGTGATCAAGCGCATGATCCGGCGGGCCGCCGCGACGCCCTGATCCGGGAGGGTCTCTTTGAGCGTGAAAGGCCGAGTGGTCCAGATCAATGTCTCTCCGGGAGGCGTGCCCAAGCTCCCCGTCGCCTCCGCGCGCGTGACGCTGGAGGGGCTCGAAGGCGACGGGCACCGCGACCTCGAGCACCACGGCGGCCCCGAGCGGGCCGTCTGTCTCTTCTCGCTCGAGCAGATCCGCGCCCTCCAGGCCGAGGGCCATCCGGTGACGCCCGGAGCCATGGGCGAGAACCTGACCCTCGAAGGCGTCGACTGGGAGCGCGTGCAGCCGGGCGCCATCGTCGAGCTAGGCGAGAGTGTGAGAATCGAGATCACGCGCTACACGAGCCCCTGCTTCAACCTCAAGCCGAGCTTCGTGGGCGGCGACTTCGCCCGCGTCTCCCAGAAGCGGCATCCCGGCTGGAGCCGCGTCTACGCCAAGGTGCTCCAGCCTGGGCTGATCAGGCAGGGCGACCCCGTCCGGCTTCTCGATCCCGTATGAGAGCCGCCGACGCCGTCATCATCGGCGGCGGCGTCACCGGCTGCTCGCTCGCCTTTCACCTGGCCGGCGCCGGTCTCGGCCGCGTCCTCGTCCTGGAGCGGCGCTTCGTGGGGGCGGGCGGCACCGGCCACTCCGTGGGCATCATCCGCCAGCTCTACCCGACGCCGGAGACCACGCGCATGGTCCTTCGCTCGCTCGACGTCTTCGAGCGCTTCGATGAAGCCGTGGGAGGCGAGGCCGGCTTTACCCGCTGCGGCGTCCTCATCGGCGTGAGCGCCGCCATGCGCCCCACCCTCGAGAAGACTCTGGCCCTCCAGCGGGGTCTCGGGGTGCGAGCGGAGATCCTCGATCCCGCCGACCTCCACCGCCTGGAGCCGCGCATCGATCCCGCGGGACTCGGCGCCATCCTCCACGAGCCCGGATCGGGGTACGGGGACCCTCCCGCCGTCAACGCGGCCTACGCCGAGGCCGCGCGACGACGGGGCGCCGTCATCGAGCAAGGGGTGGAGGTGGTGTCGCTCCGGAAGTCGAGCGGCAAGATCACGGGCGTCGTCACCGCCGCGGGAGAGGAGATCTCGTCCCCGGTCGTGGTCAATGCCGCCGGGCTCTGGTCCCCCGCGGTGGCCCGGCTTGCCGACATCGAGCTGCCCATCGTCATCGGACGGCATCCCGTCTTCGTCGTGGAGCGCGATCCCGGCTTCGGTCCCGACCACATGGTCTACATGGATCTGGCGGGGGGGAGCTATCTTCGTCCCGAGACGGGTGGCCTCACCCTGACCGGCTCGCTCATCGACGACGAGACCCAGCACCCCATGGATCCCGAGCGGCTCGGCGCCGAGCCTTCCTTCGACGAGGCGAGCGTGGCCCTCGAGCGCACGAGCCGGGCCGTGCCGCGAATGGCGGAGGCCCGCTACGCGCGCGGCTGGGCCGGCGCCTTCGACATCACGCCCGACTGGATGCCCATCCTCGACGAGACGGACCTCGAAGGCTTCTTCGTGGCCGCTGGCATGTCGGGCCACGGCTTCAAGCTTGCGCCGGCCGTGGGCGAGATGATGGCCGCCCTCATCTCGGGCGCCGCGCCCCCGGTCGACCCCACCCCCTTCCGCCTCTCGCGCTTCGCGGGCCGCGCCGCCACGGGGACCTTCGTCTCTTCGTATCTCGGGTGAGTGTGGGTCGGCCCCGCCGCTTGACGGTAATTCGGCGCCATGTACACTCCTGAGCCATGACGAGCTTTCCTGCTCGATCCTCGCGCATCGGCGTCGACATCGGCGGCACTTTCACCGACCTCGTCTGGGTCGACGACGCCACGGGGGCCGTCCAGGTCGGCAAGCTCCTGACCACGCCCAAGGATCCTTCGCAGGCCGTCGAGCAGGGCGTGGTGACGCTCCTGAGCGACGCGGGGGGCGCCGCCGCGGACGTGCGGTCGGTCATCCACGGGACGACGCTGGCCACCAACGCCCTCATCGAGCGCAAGGGCGCGCGGACGGGGCTCCTGACCACCGCGGGCTTCCGCGACGCCGTCGAGATCGGGCACGAAGGCCGCTACGACATGTACGACATCTTCATCGACTCGCCCGCGCCGCTCGTCCCCCGTCACCTCCGCCTCGAGGTGACGGAGCGCATGGCTGCGGACGGCCGTGTCCTCGTACCACTCCAAGACGGCAGCGCGCGGGCGGCCATCGCCCGGCTCCGCGACGCGGGAGCCGAGGCCATCGCCATCTGCCTGCTCCACGCCTATCGCAATCCCGTCCACGAGCGGGCGCTCCAGCAGCTCTGCGCCGAGCTCGCTCCCGGCGTGCCCGTCTCCACCTCGTCCGAGGTGGTGCCCGAGATCCGCGAGTACGAGCGGACCTCGACCACGTGCGGCAACGTCTACGTCATGCCGCTCATGGCGCGCTATCTCGACGACCTTGAGCGCAAGCTCCACGATCTGGGAATCCCCGGCCACTTCTACATCATGCTCTCCTCGGGCGGGGTGGCCACGCCGGCCACCGCCAAGCGCGTGCCCATCCGGCTCGTCGAATCGGGCCCGGCCGCGGGCGCCCTCGCCGCCGCCCGCATGGCACGCGAGCTGGGCGAGCCCAGGCTGCTCTCCTTCGACATGGGCGGCACCACCGCCAAGGCCTGCGTGATCGACAAGGGCGAGCCCCTCCTCGCCCGGGAGTTCGAGGTGGCGCGCGCCGACCGCTTCAAGAAGGGCTCGGGGCTGCCCGTCCGCGTCCCCTGCATCGAGATGATCGAGATCGGCGCGGGTGGCGGCTCGCTGGCGCGGATGGACCGCTTGGGCTTACTCAAAGTCGGCCCCGACAGCGCGGGCGCGGATCCCGGGCCGGCCTGCTATGCCTCGGGCGGCCAGGTGCCGACGGTGACCGACGCGGATCTGCTCCTGGGATATCTCGATCCCGGCTTCTTCCTGGGCGGGCGCATGCGCCTGGACGTGGAGGCGGCCCGTCGCGCCGTCGAGGAGAAGGTGGCGTGGCCCATGGGACTGACCACGACCGAGGCTGCCTGGGGCATACACCGCGTGGTCAACGAGAACATGGCCGCCGCCGCGCGCGTGCACGGCATCGAGCGCGGCAAGGACTTGCGCGCCTATCCGCTCTTCGCCTTCGGGGGCGCCGGCCCCGTGCATGCCTGGCAGGTGGGACGCATTCTCAAGGTGCCGCGCGTCCTCGTGCCCTTCGGCGCCGGGGCCATGTCGGCCTATGGCCTCCTCGCCGCTCCTCTCGCCTTCGACTTCGTCCGCACGGCCACTCAGCGGCTCGAGGCGGCCGACTGGGTGCAGATCAACGGCCTCTTCACCGAGATGGAGGAGGAAGGCCGCGCCGTCCTGCGCCGCGCGGAGGTGGAAGCCACCGACATCACCATCCGCCGCACGGCCGAGATGCGCTACACGGGCCAGGGCCACGAGGTCGAGGTCGAGGTGCCGGCAGGCACGCTCTCGGTGGCCAGCCTGGCCACGATCACGGCCAATTTCGAGGCAGCCTACCGCGCCCTGTACAGCCGCACCCCCTTGGGCGTGCCCATCGAGGCACTGAACTTCCGCGTCGTGGCTTCGGGTCCGGTGCCCGAGATCTCGGTCTCGGGCCCGAAGAGCGGCGCGCCGCCCGCCCGTATCTCGCTCGCGCCGAAGTCGACGCGCAAGGCCTATTTCCCGGAGGCGCGCGGCTACGTCGACACGCCGGTCTATGACCGCTACGCCCTCCCGCCGGGCGCATCCTTCCAGGGTCCCGCCATCATCGAGGAGCGCGAGTCCACGACCGTCGCCGGTCCTGGCGCGCGACTGCGCGTGGACGATCGCCTCACGTTGATCATGGAGCCCAGCTGATGAATTTCGAGCCGAAACGGGGCCGACGAGCCGGAGGCGTGGCAATTCGAGCTGAAGGGCGAAGCCCTGAGGCGAGGGCTGAGTAAATGCCCGGTGAGGCGAGGGCTGAATTAGACCCGATCACGCTGGACATCTGCTGGAACCGGCTCATCGGGGTCGTCAACGAGCAGGCGGCGGCGCTCATGCGCACGTCCTTCACGTCCATCGTGCGCGAGGCGGGCGATCTGTCCGCGGGCGTCTTCGACCGTCGGGGCTGGATGGTGGCGCAGGCGGTGACGGGCACGCCGGGGCACATCAACTCGATGGCCCTGGCCATGAAGCACGTTCTCGACGTGTATCCGGTGGACGCGTGGAAGCCCGGGGACGTGGTCATCACCAACGACCCGTGGAAGACGTCGGGTCACCTCAACGACGTGACCATCTGCAATCCGGTTTTCCGGGGCGGGGACCTCGTCGCCTTCTTCGCCTCCACCTGCCACTCCGCGGATATCGGCGGCCACGTCCTCTCCGCCGAGGCGCGCGAGGTGTACGAGGAAGGTCTCTTCATCCCCATCATGAAGCTCTACGAGGGCGGCCGGATCAACGCATCGCTCGAGGCCATGATCCGATCCAACGTGCGCGTGCCCGATCTCGTCATGGGCGACTTCCATGCTCAGGTCGCCGGGGGCGCGGTAGGCGGCGACCGTCTTCTGGAGTTCATGGAGGAGTTCGGGCTCGAGCGCCTGGAGCCGCTCTCCGACGAGATCGTCACGCGGACCGAGCGCGCCATGCGCGAGGCCATCGCACGGTTGCGGCCCGGCACCTATGAGTACGCCATCACCTCTGACGGCTACGGCGAGCCCGTGACCATCACCTGCCGCTGCGAGGTCAAGGGCGACAGCCTCTGGATCGACTTCACCGGCTCCTCGGCCGCGAGCCGGCGCGGTGTCAACGTCGTCATGAACTACACGGAGGCGTACACGACCTACGGGGTCAAGGTCATCGTCAGCCCCGACGTGCCGAACAACGAGGGCGCCTTCCGCGTGCTTCGCATCACGGCGCCCGAGGGAAGCATCCTGAACGTGCAGCACCCCGCGCCCGTGGCCGCGCGCCACGTCGTCGGCCACTTCCTCCCCCACGTAGTGGCGGGCGCCCTCAAGCAGGCGCTGCCCGACCATGTCATGGCCGAGGGCTCGGCCAACATCTGGGGGATCCAGCTCTCGGGCAAGGACAGGCAGAGGAAGCCTTTCGTCTACACCTTCTTCGGCTCGGGCGGCACGGGCGCACGCCCCACCAAGGACGGTCTCTCCGCCACCGCCTTCCCCTCCGGTGTCCTGGGCACGCCCGTGGAGGTCGTGGAGACGCTCGCCCCCCTCCTCGTCGAGCGCAAGGCGCTGCGCGACGGCTCCGGCGGCGACGGCCGCTTCCGGGGCGGGCTCGGCCAGGTGATGGGCTTCCGCGTCCTCTCCGATGACCCCGCGACCTGCTCGGTCTTCTGCGACAGGACGACCATCCCGGCCCAGGGCTTCTTCGGAGGCGAGCCGGGCGCGAAGGGGGCGCTTCTCATCAACGGCAGGGCGCCCGAGAACCCCAAGGCTGAGCAGGTCCTTCAGCCGGGCGATCTGATCGAGCTCTTCATGCCGGGCGGCGGCGGCTTCGGGCCCCCCGCCGAGCGCGATGCCGCTCTACGCGCGCGCGACCGCCTCGAGGGCTACGTCACGGCATAGCCCGCGATTGTGCTACACTCCCGACCCAGTTCCGCGGTCATCGTCGACCTGTAGGCTCCATCAAGCCGTAGAGGAGGATCCCAGATGCGACGTGCCCTTGGACTGCTCTCTCTGGCGCTCTCCGCCGTGCTCGCAGCCGCGCCGGCGGCCTTCGCCCAGGCGTCGAAGGAGATCGTGATCGGCGCCATCTATCCCCTCAGCGGCAACCTGGCCCAGATCGGCATCGATTCGATCACCGCCATGAAGATGGCGGTGGAGCTCTACAACGGGAAGTCCGACCTCAACCTGCCCGGGATGAAGAAGACGACAGAGGGGCTGCCGGGACTCGGCGGCGCCAAGATCCGGTTGATCGTCGTGGACCACCAGGGCAAGCCGGACGTGGGACAGGCCGAGGCCGAGCGGCTCATCACGCAGGAGAAGGTGACGGCGCTCATCGGGGCCGTCTTTTCCAGCGTCAGCGCGACGACGAGCCAGGTCGCCGAGCGCTACGGCGTGCCACACATGAACGGCGAATCCTCGTCGCCCACGCTGACCGAGCGCGGCTTCAAGTGGTTCTTTCGCACCTCGCCGCACGACGGCCACTTCACGCTCGCCATGTTCGAGTTCCTGAAGGACTTCGAGAAGAAGAAGGGCGTCAAGCTCAAGACGGTCGGCCTCATGCACGAGGACACCCTCTTTGGCGCCGACTCGGGCAAGGTCCAGGAGGAGCTGGCGAAGAAGTACGGCTACGAGGTGGTGCTCAACATGGCGTATCGCGCCAAGACGACCAGCCTCGACGCCGAGGTGGGCAAGCTCAAGGCCGCCGCCCCCGACGTCTTCCTGCCCACGTCGTATACCTCGGACGCCGTGCTCTACATCAAGACCGCGAAGACTCTCGAGTACATCCCGCGGATGCTCATCGCTCAGAACGCGGGCTGGGTCGATCCCCAGTTCGTCGCGGAAATGAACAAGGACATCGAGGGGCACATCACACGCTCGCCCTTCGCCCTCGATCTCCAGGCCAAGAAGCCGCTCATCCGCCAGGTCAACGAGCTCTTCAAGAAGCAGAAGGACAATCCCGGCGGCCGCGACATCTCCGAGGCGCCGACACGCGCCCTCACCGCCTTCACCGTGCTCGTGGACGCCATCAATCGCGCCAAGTCCACGAACCCCGAGGAGATTCGCAAGGCGCTCGTGGCCACCAATGTTCCGGCCGACCAGCTGCTGATGCCCTGGACGGGAGTGCGATTCGACGAGAAGGGGCAGAACACCGGCGTGCGCGCGATCCTCCAGCAGATCCAGAAGGGCGCGTACGCGACCATCTGGCCCTTCGACCTCGCCGCCGCGGACGTCATCTATCCCCTCCCGGGCTTCAAAGACAAGAAGTAGCCGCACCCCGTGACGGCCGAGGTCCTCGTCCAGGGGCTGGTCAGCGGCCTCCTGATGGGATTCGTCTACGCGCTGATCGCCGCCGGACTCTCCCTGATCTTCGGCCTCATGGAGATCGTCAACTTCGCCCACGGGGAATTCCTCATGGGCGCGATGTTCGCCACGTTCTGGGCGTGGGCGCTCCTGAGGCTCGATCCCCTCGTCTCGCTGCCCTTCACCGTGCTGCTCCTGGCCCTCTTCGGTCTGCTCGTCTACCACGGGCTCATCCGGTGGATCCTGGGCGCCCCCATGCTCGCCCAGATCTTCGCCACCTTCGGTCTCGCCATCTTCCTGCGCGCCGCCGCGCAGGCGCTCTGGGGCGCGGACTTCCGCCTGGTCAAGGGTCCGCTCGTCGACGGCCGCGTTTCCCTCGGGGGCATCTTCATCGGGCTGCCCCAGCTCGTGGCCAGCGTGGGAGCGCTCTGCGCCTTCGGCCTCCTGTACTGGTTCATCCGGAAGACGGAGACGGGGCTGGCCCTCCAGGCGACGTCCCAGGACCGCCAGGCCGCCATGCTCATGGGCATCGACACGCAGAGGATGTTCGCCCTCGGCTGGGCCATCGGGGCCGCCTGCGTGGGCGCGGCGGGCGCCCTTCTCGCCATGTTCTTCTACATCTTCCCCGACGTGGGAGCGACGTTTGCCCTTCTTGCATATGTCGCGGTTGCCCTCGGCGGCTTCGGCAATGTCCCCGCCACCCTCCTGGCCGGCGTCATCGTGGGCATCGTCGAGGTGCTGGGCGGGCTCTTGATCGCGCCCGCCCTCAAGTACACCGTGGTGTTCTCGCTCTACCTCGTGGTCGTGCTCTGGCGGGCCCAGGGCCTCCTGGGACGCTTCTGATGCCGGCCATGGCGCGCTGGACGGGCGCCGGTGTCCTCCTCCTCCTTCTCCTGGCCTTCCCCCTCGTCTTCACCCAGCCTCATCCGCGTCATGTCGTCATCACGATCTTCCTCTTCGCCATGCTCGCCCAGGCCTGGAATCTCCTCGCGGGCTATTGCGGGCAGATCTCGCTCGGGCACGCAGTCTTCTTCGGGGTGGGAGCCTATACGTCCACGCTGCTGGGAAAGTACTTCGATCTCTCACCCTGGATCGGCATGGTCGTGGGCGCCGTGGTGGCCGTGGCCGTCTCCCAGCTCATCGGATATCCGGTCTTCCGGCTGCGCGGCCACTACTTCGCCATCGCCACCATCGCGGTGGGCGAGATCGTCAACACGCTCATGATCAACTGGGAGTGGGCGGGCGGCGCGCGAGGGCTCTTCGTGCCGATCAAGCGCCCCGACTCGTTCGTGAATCTCCAGTTCCACCAGAGCAAGCAGAACTACTACTACATCGCCCTCGGGCTCTTGCTCTTGGCATTCTGGATCACTCGCAAGGTCGAGGTCTCGCGCATGGGCTATTACCTGCGCGCCATCCGCGAGGACCAGGACGCGGCGGCGAGCCTGGGTATCCCCGTGGCCGCGTACAAGCAGCGGGCCATGGCGCTGTCGGCCGCCCTCACCGCGCTCGGGGGCAGCTTCTACGCGCAGTACATCCTCTTCATCGACCCGGACTCGGTGTTCCCCACCGCGCTGAGCATCCTGATCTGCCTGGTGGCCGTGCTCGGCGGCATCGGCACCCTCTGGGGCCCGCTCATCGGGGCGGCCATCCTCATCCCCCTCGGGGAGTGGACGCGCATCTATTTCGGCGGCACGGGCAAGGCCGTCGACCTCCTGATCTACGGCGCCCTCATCATGCTCGTCTCCGTCATCCAGCCGGGCGGCATCATGGCCCTCGCCCAGCGCGGCCGCCGGCGGACCGGCTGAATTTGATCTTCGAGCCGAAACGCTGCCGAGGAGCCGCAGGCGTGGCAGTTCGAGCTGAAGGGGAATCCCTGAGGCGAGGGCTGAGTAAATGAGCGATGAGGCGAGGGCTGAATAGATGACCATCCTGCTCGACGTCCGCGGCGTGACCAAGCGGTATGGCGGCCTCATCGCGAACAGCAACATCTCCTTTCAGGTCGGCTATGGCGAGCTCGTCGGCATCATCGGGCCCAATGGAGCGGGCAAGTCCACGCTCTTCGATCTCGTGACGGGCTTCCAGCCCGCCGACGAGGGCCACGTGCTTCTGGAGGGCGAGCCCGTCACGCGACTCCGTCCCGATGAGATCAGCCGCCGCGGCGTCGGCCGCACCTTTCAGAAGCTCAAGCCCTTCACCCAGATGACCGCGGTCGAGAACGTCATGGTCGGGGCCTTTCAGAAGACCACGGACCCCGTGCGGGCCCGTAGCCAAGCCATGGAGGCTCTCGACCGCGTGGGGCTGGCCGACAAGGCCGAGGCCCACGCGCGCGTGCTCTCCACGGGCCAGCGCAAGCGGCTCGAGCTCGCGCGCGCCCTCGCCACCCGGCCGCGGTTGCTCCTGCTGGATGAAGTCACGGGCGGCGTCGACCAGCGCAGCATCCCGGCGCTCGTGGACCTCGTGCGCACACTCCACGGGGAGGGCGCCTCCCTCATCGTCATCGAGCACAACATGAGCGTGATCATGGGCATCTCCCAGCGCATCGTCGCCCTAAACCTGGGCGAGGTCATCGCGGACGGGCCGCCCGCCGTCGTGGGGCGTGACCCGCGCGTGGTCGAGGCCTACCTGGGCCAGGCCTATGTCGCCTGAGGCCGCCAGGGCTCCCATGCTCGAGGCCCAGGGCCTCAACGTGCTCTACGGCGACTACCAGATCCTCTGGGACGTCTCCTTTCGCGCCCCCGAGGGAGAAGTCATCGCCATTCTGGGTCCCAATGGCTCGGGCAAGTCCACCCTCATGAACACGCTCTCCGGGCTCCTCCGCTCTCGCACGGGAGCGATCAGTTTTCGAGGCGCGCGCATCGATGGGCTGCCCCCGCACAAGATCGTGGGCCAGGGCCTCGCTCATGTCCTCGAGCGGCGTCGGCTCTTCCCGTACCTGACGGTGCGCGAGAACCTGCTCCTGGGCGCCTATCATCCGCGCGCCAAGGCCCGTCGGCAGGAAACCCTGGCCGACGTCGAGGCTCTGTTCCCTCGCCTGCGGGAGCGCCGCGCCCAGCTCGCGGGCACGCTCTCGGGCGGCGAGCAGCAGATGGTGGCCATCGGCCGCGGTCTCATGGCCCGGCCGGCCCTGCTCATGATCGACGAGCCATTTCTCGGGCTGGCGCCGAAGGTCATCGAGCAGATCGCAGAGGTCATCTCCGCCATCAACCGTGAGCGGGGCATCACCATCGTCTTCATCGAGCAGAACGTGGAGCTGGCTCTCCGGATGGCCCATCGCGGCTACATCCTCGAGTCCGGGCGGGCCATTCTCGAGGGCCCCTCGGCCGACCTCCTGGCTTCGACCGAGGTGAAGCGCATCTTCCTCGGTCACTAGCCCTCGCCGCTTCGCCAGGTCGCACGTCACCGAGGCCGCACATACGCGGGGCCCAGGATCTCTCCGGGGCCCCGCGATTCGAAATCGTCCGGACGGTGACGGGTCAGCGTGTCGGCGTTCCATCTCCCTTGCGCCGGCGCCACGCGCACGCGCCCAGGCCGAGGGCGCCGAGGCCGAGAAGGGTGAGGGTGGCCGGCTCGGGCACCACCCTCAGCTCCGTGTCGAAGCTGGTCGCGGAAGGACCCGTGAGGTGAATCGTCACGATCTCCGTGAGCGAATATGGCCCGGTGAGAAAACTCGGGATGCCTTGCTGGGTGCTGAAGGCGCCCAGTCCGAACGTCGCGGGGCCGACATGGAGGCCGCCCGTGCCGAAGAGCGTGTTCGTGTCGTCCGCGTAGCCGTCGAATGTGATGGCGCTTCCGGCCGGTCCGGTGAGGGTGCCCCCGAGGGACATGACCAGAAGGGTCGAGCCACCTGTGGGAAAGACGAAATCCGTGTCGCTGAACTTGATGGTGAAGTCCTTCGGTCCCGTCGTCACCTGGACCGCGTTCAAGTCTATGGCGCCCGGAAATGGCATCAGGGGCTTCGACACACCGGTATCGACGGTCACGATGAGGCCGGGGAACGGCCCGGCGTAGGTGATGACACCCACCAAGGGATTCAAGTCCCCCGCTCCATTGTCCACGACGGTCACAGTCGTGCTGCTGTCGCTGATCTGGAGCGTCGGCACCGCATGGGCGGCAGTGACCCAGCCGATGAGCGCCAGGGTGAGTGTTCCGAGGGTGAATTGCCAGTGCGACTTGGTCTTCGCCATTAGTTGCATCCCCTTTCTTAGGTCCTGCTGGCGAAGATGTGTAGCAAGGAGCACGCCGAGCGAGATCGCCCCCACACCTCAATGATTCAAGACGCTTGAGGCCGACAAGAACCTGGGCGAGACGATTCCGTAAGGTGAGGCGACATGGGTGCGCAACAATCCGTGAACAGCGAACCCGGCGAGCGAGCGTGGCGGAGCGGCGCCGGCTCCGCGACGGGTCGCGGTTACGGCCGGCGACGACGGATAACCGGGCGGATGGGAGAAAGAGCGCCCTGTACCGGGGCGTTCCCGGGCGGGCAGGACGGCATGGATCCGGCTCCAAGGCCCGGCCACCGCCCAGCAACCCCCTCTCTGGGCCTTTCTGGCCCACGCCATCGCCGTGATATGCTGGCTTGCCAAGTCTCAGATTGGATTGGCGGTTCGGCCGGCCATGGCCTCGCGGGCGAGGAGGAGTCAAACGGCGTGGGTTTCTTTAGGCTCCTGGCGCGCATCTGGGAGGCGATCACCAGCGTCACGCGTCCGCCCAATGCCGCCACGCTGTTCCGGCGGGCCGACCTCTACCGGCAGGAAGGCCGCTTCGAGGAGGCGGCCGAGCTCGTGGCCCAAGGGCTTCGGCTCCAGCCAAACAACGGCGTCGGCCACCTCCTCTCGGCCTACCTGCACCTGGCCTTCAGGCAGATCGGTCCGGCCAAGGCCGAGTTCCAGACGGTCCTCGGCGTGGATCCCTATCACCCCCGCGCGCTCCTTGGATTGGCCAGGATCGCTCTCGAGGAAAGAGACCTCGCCGCCTGCCGGCCCTTCCTCGACAAGGCGCTCCAGTACTATCCCGACTTCCCCGAGGCGCGCGCGCTCCAGGAGATGGTCGCCGGCTGGGCAGACGTGGCGGTGGCCGCCGGACAGCGCCCGGCCTACGCCGGGCCGCCCGTGGCCGCGGAGAGGCTCAAGCTGCCCGCGGCGGGTCGCGAGTTCGTCCTCGCACAGGCCGATGGCACCCTCGTCTTCTCGCAGCAGGGCGACAAGGACGCCGAGGACCTGGCCGCGCACGTGACGCAGGTGTACCGGATCGCCGCGGCCACGCTCGCCCGCGCCGGTCTGGGCGCCCTCCGGCGCGGCATCGTGCAGGCGACCACGGAGACGACGTTCTTTCGGAGCAATGATCGGCTCATCCTCGCCCTGACCTTCCCGGAGGACGTCAAGATCGGCTTCGGGCTCCTCGAGACGGACAAGATGTGGACCAGCTCCCTGCGCGAGCTCGGAGTGCGCGCATGAGCGCCGAGCCCGTGCCGCCCGGGCAGCCCGTGGCGGGCACGGCACCGCTCGCGGCCGCTTCGCGCTCCTCGCGCGCCCGCGAGTTCCGCCGCATCCTCGCCGAGATGCTCAGGATCGATCGCGTGCGCGGCGGCCTCGTGGTGGCCGCCGATGGGCTCGTCATCACCTCGAGCGTGCCGCGCAACATCGCCATCGAGCCGCTGGCCGCCCTCACGGCCACCCTCGGCCGCGAGCTCGAGGTGGGGGGCGACCGGCTCAAGCGCAGCACCTTTCACACGGCGCTTTTCTCGGCGGACGACGGCACGCTGTTTCTGGGCGCGTGCCCGGTGGGCTTCGTGGTGGTGCTGGGAGACCGCGAGGTCAACGTGGGGCTGGTGCAGTGGGCGCTCCGGAAGGCGCTCGCCACCCTCGAGGGCACGTGGGGCCCGAGAGACCAGGTCCCCGCCACGCCCGAGGAGATGTAGCGCGTTCGTCCGATGTGAGGCCGCCGTCCGCGGCCGCCCCGGCGCCGCGGACCGCTCCCCTCGGCCGCGCTTACGCCTTCTTCTCTCCGAAGCCCGTGCGCGACTCCTCCGCGGTGAGCGGCGTGGACATCTCCTTCATGTCTTTGGGCCTCTCCCGCGCCTCGGCGAGGATCTTGCCGACGGAGATGGCTGCCTCCTTGGCGAAGAGTCGGACCATGCCCACGGTCGTCCGCTCGCCGAAGATGGCGAGGAGGATAGCCTGGTCGTCCACCGTGGAGACGTGCATGCTCTCCTTGGCGCCCTGATGGAACAGCACGGTGAACTCCGTCTCGCCCAGCAGCTGGGCCAGCGCGCCCGTCGAGCTGAAGGCGCCCGCGGCCAGGGCAGAGATCGAGACGGTGTCGAGCGCCCGATTGGCGCCCGTCATGGCGAGGAGCTGACCGCTTCGGTCGATGAGCAGCGCCTCGCTCGCCCCCGACTCGCCCAGGAAGGCCGTCAACACCTGGTTGATCTTCTCGGAATCGCCTTCGCGGATCACCATGTCATGCAGTCTCAAGGTCTACCCCCTTTTCTTGCCCGAACTCGCCGACCAGGACCATGCGGGACACGGTGTTGAGCGTGTCGAACACGCCGTCACCGTTGACCGCCACGGCCTCGAAGGACGGGACCCGGCGGGCCCGGCGGTTGAGGAGAAATTCCATGTACTCGAGCGGCGCGACGTTGGCAAGGTCGCGCTTGTTGTACTGGATCACGTACGGGATCTCGTCGATGTTGTAGTTGTACTCGCGGAGGTTCTCTTCCAGGTTGCGGAAGCTTTCGACGTTCTCGCGCAGCCGTTCCCACTGCGAGTCTGCCACGAAGATGAGCCCGTCGCACCCGCGCAGGACGAGCTTGCGCGTCATGTTGTAGTAGACCTGCCCCGGCACCGTATACAGCTGGAACTTCGCCGTGAAGCCGCGGACGGTCAGCGCGGAGACGGGGAGGAAGTCGAAGAAGAGGGTGCGGTCGTCGCCCGCGGCCAGCGAGATCATGTTGCCCTTGCTGTCGCCGGGCAGGCTGCGGTGGATGTGCTGGAGGTTGGCCGTCTTGCCGGCCACCCCGGGGCCGTAGTAGACCACCTTGAAGTTGATGACCTTCTGCGCGTAGTTGATGATCGCCATATCGCCTCAGGCTCCCAGTAGCCGCGCCGCCGCGCGCTCGACCTGCAGGCGTGCGAGACCAGGCCGGCCCGTGTCCGCGCCGCCCACGACGAGGATGGCGGCGACTCCGGCGGCCGACGGCAGCCGGCGCACCTCGAGCCGCCTCGCCCCTGATCGCAGCACGGCGGAGTGAAAGGGTCCAAAGCCTCCCGCGGGTCTCTCGGCGCTCATGGCCGCGACCAGCGCGCAGCCGAAGGCGGCAAGCGGCGCCGCGGCCGCCTCGGGGGGAAAGAAGCAGTGAACGAGCGCGCCCCGCTCGACGTCGCGGAAGCTCGCGGCGGTGAGCTTGCCGAAAGCGTCGAGAGCCTCCGCCACCTCCGCGCCGGACATCGGCTCGGGCCCTGGCTCGAGACGCGGCAGCCCCGCTCCATCGGGCGGCCGATGGGGTTGGCCCGTCGCCTCGCTCACGGCGTGCCCGGCCGCCGCCCGACGCGCCAGCATTTCGAGCCGAGCCAGCGAGCCGCCCGAGCGCAGCCCAACCGCGATGACGGCGCCCGTCGCCCAGCTCGAGCCCACCGGCGTGAGCACCAGCGCGCCGCCTACGGCCCTGAGTGTCGCCTGCTCCACGGGCCATGGCGCGTGAGCGGCCAGCAACGCGGACAGCGTCCCCGCCGCCGAGGCCAGCGGCTCGCCGGCGAGCCCCGCCGCGCCCGCCGTGATGACCGTGAAGCCTCCCATCCGGGCCTCGTCCACGACCAGCGCGTCCCACTGGGACAGCAGCGACGAGAGCCTCGAGAGATCACCGCGTGTCACCTCGGGAGTGGTGGTGATCGCCGGCGCCGGAGGAGGCGCGGAGGGCATCGCGGGAGTCGCCCCGGCCGCGGGCGGAGCTTCGGGCGCAGCGGACGGACGCTCCTGGACGACGACCGGGGCAACAGGGGGAGCCGCGACGGGAGTCGCGACAGGAGTCACCACGGGGGCCGGGGTCTCGACCACGGCCGGCGGCGGCGCGGCGACTGTCGCCGCGGGCTCCTCGTGCCCTGTGGGCTTGAAGGGCGCGGGGAAACCCTCGATCCCCGGCACCTCGACCGGACCGCGCATCATGAAAGCCGCGAAGAGATCGGGAGGCAGCTGGCCCATGATCTCGTCGAGCGGAAGAACGAGGCTACCGTTGGCGAGGCGGTGGGTCACCTCGGCGGCGGGCACGGCGAGGACATCGGCGGGGAACTGGTCCGCCACCGCGTCCCACGCCACGTGCACGGCGCCCTCGGTCAGCTGGGGCACCACGACCGATTGCGGCACGAGCAGGACTCGGCTCGTGGCAAGCCGGGCCCCCACCTGCGCGAGCGGAAGGCGGAAGACGCCGGGCGGCAGCTGCCCCATCACGCGCTCGAAGGGGATGCGGATGACCGGCTCCGTGGGAGCAGTCGCGGCCACCGCGGGGAGCTCCGCAACCTCGGGCGGCGCGCTCTTGGTCGACACGACTTCGGGAATCGCGACGTCGGGCGACGCGTCCTCGGGCGGGGCCACCTCGGGCGGAGCGAGATCGGATAGGCCGACTTCGGGCTCAGCGATGTCGGGCAGCGCGACCGGGCTTGCGCCAGTGGCAATCCGGCCGTCGAGCAGGCTGTCCACGTCGAGGTCCGCGGGCACCTCGTCGATCTCGACGATATTCACGGAGGCCGGATCATCCTCGATGACCATGTCGGCGGCGCCAAACTGAGTCGCCGGCTCGGCAGGAGCGTCCTCGATGCGCTCGGGGGGCAGCGACCCGGCCGAGGGCGTTCGCTCCGCCTCGACGGAGGGGACGACGGGGGGAAGGGAGGCAAGCCCGAGATCATGCGCCACGAGGTCGGCGTCCGGCACCTCGATGGCGAGGGTCTCGGGCTCGGCATCGATCGGCGTGGCGCCGGCCGTCGCGTCGGGGGCCATCTCTCCAGCTCCCGCGGCGGGAGCGATCTCGACGGCCGTCCGCCCCTCCTCCCAGCCCGGGGGTCTGAACGGGGCGGGAAACTCCGCGAGCCCGGGCATCTCCACCGGCCCGCGCGCCATGGACGCCGCGAACACGTCGCGCGAGAGCTGGCGCACGATCTCGTCGAGGGGCAGGAGCAGCCGTCCATTGACGATGCGCGTGGCGACCTCGGACAAGGGCACGGCGAAGACCTCGGGCGGGAACTGGCTCGCCACCACGTCCCATTCCACCTGCACGGCGCCTTCGGCGAGCTGGGGCACGATGAGGGCCTGCGGCACCACGAGGATCTCGCGCTCCGCGAGCTGGGCTCCCACCTGGTGCAAGGGCAGCCGGAAGGCGCCCGGAGGGAGCTGTCCCATCACCCGCTCGAAGGGAATGCGGATCGCGCGGCCGCCCTCGGTGGGCGGCGTCGCGGTGGTGACCGGGTGCGTCGGGAGCTCTGACGGCTCGACCGCCTCGGGAGGCTGCTTCGTCTTCGCGAGGTCCGCGGGCCTGGAATCCTCCGTGGCGGGGTCGCCGAAGAGGTCCTTGAGAGTCTGATGGTAATCAGGCAGCGGCG
>Ga0137397_10000588_pt1 | contig 25028 bp, 27 predicted proteins | sample czorhiz116metaG_FD_106658 | JGI IMG/M metagenome (GOLD analysis project Ga0137397, IMG submission 106658) | Vadose zone soil microbial communities from Angelo Coast Range Reserve, California, USA - czorhiz1.16 metaG | ecosystem: Environmental > Terrestrial > Soil > Vadose zone | place: USA... | reverse complement strand
TTTAGTCCCGTCGGTACGTTGCTCTCAGCCGTTCCCTTCTCACGGCCCTTTTCCTCAAAAGTAGAGCTCGCTTTGCAGTGACAGCGAGTTATCGACTAGCACCACCCATCCTCTCGGGACGAATCGAATCCCCCACTGCCACATCTCGCGACACGCTTCCGGGATTGCTTCTCGCCCAGGGTCATCAACGTAGATCTCCACACCAAAAAAGTCTCCGTCGACAAGCGCGGGTTACGCGGCGAGACCGGTGGTGCGCCATCCCGACCTTGCAGAGTTCGTCAAACCTGCGCGCGTATCGGATAATTTCATCTGTACGTTTCATTCTCGCTTCTGGATAAAAGGTGCAATACACCCTTTGACACATGGGCCCGGTTCTGCAGTCAACGTCGAGTCAGAGGGGCCATACGAGCCGTAACGGCTTCCGCTCGAAGCCATTCGCGTGATGAGGGAAAAAAGTTCGGCATTGAAAGGTGCTGCCGAGGTGCTCCGCGTCCAGGGAGACCCAGGCGGGGACTCGGAATATAGAGATGGCAGATACATAAACAAAGTTGTCTCATTATTACCATCTGCACCCTTTCCTCATCAGCTGGGCCGCCCGCAAGGGAAATTTGATCCCGTAGAAGCGTGGTTGGTGAGACTGTCACGTTGGTGCATCCTTCTGATGACCATTATCGATGATTGATTAAATCGATTAACCCTTGTATATTAAAGAAAGGGATGGTTTCATCAGCCATCTAAGGACGTTAATGCAGAGTGTAACTACGGCGGCTCAGCACTCAGACCCAGTAGTCATCCGTCGGTGCGTAGTTGTAGACTTGTAGTCCGGTGCTGGGCTCGTGTAGACCTCGTCACGGTCGTGGATCCAAAAGAATTTGCGCCTAACATCCTCAATTATCATTGATGCCGAATCTGTCAGTCAGGGCCATTTCCTGTTCTCTGCATTTGAAATTTGATTACATGATAATAAACATGCACCAGTGAAGTGGAAACGGGATCACTTGCCTCTAAAGCACTGGCAAGCGGAGCCGGTTCAACTCTCGTTCGGTGCCCTCATGCTCGCCTCTAAAGCGAGTAGCACGGGATCGACTCCCGTTCAGTGTCCTTTTCTTTCTGTTTTATTACTCGTTTTCAGCTTACCAACATTTTTTTGGAAATGAAGCCAGCGTTGCCAGTGACCGCTCTTCACACTCTTCAATGACGAACCACATTTACATGGCTGCTTGGCATCAATGTCCGTTAGCGACGAAGTTTGCCTTTACGACCGTGACACCACACTGGGCTCTGCCGCTGTCACCGCTGGGTGGGCACAACAGATTGGCTTGCTCCTGCCACACGCGCAAGGTTGCCTGCATGTCTCGTTCGCACCTATCCCCGTGAATCAGGGCCTCCTCGCGCTCCTTGTGCTGATCGTGGTGATTGAGATAGAAATTCACTCTGCCAATACACGGAGAAAGATCAAGTTCAGTCCCGTCTCTACGTTCCTCGAGCCCCTTTTCCCTCTCACTCCTTTTCCTCAAAATGGACTCTGGTTTGCAACGATGGCGCGTCTCCGACTATTACCAGGATCCCCGAGCGATTCAAGTTGCGAAAGAGACGGTGAGAATGCCACCGGAATCCCTCAAAATTAAAGTCTTGGAGCCACCCGATCCCGTTGCTGAACGCCTGGAGGAACCAGGGGGTGCCAGATGACATTCCTTTGCTCCCTGGAGACCTCAGCATCACTGAGCTTGCCTGCACGGTTGCGAAAATCAAAGAGGCTGCCGAACCCGCGATCGTTGACGCCGCAATGATGCGCACAAGCCCAGGGGAGTGCCGTCGGCTGTGAACGCCGTACTTGCCCCTGCCAAAGACACCGCCAGCATCGAACTCATTGGCGTGGCTGAGAGAGCCGCAACCGCAGAGCCCGAGGCGTTGGAGACCTGGGTAGAAAGCGAAGACGGGCGCGGGACGGACACAGCACCGTGACGCGACAGACCGCGAGCGCGCAATCGAGGCGCTGCCCCAAGGTGCCCCGACCGACGGCGCTGTGCTCGACGCACTGCCACTGCAAATCGACACGGCCGGGCGCTAGTGCAAGCGCACCTTGCCGCCACGAAAGGGCAAGGCAGCGTGTGGCCGCGACACAGCGCTACGAGGGCACTATAGCGCGTGAGCACGAGCTCGAGTCGCCGCTGCGAGGGGCCCCGACCGAACGTGAATACACCTTGCCGATATGAGTGGAGCCAACCGAGGGTGTGTGTGGGCCCGAATGGCTGCTGAGAGAGGTCACGACTGAGCGTGAGCGCAAGTGGGTGCTGGCCGTGACTGCTGCAAGAAACACCCCGAGTGGGAATGCCAGCCGCTCTGGAGGAAATGGGCACTTGCAAGCCCAAAAAGGTGCTGCCCTGGAAGGCGATAGACGAGCCGACGAGGCCTTTTAAGGCCGGAAGAGTGCACGAGGTGGGCATAGTCGACTGCCCAACAAAAGGACGTTGGGGATGTGAGGGAAAGCAATGGAATGCGGGCTCCCCCGGCGGGCCCCAGTCGCCTTCAGGCCACAAAAAATCTCATCTACAAACACGTCCACATTAATATTAGATTAATTATTTTAATTTGTCATTCAAAACTTGAAAAGTGTGAAAAAGATGACTTAATGCAACATTTTCGAACACGGACTCGACGGCGACGAACTGTGTTTTCGGACAGCTGACTTAATCCATATCCCAACGCTGAATTTCAAGACTACGAGCTGTCAATCCTGTCATGGCAGAGCCAGTCACTGAAGTGTGGTGCATTCTCGTCAATCACAACTTTGAGCCTATAGGGGGTGCTTTTCCTGTGGAAGTGCCTTCCAATGGCTTTGTCCTCGACGTGATGGTCAAGGCCAAGGAGCGGAGCCAAAACGACCTTGCACGCGTTGATGCCTACCGCCTCGAGGTGTGGAGACTACGCAACCCACGGGTATCAACTGAAATAAAGCGAAGTCTCCCGAATCTTATTCGTTTGGGTGAAGTTCTCTTCGAAGGCGAGGACGAGGCCGCGCGGCTGATCCCCGCGAAAGGGGAAATATTGTTGCACTTCTCGGGGCTTCAAAGGGCCGTAACTTCTGCTCTGGTGCGGGTAGCACCACCTTCGCAAATAGGTGGTAGTCCCGATAACAAGGGTGAGTACGGTGAGTACTCCATCAATCTCCTAGGCTTACGCCAGCTTATCGTGTCTGGTGTACACGTCGTCATTCAAATGCCACCCCCGCCATCCCCGCGACGTAGTTGGACTGAAGCGGCCGCAGGAGGAAGGAGCGGACCAGGCCATGAAATACATTCACGACACTCGATACGGTCAGCTGGCACCGTCTGATGCTGCAAAAGCAAGTGAATTTCGGAGGCTTCAAAACGATGAAGAACAACGCATCTTGAATGACCGTCCCTATAAGGACGTTAAAATCACCCCTATAGCCCTCCTGTATTCCCCCTTTGGCGAATTCCTTGATCATATCCGTAACCCTCCCATGATCTCCGATGGCGTTCACCTTAAGAAACTCGAGGCCGCCGTCGAGGATTTTTCATTTCTGATGTGCCAGCATTATATTGACGAGGAAGGCCGACGCGAAGAAGTCCTAAAGGTCCTCAACACTATCTTTGAATGCTATCTGCCGTCCCACTTGACCCGTATAATTCCATCTCCAATTAATGGCTATCGATCTTCGGGTGGACACGCGGACGGACCTGCTGGTGTTTTGGAGGTCATCGTCGAGTTCGAGAACGAATTAGGGATAGGAAACACCGATCCAGAAGTCCAGATTACGGCATGCTACCTGCAATCTCTCCTTGACAAATCATCTGGACCGCACCAAGCGTTGTATGAGAGGTTCCTGTTCCCTGCGCTAGGAATCTCGCTCGTGGGTAAGGGTCACTAGCACGACTTTTTTGAAACTTTGGTTGTTATTGCTCACACGCTCTTTTTTTTGGCAGGTTCATACATTGGATTCAGTGCTCTCGTACTTCTCGATCAATGCAGATTTGTCGGACTCACACCGCTGCTCTCGGCTTGCTCTCCTTCTGGCGATGATTCTGTCACACCTATGCTATTCCATGCTTTCTGGGCTGCCTGTATGCTACGCGCCAGAATCTGCAGAGACACTCGGCAAGCGATGGACCATTCGCTCGTCTGGCCTAAACCCAAACCCAGGAACCTACCTTATGTTCACAAGATACCAGCCTGGCCGTCAAATGCCGGCGTTGAAGAGCAGCCCCTCGAGTTCACTATCGAGTCTGTTGTAGCCCAGGGCGAGCCATGGAACGAGAAACGTTTCCTATATCGTGCCAAGATGCAGAATGATGATGTCATTGTCAAATTTACTCGTCGATACTGCACCGACCTCCATCAGTTCTGTGCCAAGCGAGGTCATGCACCGAAGCTGCTCGGCTATGGGATTGTGCCAGGAGGATGGCGCGTCGTGGTCATGGAGTTTGTCGATCACGACATTAACAAGAGACTCGCGCACTACGCGCCCGCGCACTTGGACCGGTGGGAAAAGGACCTCACCCACCTCGTGGAGGAGTTCCACGGCGAAGGGCTTGTGCACGGTGATTTGAGGGACGTAAACCTAATCGTTCCGCGGGGAGAACCGGAAAGGATCATACTAGTCGATTACGACTGGGGCGGAAAACATGGGGATGTCTCGTTTCCAAGTCGACACCTTCATAAGGATTTGATGATGGGAGAGTTGGAGAGCCTTGAAATTACGAAGGAGCATGACCGTCGCGTCTTGAGAACTACTATCGGGAAGTTGAGACTGCCTCTCTTGATTGGAGTTGAGGCCGATGAGGTGGATGTATCATGATGTGCCGTGTTTGTCGCAGAAGAATGGATGTACAGTACATGTACAGCATTTTCCTCGTGTGTGAATCAGTAACGCAAGTGTGACCATTCGGCTGCTTCGATGGGCATTTGCAGTTGACTAGCCGTGCTGTATCTCGCCGTATCCATCACAATATCACACTGCCTGGTGGAGAACTCCAAGATCTCGAAGTCAGCCGGATCAGTTAGCCATGTCTTGCGAGCGTCGTCAAGCGTTACTTTGACAGTTTGGTCTCAGCACTCGACGAATGTTAAGATGAACGGTAGGAAGAGCTACAGTAGACAGTAGTACTAATGGCAGTGGAGAGTCGGTTGCCAGTGTAATGACCACCTGCCTTTGCCAAGTTCTTCGCCACTCGGGCCGGCACTGCGGAGTCAATCTGACTTAGTCGGAGTGGGTGGATTCATAGGCAATTGTCTTCGTATTTCTTTGCTAATACTACCGAGCAGCGAAGGGGCACAGGAGCAAGGGGGAAATAAAAGATGTGCTAGGAGTGTGCTAGGAGAGAGAGCTAAGAAACCCGGCAGCGCACTGAGTCCGAGGGAGCGAGTGGCGGGCCGCGCGGGCGGGCTAGCCTACGCCTGTTACACGGCAACGGAGACATCACGACCTGCGCGGACTGGGGCAGTGCATGTGGCGAGAAAAGAAGGGAGCGGAGGGCTGGGAGAAAAAGCAACAAGAGGGGCGACTGTGTGCGGGCACAAAGGCGCAGTCGCTCGTTTGTGGAGGGAGGAGGAAACCGGGGCAAGCGGGGCTGCCGTACGCGCCGATACGCGTAAGACGACGCCTCAGAGGCCCGGGGGTGGCGGGGTTGTCGGGCCCGGGCACACATGTCATACGATCACGTGGGTGTCGGGCGCAGGGGGTCGAGCTGCGTGCGTATGCGAAGTCCACAAAAATCGTAGCGTTCATCAAAGAGGAATGTAAGAACAGAGAATTGTGATAAACATTCGGGTAGGTACTGATGCCAAGATCGACACATCGACTGCCAGGGACATGCATGCACGCATGATTCTGGCCGCCGCAAAGTGTCCTGTTCGACCTCCTAGCCCCAAACCCAAAGCAGTGGTGTGAATAGTGTGTGAATAATATTATGATATGATCATACTTCTGCATCACAAAAATGCACCGGAAGCACCCGATCTGTATTCCAGTTTACCCTCAAAGGACGACGCGCCTTTTGTCGAGCATCCACGAACGGCTTAAACAGGTCAAGGAGGGATACCAGCTGGCTCTCGTCAATCCGGTTTGGTGTACCCGCATTCAACTCGATCTCTTCTAGTACGGGAAGAAGCTGCGAGGCGGACGCCCCATTATCCGGTCGCAAGATAGCTCCAACCTCTGGCTCTATACAGCGGGAAATTCGGAGCATCTTCGCATTGTGAAAGAGTTTCAAGAATGAGCGCCATGGCGGAAGGCCCCTAGTATGTGGTACGGTCTTGGGAAGAAAGGGCGACGTAATGAAAACGTCTTGAACTGTGGCTAGAATCGAAGAGAAGACAGCACCTATCTGCTGTATTGAAACCATTGGACTTGCAACAATTCTGAACGGTGTGTCATGAGTTGAAATGGGAGATGACGGCATGACCAAGTTTATCCCCTCGTCGGAAGTCTTTAATTGGGCAAATAGAAAAGACCTTTCCATGTTACGGATAAACCTCGGGAGATAGGTGGTAGTAGGGAATGAAGGACGGGGCTCAGGGAGTGAAATGCGGAGCTCCTGCAGGGACGGAGCTACCAGGCAAGCCACGAGTGCCTCTAATTGAGTGACATGGCCGATGAAGGAAAGGCAAGTCAGTTGTGGGAGTAGGAAATCCTTTGTCGGATCAGGCGGCTCTGATGAACTGTCCCTTATTTCCAGATCGAGGGAACGAAGGAGGGATAAGTCTTGTAAATGGGCAAGGAGCCGAGTTTGAAGTAACGAAAAACGGTCAGTGTCGAGGCACAATGTGAGCTCAACGAGGGACGTTGTACGCAATAGCACTTGAGATATGAATGTAGAGATCTCGCCAGTATATTTGAGACGCCGCAAGTGTGGGGGCTCCGTCGCAAGGAATGGCGGTGAATTGCGCAGTTTTGGTTCGACGGTGCCTATACAATCGAATTCGAGACTCTCCAGTGCCGGAAAATATTGGTTCATATACGCGAACAGCTCATCCCCACTCGCGTTCCACATATTATCGGGAATTGTGAGGGCGATTCCGCACACGCGACCGGGATTCTCGAGAGCAGACGTTATGCAATGTCTTTTGAAGCCCCAGAGGTATCTATGATCAAGGACGACCGGTAGGAGCGGGAGATGTCGAATCGTATTTTGATATCTAGTTGTGTGCTCCGTGAAGAGGAGCCGCATGTGTAGACGAGCAGGCGACGTGAGCACGACCTGCCGCCATTCTTGACACACATGTGCAAGCTTGAGCCAGCCCTCATTGCCGTTCCAAACCCTCTCATAGTCACGTTCGCCATGGAGTATTTTTCGGTATGAGTCGAAAATCTCGAGGAGAACCTCTTCGGGGAGACTAGTGATTGTGGCGTTCGGAGACACCTGATGATTGTCGAGGCTATTTTGACTTTTTCGAGATTGGTTGAGAACATTTGGAACGCATGGCATGTTGTGACACGTACCTTTGTTGGAGAACGGCTCTATTAGCAGCTCCAGCTCGTTTGAATCTCATCCCGTAGGGAGTGATGTGCGCTCGTGCCACCCCTTTACTGTAACTTGAAAAAACAAAATTAATATTACGGCCACAAACACAACTCTCACGATCACGTTGTAACAATCAACGAACCCGGGCCGCTTCTTGCCGCATAGATATGTGAGGCAGTCTTGCTAGGCGTCTCAGGCTCCGGTGCCGCTCGTTGTCAACTGTCTCACTCAGCTCAGGGACTGCGCGGAAACTATGCGCCAAGGTACAAAAGCTCTCAACACGGTCTATTAGTGTTTGATCTTGTTGCGTCGACGCTTCTATTGCCAACGCGATACTCCTCGTAGAGGTACGAGTCGAAGTCTACACGCTATGCGAACGCATCGTTGAGACTGAACGCAGGTTCCAACAGTTGCGATAGAATATGTATACGTATGGAACGTCACGGTGAACGAGGTATTTTCGCACCAGCTTGGGTTGATCCCCTTGAACGTGGACCCCGCGTTGCTCGAGATAAAAGAGAGTCCCAACGACCAGGCAATTGACTACAACACGATCACCTTCAACTTGAAACTGCTGTGATACCGCCGCGCCACGAGATTGCACAGATCCCGCTATCCTTTACAACAACCCAGAAGTACGCGCGGAGCATCTGTAATGGACATCGCAGGGCGAACAGGCAGAGTTTTTCGCGGCGCATCCACCGGCACCCACCATCGCGGAGGCCGTCCTCGTAAAGCTGTGTCCTGGCCAGGCGATCAAGATGGATATGCACGCTGTCAAAGGACTTGGGAAAGATCATGCCAAGTTTAGTCCCGTCGGTACGTTGCTCTCAGCCCTTCCCTTCTCACGTCCCTTTTCCTCAAAAGTAGAGCCCGCTTTGCAGCGATGGCGAGTTATCGACTATCACCGCCCATCGTCTTGGACGAATCGAATCCCGCACCGCCACATCTCGCGACACACTTCCGGGATCGCTTCTCGCCCGAAGTTATCAACGTAGATCCCCGCCTCAAAAAGTCTCCGTCGACAAGCGCGGCTTACGCGGCGAGACGGTGAGTTGCGAGGTGCTGCGCCATCTCGACCTTGCAGAGTTCGTCAAGCTCGCGCGCGTACGGGATAATTTCATCTGTGCCTTTCATTCTCTCTCGCTTATGGGGACCACGTACGAGTCACTGACAGTTAACGACATGGCAACGTCACAGGCAGCGGGGGAAAGAATCCGTTGAAACTCGTCATAATTGGCACGGTGGGGCGCGAGGAGGCTCTGGTTCATGGGCAGGTACGAACGAGTCATGCGGGCTACGGCGCGCGAGTGGCAGGAGCAAGCCAATTTATTGCACCTGCAGTCGCTGTCCGGGCGGCAACAGTGGAACCCCGGGTCTGTGCGTTTCTCTCGTTATATCGAAAGATATGCGCCGGCTCGCTTTCGCAGTCAATGTCGAGCCAGAGGGGTCATACAAACCGCAACAGCTTCTGCTCGAAGCCCCTTTGTGTAATGAGCGAAATAATCTCGTCATTGAAAAGTGCTGCCGCCGAGGCGCTCCGAGTCCGCGCTCAAGGCGGCCCAGGCAGAGATTCGTTTTCCGTGAGCACTCCAATTACACTGAACACCCTTCGACCTCGAATCCACGTCACGGTCATCGGCACCTGTGCTTTCTTGCTCTTGTTTTTCTATAGTATACTCAAAGGGTTGCCAATGCGCGCTCTATAGACCTTTAGATACTGCCACTATGATACTAGGCAATGGGCCGCAGCGCATGGTTCGCATGCTACCAGTGCTGTACGCGCAGGGCTGGGTCTGAGCGCTAATCTGCCGTAGTTGCAATCTGCGTTCAAGTTAACCCCCTTCGGGCACTCACGAAAGCCTTGGATAACTGATGAAAGGATCCTCTGCTCAGTATACGGGAAATGATCATTGACTCGGATGATCATTGGAGGAATGTACATACCGCCGTCAGAACCGCATATTGAGCACTGGCGCTGGCGCAGAAGGATGAACTAAACAAAAGTGGATTGTTCGCTCCCGCGGTTCCTGAACTCGAAAGAAAGACATACGTCATGTCTTAAAACAGGGGAATCGACGAGAGATGAGAAATAAAATTGACGTCTCTTTTCCCGAATCGCACACGTTGCCAGTTAAGTCTGGCGCAGCAGTCTTGCCAGTCTTGCAGCCTAGACTTGATACAGTTATCCTGCCTGGTACTGATAAACCCTTCAGTAGTATGTTTGTCATGGTAATCTAGGGGATTTCCCGATCGAGATTTAGGCTTGCATTTCAATTCCACTTCGGCTCAAACGTTCAAACGGGGTAGTCATTGTTGAGAACCTAGTCGAATAAAATGGGATATAATACGCAATGTATAAGAGTGCTGACCTGAGCCCCTTCAGTGAACTATCGAATAACCTAAACATCCAGTCTGCATCCAGTGTCAAGCCCTCCACTATAGAGCATTCGGCATTAAGAAAATTCACTACCACCCCCTCACCAGGAGTCGGTGGTCTCATCGCTCTCCATTCTCCGATCATCTATCCCTTGTCCAGGCGCTACGACCGCCGCCTGCCAATGCACGACAAAGTCCTCCACGGGGCTCTTCATGAGTTCCTCGTGGTGCAACGGAAGCGTCACCTTCACGACATTCCCAAGCTTGGACCTAGCCATAGGGCTCGCGCGCCAGAGAAGAAAGCGCAGGCTGCGGAGCTCCCCCTCGAGTTCCTCGTTCCGCGTAACCAACAGAAGGCGGAGCGTGTTGTCGATGGTGGCTGTCTCCGGCACTGGGACCGCAGTCACAGCCGCTGCGGACGGGAGCGTAGGCCGGCTTTGTCTCCGCTGGCGCCACCCTGGAACGTTGAGGATCACGTCGTTGTCGTCGTCTAGGTCGGCCTTGCGCGCGACGTTCGACGGTTTAACGACAGCGAGGATCGCGAGAGAGTCCTGAGACATCACGTTACATTTTGCAACGAGTTCTCCGCGACAGATGAATATATCAGCCACTTACCACCAGTACCTCGATCGCCCGGATCAGCTTGATGAGCTGGATGGTTGTAACAATGAAGTTCTTGAAGAGATCAGCGTCCAGCGCTGGGATGTGTTCCGGGGCCTGTGGTATCGTTCCTGAATTAGAAAGGAGGACATATGCGTCCTCAAACGCCCTAGAATAATAGGTGAACCGATGAGACGCGAACGAAATTGCAACGTCGCGATCTCCGGAACGCACTCGTTAAGTCCGACACAGGGACGGATCAGTTCCTGTGCGCCAGCGGAATGCCTTTCGATGATTTCGTTGTGCATACAGAGGAGGGTATCGGCATAGATCCTTGTAGTTCGTAAGCTCTGCGTGGCTTGTTTCTATCACGAAGTACGTCCTATAAGCATAGGACCGCCGCAGGATACAGTAACAGCGAACGAACCTCCTCATATGCCTTAATCCTCAGTAGCGACTTCCAAGACGCGGAAAGACGACGCTCGACGTCTTGGGAGGAGCCCTGAGGAGACGATTCAAAGAGAGCAGACAAGGTCTCCATCACGTCCGCAACATGCTGCCATTGAAGATAAGTAACCCTAGTCACGACTCGGCCATCATGCTGGCACATCCACAGACTCACTTCTTTATCCGTGACTGGCGTCAAGTTTCCTTGTAGTGGCACGGACACGGACACGGACATAGATGCGGGCCGACTCGAGAGCGGACTGAAGCTCTCCAGACTCGTGGTGGGCGATTCGGGTATCGACTCTACGCCAGACGCGCGCCGCGGGCGGACAGGGCGCGGATACAACACCGTGAGGCGACTCTTGCGCGAATTGACCGACCTGACGGTGTATGAATAAGATACCGACGTCGCCATGCTGGCCGGACGCGAATGATCGCTGTCACGGTCAGAATTCTGCCGGTCCGAGATGGAGAGGGATGAGACGGGCCAGGAGGCCCGCTGGTTGAAGACTTCGCTAATGGGAGGTAGATGTATGGGACTGGTCGGTCGGCTCATCGGAGCCGGCGAGAGGCTGCCGGATCCCGTGGGACTGGCAATTTCTGCATAGTGTTGCCAGGACGAATAAAAGCCGTTTGTTGACCCGGCAGGTAAAGTGATCATTATGGATGATGGTCTAGGGGAGCCCGGCGGACTGACTGGAGGTGAGAGGCCGTTGGATGAAGTAGGGCTCGCGACCCGGGAATAGGTGTTACTCCAACATGAATAGAGGCCCTTTGCAGATGAGGCGGGCAGGGTGATCATAGACCGTGACGATAATAACGACATCGCCGCGGTTTTCGTCTTGTAACGTAAAAAGATATTAGAGCGGTGGGGACTGGCTTATCTGACGCGTGGAAGAGGTTGGCCTACGTCAACTTCTGACGATAAATCTTCAAGAAGACTTCATTTCCGTCGAAGGACTCGGAGATGAAGCTTGTGAAGGTTCGAGGAGCCGATCACCCTCGTGGTAAACGCACAACCCACGTCCACCCACGTTCGAGCTGAGTGACGCCCGTGTTACCGAGCCAAAAATCAAATACTGCATGCCGTTGACTCGGATGTGGCGCGCGCAGTAGCGCCGAACGAACCGTGGACCGACTCGGAAGTGAGTGAAAGTCATAGCTCAACTCTGGAATTTCGAAATTTTGCTGCACATGAACCAAAAAAAAAACAAATAACGGGCTGTTATCTGAGGGTGGTGAGTCGGATTCACCGAGTACTGTATAGTAGCAAATGTTGCGTAGCTGCGGAGACGCCGGTTATCTCCAAGGCCCCCATCACCGGCCGGGCAGGGGAACCACAGAAATGCCCGGCCAACACTGGCAGGAGTGAGGACACCCGTGGCAGTCTTCACCTGCTCTGTTCAAGATGTGTCCAACTGAAGTACCTCGCCCGATTGCAGAGTTTTCATCATTGCATACTAGCACCTGTCTTGAGTCACTTCAATACTACGAATCTATATGGGAGCCACTGGCAGGATCACATTGGAGTCAGGACGTAGAATCAGGTGAATCCAGTAGAGAAATATTACGAGAGCTACTTATTGCTTCGGCCGCAGACTCCCTCGAAGTTTCAGGGACCAGTGCTTCGATTGAATGACCTCACTGGCAGGTGAATGGCGAGTACTGTATTCGACTTGATGGCAGTGATGGCAATCGTACTTATAATTAATGAAACATGAGGGGCATCTAGAACCCGATTAACCTTTTTGATTGACGGCAATGGAGTCCACAGACGCGTAACAAATAGCAATAACGTTACATAGCGTATACAGTCCATAGATACATTCGGCAGACAAGCAAGAGGGGACCGAGGGTGAGGTGAGGGGTAGATGGATGCAGCCGTTCACTCATCGTCTACGTGTGCACCGGCGCTCTCTCCAACTTTTCCACTCGAAGATGCTGCCGTCTGATGCTAAAGAAGAAAAGAGAGAGAAAGAACATAGAAATGTATCAGTGTCTGCTGAGATGAGGGAAGGGAAAATATGCCCACCTGACGGAGCTTGGCGAGGTGGATCTTGAGCGTCTCCGCGTAGTTTTCAAAGCCGAGCGAGACCATCGCGTAGAGTATGTCCTCGCCTCCTATCGTCTTGCGCTTCTCGAGCTGGCACTTCTCCGCTGCCTCGGACGTAATGAAGCTGATAAATTCCGACACGCACTCCTGCACGCATTCCTTGGCGTCCTTCGCGATTTTGGCGGTCGGTGGGACCGCATTTTTCATGATGCGCGACACGTTTGCGATCTACGCCGGTGGCCGTAGGAATAGGGGAAGGGAAGACAGCGAGGGTAAGGGTCGTGCCACTGACGCGCGGGGGAAGGGGGTGACGATTGGACGGACTTACGGGTAGATAACGGTCCTGCTCGCGGTACTCGCCTACTTCCTGTTCTGTGATGGGGACCGGCTCTGTAGGGTCGGGGGATTCCTGCGCGGATTCTGGCGCATTGCCAGGACTGTCTGTTTGAGGTGCGATGGTGGGGGGAAACGAGTCGGTCATGGGTAGGCAGGAGCGCAGGAAGCGCCGGGCAACCCGTCGGTTGACGACGAAACAGCGGGACTTTGAGCGGGTTCGAAAATGGCCGTGGGAAAGTTTTACGCGACGCATCGCGGGTTCTACGGCCCGCCAATCTGGCATCACGTGATGTAATTATACACATCGTATCGAACCAAATGCCAAAGGCTGAGTTATTATTTCCAGTAATTCTCGCCATAATCGAACAAGATCTCGTTACCAGCCTTGATGATTTTTGCTGCAGTTTGTGGTGTACCAGTCAGTCTAGAAAGTGGCGACAGCAGGACTCGGAGAGTTTCGACTTACTCGCATAGAACGCAATGCGAAGGTCCCCAAACACGAGCTTTTCTAGACAATTAATGAGTAAACATACACCGCAAGCGTTATGCCGCAGTGCCGCACTTATTGCGGTAGCATTTGCCTTGGAACCTCCGGCGTGATTGATGTAGCGCGTCTCATTTCCGACGCGTGCACTATCGAGGACGAATTCATCATTGAGTGTAAAGCTATAATTCAATTCAATATGCTTTCGCAAAGGTCTGCGGGAAAGCCACCGGCGGGTGATCTGAGCACATAAACGGGGGGATATACTATACCCTTACGTTTTCTTGTCGTCTTTCAGTGGGATTAGTTCACCGATGTACTCTAAGTTGGATGTAAACAGAGCGACGCCCATGCTGATAGAGGGTGAATGGTAACACTTTACCGCCTATGAACTGGTCTTTGCGAATCTTCTCCACAGCGAAGGCCCCTAGGCCAAATGTACCGCGTTTAATCTTAACTTTCTGTGATGTAAATCAGTCAGCGACACACGTGTCGATGTGAAACCACGCACAGCAGGGACCCCGCGTTGCAGATCCGAATTCTGGCAATAGTGCTTGCCATCGGGACATATCCCTGCCCTCGTCTTTTTGGACTCTGTGATCCCCATTCACACTCAATGGGCGTCCAATCTACCCAACGGTCACAGGGTAACGTACTTGACTTGGCGGATTGGCATGGGAACTTGCCACACTTACAGACCATGGGGTCGCACTCCCAGCCCTGATTGCGACATTTGCACCGGGTGTCTGTGGCACATTTTGTGGTCCAATCGCAGCGACAGCCTTTCCAACGGCGCTGACCTATGCGCGGTGCTTAGCATATGGAACCCGGATTGGGGAAGACTCGTGACTTGCAAGCGGTGCTGCAACGGCAATTGCGTGTGCAGTGGACAGATTCTTTGGCGCAGATACACTCTGGATTATTAATGTCACACGGACCACTATGAGAACATGGGTCGGGCCTGCGAAGTCCAGGGGGTCAAGGCGGAAATCGTGCAGTTAACATGCCCATACTGACGGCGTATAGTCTTGTTCTATGCAATTCTTATCCGAGTCTCCTACAAACGGAAGCATTCTCACGGTGTTGCGGTGGATCAGTTCTAACTCAACGCACTGAAGTCATTGCTAGCTTTCTTCTGAGAGGTAGATGAGTCTGGGTATATCTTATCGTCGGGGACGAGACGACAGCGATAGACGAACACCTAATACACATTTAGTAGTAATCGGATAATGTATTGGAACCTCGACGTACCTCTCGACATGGCCTCCTTAAAAGTTTTGCTAAGCCACAAGGAGCTGTGTCGGGTAAAATCTCCAGCATGCACAGGAGCTCGTCTATCTCTGCATCCCCCCATTCTACACTATCCTTCTGGCAACCATGTTAGCAAAGGTCAGGAGCGGAAATAACGCGTGCGCGCTACTTGAAACGTGGAATCATTTTCCCGGAAGCACAGGCTCTCACAGGGCGATGCTTTCGGATAACTATCACTTGCAATTCTAGGTACAGCCGGCGGTATGGGAGGAATGACCCGTGCTGAATCGTTGGTTGAAGAGTGTGACCAACCAGCAAGCGCAAGCCCGATAAGAGTCCTTACCATGGTGTGGACAGAGCGCCTGGACGCAGCAAGGATTGGCGCAAAAGTAGGGAACAACGGAATCTATGCGCTTGCGCAAATCGTTAATGCCCGGCTCGTGGGCACGAAAGTTGATCTCTCGCTGCTCGGAGCTATCAGCGTTAGAGGGGAATTCGGCCATGATTCCCGTCCAAAATAGTTTGTCCCTAAAGGTGTATCTGCGTCAGCAAGGGGGGAGGGAAAAAACCAACGCGCGAAGCACGCACCGCTGTGTCATCTGGTAGATCAAACCAAATCTGTTGGTCTGGCGCAACGCGGGCAAGACGTTCAGGGTATCGATATCGTCCAGGGATAACCCATTTCCAAGGTGCAGCCGGCGTAGGACCTCGAATTGGATCACCTCCACTACAGTAGCAAGCGCGGCGGAGGAAATCAAGAGGGTGATAGACAACGGCAGGTGCCGGCAAGGCGGATTGAACAACCTACCATCGGGATCCCCAAGATATTCCCAAGCGAACTGCGCATACTGCCTGAGATACCCCCGGGCGTTGAAGGTGGGATCGTCCGCATAAGGGACGAATGGCACGGTTTCGAGCTCGTCGCTGGCTGCACTTTCCACGCGGAAGGAGATCGATTGAACGGAGGGGGTGCAGAACTCGTAGCGCGGATGCGGCTCATTAACATCTTCGGGGAGTTTTATATGGACCGTATTACAGGTGAGCACGGTGGCGCCGTCCGAGTCGAGCGGGATGTCGTCCTCCGTGTCGCAGACGTAGATAGTCTCGACGTCACCGGGCTCGCCCGTGCGGAAGATCGACGCCATCCTCCTGGCGGCTTGCGCGACTTCTGGGGGCGGCAGGGGCTTCTGAAGGAGACGTAACTGTTGCTTGCAGTCCTCCGCCTTCCATTTGTTGAACTCGTTCCAGACCTCCTCGTATACTCGGAACGCGAGAGCCCTGTTCTCCGCATTCTCATCGCCGATGCTTGAAGAAGACAGCAGAATCAGGTTCTCCAATGCACCCGCTTCTTCATCCGACGTGTCATGGGACATCTTGTCTTGACGTAATTTGCAGGATGATGTGAAAGCCTTTGAAATTAGTGCAGCCCTGGCGGTCTCATACGGCAACCGGACGCAGGCCGGACGCCCGATAATCTAAGAAAACCTAAGATGAAGATCGGAGAAGCCCACATACTTACATGCGCAAAAAGTTTCTCTGCTGAGTCGTATGCTAGCGCTGTGCAAGAAACGCCTCCAATCATCCAATCATCCACCTTTTGTGGACTGTTGTGGCGATGTGGCGAGGTTAGGGTCTGATTACATAACCTTACTAAATCTCTCCTTTTCTGTCTCGACCTGCTTGAACATCCGCGTCTGGTTGACAACTCTGAATATTCGTCGTAACCCATTTACCACCGAGGACAAGTCTGTCCTTTCAGCTTTAGGGAGGCGCCCGTGCGTTCTCTCCTTTCAACCATCTATTCTTCGCTCAAACCCGGTGGAATAGCCGTCATCATGCAGCGCAGCAACTCCATGCTCTTCGCAAACTTCAACCAGGATTTCACGTGTGTACCCGTTCCTTTCTTCGAACTGTGTACTCCTAACTGTTTCTCTCAGATGTATTTCCGTTGGCACACGGAAAGGTTATAGTATTACAAATTGTGATCCCTTCGGGCGGGTCTATACTATGAGTGCGTTGTACCCATGTCTTCTTTGGTTTCTCCGGGGTATTGATGTCGTAGCAACAGATGATGGTGCACGCGGGATAGTCGAAATGCTCTTCTGTACTTCCCTCATCGCTCTCGTCGGTGCGGCAGACCAGCCATCATCAAGTCCACGGAAACTGCAGATCGTGAACACCAAGGTACGCCCCTTCCACCCGACTCGACGGTCCTGCAATTGAACTTCTCTCATCATAGCGACAATCCATGATTTGCGAGCTTCTCTTCCCTTCTTCGATTCTAGCCGTTAAGATGAATCGAAAGACACTCGTGATCGTCCTGGAGTCCGAGATCTACATTTATGACATCTCCAACATGCGTCTTCAGCACGTCATCGAGACAACGCCCAACCCTGAAGCCATCGTCGCCCTTTCCCCCTCCGCCGATAACTCATACCTCGCATATCCCTCTCCAGTCCCCCTACCAGCACCAATTTCCGCCGTTTCACCACAGGCAGCGCCTGCGCAGCCCTCTTCCGCAGGCGCAGCATCCGGCGACGTTCTACTCTTCTCGACCAAGTCTCTCACCGTCTCGCAGATCATCCGCGCACACAAGGCGCCCATATCTGCGCTCGCACTGAACAGCACCGGCACGCTTCTCGCGACTGCCTCGGATAAGGGCACTGTCATCCGTGTGTGGGGCGTCCCTGGCGCGGAGAAGTTGTATCAGTTCCGGCGTGGCACGCGCGAAGCGCGTATATACTCGCTCAATTTCAATGTGGTCAGTACCTTGCTAGCGGTAAGCAGCGCACACGATACGGTTCACATCTTCAAGCTCGGTAGCGGGCGCAGCAACAGCACCAGTAGTAGCAGCAGCAGGGACGACCACGCGACAAGTCCATCGGGTAGCGTGGACAGTCGGGAGGGCGCTGGGGCGCTGGAGGGAGGGTATGATGCATTTGTGGACGACAAAAAGAAGAAGAGTGGGGGCATGTCATCGAGCCTCCGTCGACGGTCGTTGCATCTCACGAAGAACATCACGTCATCCGTCGGCGGGTACCTTCCGAACACGCTCACTGAGATGTGGGAGCCGTCGCGCGATTTCGCGTTCCTCAAGCTGCCAACAAGTGGCGCACGGTGTATTGTTGCTCTCAGTGGGTGGGTCGTCGGACCGGTCCTTGGCTGATTTGTTCGCTCAACATTTTCTAGGACGATGCCCCAGATCATGGTTGTCTCTTCCGAAGGTTACTTTTATTCGTACAGTATCGACCTCGAAAATGGTGGGGAATGTTCCTTGATGAAGCAGTACTCGTATGTTATATACCCTCGAACTTTACTGCCCGATTCATCCTGACGTCATTGTTTGTCAGATTACTTGACCCCGCAGACGAGGCCTCGAATGATTAGGCACCCGAGTTTCCCTTGTAGAGACCCGATTTTTATCCGTTCATCCTGTATGATATGATGGATTACCGAGGACGACCTGAATACCTACTGTACATTTCGGCTAGTTCTCGTTTTTATGGGCGAACGATAAGGATAAGACGTCATCGCGGGACTATCCATCTATTTTTCGGTGGGTTTAACTCGCCTGACTTCCGAGTCCCTCTTTCAGCCAGGCGTAAGAACGATCATATGTAAAATAGGGGTACAATATTTCCCCTTGACTAGGGGGCGCAGGCACTGGCTCAACTCAACCGTCAACATGAGGCTCACACGGGCTGCCGCCAGGGCCCTCCTTGAGCAGTCGTACGTGTTACATCAGGTCATGCATTCCAATCGTCCTCAACCAAATTTCTGAAAGGCAAAATGACCTCAACAATCAAGTATTTCCAAGTGCAACAATCGGTAATCTCTCCTGCGAAGTTCTCCTCGAGATATTCGACTCCTATCGACAGACATTCCAACTTGAACAGAACTATGAGAGGGTCTGGAACGGCAACAAGGGCTGGTTCAAGCTTGTTCACGTATGCCGGAAATGGCGACAAGTTGTGCTCACGTCACCCGCTCGTTTACACTTACGGCTCCTCTTCACGGAGCACAGACCTGCCAGTGGAAGAGCAATTGCGATCAAAAGTCTCCCGCCCCTACCGAGAATCGTTGACATTGGTCCTCAGGCTAGATGTGGCGGGACTAGCACCACACGGTATCGTGTGATGGCCGCTCTACAATATCCCGACCGCGTGTGTCGGATCGCCATGAGTGGCACCTCACTACCCAAACCCAAAACAAAGTCGAAATACAACAAGAAGCTATTGGCGGCAATGGACCAGCCTTTCTTGGCGCTGGAGAGCCTTGAGCTCAACTGTAAAAACACCCGAGAATCGAACGTCCAGGCACCATTCCTTTCGGCGCAGACACCAAACCTGCGACGTCTCAAATTCAGTGGCTATACATCCACACTCTTGTCCCGCATATTATCGCGTACGACATCCGTCGTTGACCTCACTTTGAGCCTTGACGAAGTCTTCTTTGATTCGCTCGGAACTCATCTCCTCTCCCATCTGCAAGATATGCCTTTCCTGCGTCGCCTCGAGCTGGAAATGTGGGACTACACCGTAGGATCTGGCGAGAAGCAAGATGTTCTACTCCCCAGGTTGACATCCTTTTGCTTCAAAGGCTCTATCAGCCAATTGGAGGCACTTACTGCTGGCCTGGCAGCTCCGTCCTTGATGGAGTTCCGTATTTCCCGTTCTTCCCCACTGGCACCCCGTTTTTCCTTGGCCGTATCACCTACCACCCATCTCTCCAGGTTCATCTATACCGTAGCGAAGCGGTTTTTCTCCGCGCAATTAAACGCTCCAGGGGGGGAAATAAACCTTTCCATTCGAACAGATTCCTATTCAGACGATGATCCGCCCTTCAAAATCATCGCAAGTTCGTTCGCGTCAATCCACTCGATGAGTTATGTGTTCTGTACCCCACTTGCCACAGTTCAAGATGTCTTCCTTGCATCGCCGTTTCAGCCCAAATCTGACATGTGCTCTTCATGGCACATGTTCTTGTCGCTATTCCACAATGCGAAGATACTCCGAGTGGCCCGTGGAATAGAGTCGGAAGTCGAAGATATCTTACGACCGGGTAATGGGACATCCGCCTCGCAGTTTCTACCTGCGCTAGAAGAGATCGAGTTGAATGCGACAACGCCTCCGGGTACGCCATCCCGGATTGACGAGAACGAGCTCGCTTCTGTGCTTGACCTGTTCAAGACATTTGTAGATGCGCGGAAGCAGAAGGGTCGTCCTGTGCGCGTGCGGTGGAACACAGATCGAGTGGTTCCGACGTATTTTTGTGCAGCAGAGCCGACTGTCTTGTGAGAGTGTACCAGAACACTAACTGGTTACATATCCCCTGCCGTAATTTGTTTACTTTCTTTGACACTTCAGGGTCATGACCTCCATGTGATCGATATATGGGCACCGTTGCATGCAATGCATCTCCCTTCAGAACACTCAATCCCTACTTTTGCTTCTAGGGTGATCCTTCCGCGATGACGGATACAAGCAATCAATTGAGTTTCCAAGCACTCTCTTTCGGTCTTTCCCCTAGCCCCAAACTACAACGCAACTGTTCGAGCTCCAGTTTGTGCTTCAACTCTCGGCTTTGTTTTATGACCAGTCAGCGCTAGTTCAGCATTTGCGGACGTGGTGAAGAGTATGTCCAATGCGTTGCAATGCGTCTCAACAAATTCTGGTCCGGCCCGCCCTCGGGCCGGGCCCGATCCGGCAGTTCAACTTCAATTCGAGTCGTGCCACAACTTATCGAGGTCATCTCACCATCACCATCACGTCCGAGTCCGCATCAGCTAACATGCAAGAACGCAGCTGACACGGCGACACCACGGCTGTTGTGCTCGACCAGGAGCCGCGCCGTGCAAGCTTCACATGCAAGTCCACACTTGCATTGACCCTTTTGGACGCCAGAGGCTGCCAGTGCGGTCACGGTGTCACCCCGTCCTTGGTTTGGGCTGCTGCGTCGGCGCCGTTCCCGACCAGCGGGAGTTTGCGAAACTAGTACACGTGACTCTGTTTCAGAGGTCTGGCGCAACGATGGCCCCTATGCCCTTGGTCTGGACCGCCGCATCGGAGAAGGGCGCTCTCATGGCACCCGAGTTTGGGGCGTCCCTGGTAGAGAAGTTGTACCAGTTCCGGCGTGGAACCGCGAGGGGCATATACTCTCAACAAAGTTAAATTCAACGTGGTCAGCAGTGTATCTGCAGTGAGCAGCGCGCCCAGAAACAGCACCAGGGATCCACGCTACGAGCCCGTCGGGTAGTGTGGACAGCCGGGAGGATTCTGGGGCCCCGGAGGGATATTATGCGTTTGTGGACGACAAGAAGAGTGGGGGCATGTCGTTGGGCCTGCATCAGCGGTCGATGCATCTCACAAAGGACGTCACGTCGTCCGTCGGGGAGGACGTTATGAACGCGCTCACCGAGATGTAGGAGCCATCATGCGATTTCGCGTTCCTCAGGCTGGTGAGCCCCAACTAGTGGCGCACGGTGTATTGTTGCTCTCAGTACTCGTACGTCTTTCCCCTCGGACTCTACTGTACTGCTGGTCCCTGACGTCGCTTTCCGAATACTCGGCTCTGCAGACGAGGCCTCGAATGATAACGCAAGCTTCCCTCCCGATATTTTAATCTTGTATGATATGACGTGTTACCGAGGACGACCTGAATTACCTACGCGTCATCGCGGGACTTCATTAGTGCCCTTTTCGGTGCGTTTAGCTTGCCTGACTTCCCTCTTCAGCCAGGCGCAAGATTGTGATCTCCGCCCGGAGTTATATGTAAATTAGGGGCTCCTTATCTCCCCTTATCCTGAGATTCTCAGGCAGAGGCACTGACAGCAACATCATGAGGCTCACACGGGCTGTCACCAGGGCCCTCCTCCAGCAGTTGTACGTGTTACATAGAGTATGCGATCCAAACATCCTCAATCAACTTCCTGAAAGGCAAAATAACCCCAACAATCAAGTATTTCCAAGCGCTACAATCGGCGATTTCCCCTACGAAATTTTCTTCGAGATATTCGACTCCTATCGACAGACATTCCAACTTGAACGGGACTATGAGAGGATCTGGAACAGCAACAAGGGCTGGTTCAAGCTCGTTCACGTATGCCGGAAATGGCGACAAGTTGTGCTCACGTCGCCCGCTCGTTTACACTTACGGCTCCTCTTCACGGAGCACAGGCCTGTCTGTGGAAGAGCAATTGCGGTCAAAAATCTCGGCCCCTTACCAAGAATCATTGACATTGGTTCTAGATATGACGATTGGACTAGCACCACACTTTACCGTGTGATGGCTGCGCTACAATATCCCGATCGTGTGTGTCGGATCGCCATCTCACTACCCGAACCAACGTCGAAATACAAGAAGAAGCTATTGGCGGCAATGGACCGGCCTTTCTTGGCGCTGGAGAGCCTTGAACTCAACTGTAAAGGCGCCCGAGACTTGAACTTCCAGCTACCATTCCTTTCGGCGCAGACACCGCACCTGCGACGTCTTAAATATACCGGCTATACCTCCACACTCTTGTCCCACATATTATCGCATACGACATCCATCGTTGACCTCACTTTGAGCCTTGACCGTGTCTTCTTTTATCCGTCTGCCAGTGGAACTCATGTCCTCTCCCATTTGCAAGATATGCCTTTCCTGCGTCGCCTCGAGCTGGAAATGTGGTACCACAACATAGAACCTAGCAAGACAAAAGATGTTCTACTCTCTAAGTTGAGATCCTTTTGCTTCAAAGGCCATTTTACCCAATTGGAGGCACTTACTGCTGGCATCAAGGCCCCGTCCCTGATGGAGCTCTGTATTTCCCTTTCTTCTGCACCACCTGTTCCCCTATCAATGTCAGACACTACCCACCTCTCCAGGTTCATCCATGCCACAGCGAAGCGTTTTTTATCCGCCCAATTAAAGGCCTCAAGGGAGGGGATACACCTCTCCATGCGAACACATTCCCATTCAGATGATGCTCCACCCTTCAGAATCATCGCAAGTTCGATCACATCAATACACTGGATGAGTTGTATGTTCTCTGTCCCACTTGCGACCGTTCAAGATGTCTTCCTTGCATCGCCCTTCCAGCCCACATCCGTCACAATACGCTTTGCTGGGGAACATTCTTCATGGCGCACATTCTTTACGCTATTCCATAATGCGAAGATACTCCGAGTGGCTCGCGGAATAGAGTCGGAAGTTGAAGCTATCTTACGACCGGGTGATGCGACATCCGCCTCGCAGTTTCTACCTGCATTGGAGGAGATCGAGTTGAATGCGACAACGCCCCTGGATACACCATCCCGGATTGACGAAAACGAGCTCATATCTGTGCTTGACCTGTTCAAGACTTTTGTAGATGCACGGCAACAGGAGGGTCGTCCCGTGAACATACATTGGAACACAGATGGCGTAGTTCCGATGTATTTTTGGCAGTGTGAAGCAGAGCCGAGTGTCCTGTGAAAGTGTATCGGAACACCGCCTTGTTACACTCCGACTCATGTCCTGTGCCGTAATTCGTTTCCTTTTTATTGACCGTGACACTTCAAGATCATGATCGATATATGATCGATATATGGACCTTGTTGCATACGTACAGTACCGGTATCCCAGGCTCCTAATTTTGTGACACTCAATCGCTGTTTGCATTTAGCGTGTTCTTTCCGAGATGCCACATGCAACGAATTGACACGTGTTTCCAGCAAACTGTTTCCTCGATTTTTAACTTCGGCGCAATTGTTCAAGCTCTAAATTGTGCTTTAACTACCGGTTTGGTTTTATAACAGGTCCGCGTTTGTGAACGAGCCCAAGAACTTAAACATACCGATGCGTCTCTCAATCATGACAAACTGCCAAGTGTCATACATTATGAACCCCCAAATCCAAAGGAACGATGAAAAATCGTTTGAGCAGCTCCATGTCAGTACCCAGCGGGAAGCCGGAGCGCATACCCTCTGACCTTGGCCCTCGGCCCCTCGCAAAAAGGTGCTGGATCGTCTCTGCGTAGTACGTACGTCGATTAACGAGATCGGTCTTCGACTTCAATTCGACCCATTAGTGGCGGGACACAGAGTCACTGAAACACGCTCTCGTAGTTCCACATGACAGTACCTACCCGAATGATATCACAATCTCTGTTCTCACATTCCTCTTTGATGAACGTTACGTTTTCTGAACATTTTTGTGGATTGCCGTTGGGAAAGCTCGACGCCAGGCCATAATCGCCATAATCGCAACATCTGGCCCGATGTCCACAACAGTCCATGTAGTGCCTTTGTAATGTACCCCACATAATGTAGGAGGCCACATAATAATGTACCACCATGATTTCTAGCAACTTGCATGCCCACACAAGTTATAATTCCCCTCTCCCTCTCTAATCATTGCCATTATAATGTGCTTCACCTATACTCCCACATTATAACTGTTGGAATCAGGAGGTCCAGGGGCTCCCACAGATGAGGTGAAGATGTGCTAGAGCATTGCTCACACCTTGCGCCAGAGCGTGGACTCCACATTTGCCTTTGATCGCCCATGTAGGGCTCTTTCCTTATTTGGTACGCATATTTTATCTAAGCGGCATAGCCAAGGAAACAAGCCTTGGCGAGGTGTCCATGTAGTGCTTTTGTAATGTACCCCACATAATGCAGAAGGCCACATAATAATGTACCACTATGATTTCAAGCAACTTGCATGCCCACACAAGTTATAATTCCCCTCTCTGTCATCGCCTCTTATCGGCAATTCGATGTCCGGGCCGTTAATGGGCAGAAGCGTAAGAGTCCAGGTGACTAGGAGTATCTACTGTTTACGGTGTCATTGTTCTTTCACTATTGTTCGTGAGGCTTTATTGTTCACGAGCTTATTGTCTTGTACTATACAATAGGGAGTACCGGTTTACTTACCCTATTGTCTGCGTCTTATTGTACAACTCCTTCATTGTACTTTGCTTATTGTACTGCCTTGTATGAGAGTAGTATAAGTAGTAGCATACGCTGTA
>Ga0137397_10000587_pt1 | contig 25030 bp, 25 predicted proteins | sample czorhiz116metaG_FD_106658 | JGI IMG/M metagenome (GOLD analysis project Ga0137397, IMG submission 106658) | Vadose zone soil microbial communities from Angelo Coast Range Reserve, California, USA - czorhiz1.16 metaG | ecosystem: Environmental > Terrestrial > Soil > Vadose zone | place: USA... | reverse complement strand
TCGTCCTCGCTTTGCTAGTGCGAACTATCGCGGTGATGCTAGCAGTGAGTGACTTTCGCCATAAATCGTCCACAACAATAATAACATCTGTGTTCGGAGAGCAGGGTCCTTCGGCGCCGCCTCAGCAGGAATGGTTTGATTCCATATTAGAGGAAGGACTGGACTGGCAAGTCCAGCGTTACGAAACGTCAGTGATAGCACTGTTCAAACCGAACCTCTGGCACGACGTAGCTCACGGCTTCCTAATAGAGCCCCATCAACGCTAAGCAGTCAAGAGGACTCGCGAACGTCAGCAACTCCACCTTGGATGACGACTAGGATGCCGCATGACACATTTCCCACCGTCTCCAAACTTCCTGTCGAACTCCTTCAGATGATCTTTGACTACTGTACAGAGTCACAAGAGTCTACACTCGAATTATGCCGCGCATACCCCCATTGGATAGCCATCACTCACGTCTGCCGGCACTGGCGCGCCGCTGCGCTCAACCATCACTCGCTCTGGACCTCGATCAATACCGATAGTTGTGGAACGGCTTGGGCCAAAGCCTTCATGAAACGCTCCGATCCTGCGCTTGTGGATGTCCGCGTCAGGATTGATCCTGTCATTTATGGGACCAGACATAAAAACACGGATGAAATCGTCGCCATTCTCTCCAGTTGCGCAAGATTGCGCTCCCTCCACGTCATCGGCGAAGCCGGAACTGTCTGCTATGTTCTAAGCACCCTATGCACAGCGACACCCGTTCTTTCCCTCTCATTAGACCTCGTGGATCGCGGCAAACACCCCGCCCTACTCCCTGCGAATTTGTTTGGGGGACAGGCACCCATCCGCGAGGTATGCTTAGCCGCAATTGGCTACGTCGTCGCACCTCATGGGCTTTTTCACGGTGTCACCCACTTCACATCTAGTCAGCAGATACCGCTCCAAGATCTGCTCGATTCCCTGCGACAAATGCCTGCGCTCCAGTCCTTCACTCTATTGCGCTGCAATCTAATCTGGCAAGACACCGACACCCCATGGAACGTTCAGATCCCGATGCGGAACCTCGAGTACTTTACAGTAGACGTCGACTCACGGTCACCGTTCTTCTTCACTCTGCTCAATCAACGACTCGCTCTACCAAACGGTGCCAAACGGAGGCTGTGCTTACATACAACCGCGGACTGGGGAGACTCGGCGTCCTGGGCTCCTTCCGTACTGGCAGTCATCAGAGCTGCCAACGGCTTACGGCACATTCAACTTTCTGGCGGAATCCGGGAAGGAAGTTTTTGCCTGTGGACGGGTGACTCTGGCCTTGAAGAGGCAGAGTTCTCCTTCGAAGTCAGCTGGTGGTTTCGGGGATTCGGAAGTGTTCCCAGTCCTATATTCGACCTGGCGCCGTTGTGCGACCTATTAGATGCAGGGCGGGCGCGCAAACTCGCACTTCTTATAAATCCACTGGGTTGCATTGAGTTGGGAAGATCGTACTGGTGGACCTTACTGGGGTCCATGGTGGCGGTGGAGGTGCTGGAGGTGCGTGTAGAAACCGTCCGGGAATTGCTCTACGCGTGGAGAGTGGGTAATGCGCCGGCTGTTCTGCCAAAGTTACGGAGCGTGCGCATGACGCGAGCTGCATCCAATAATAGCAGCGTGGGGGAAATGACAGAGGAGGAGTTGATGAGGTTGTTGCAGGGAAATGCTACATGACACTGTGCGGATTAAAGCCCAGTATGATTTACCTAAAAGTTATTTTCTCTCGGGGCATATACGAATGGAAGAATCCTCCATCTTCTGACATATGCTTGTCTATGATCTTTCTTCTCTCGTCGTCCTTGTACAACCTGGTAAACTTCTCGTGTAATGTTTTTGGATTAGCCGTAGATGCCCTTAGATGACAGGAAGTAGAGCAGCTGATCTCCACACAGGATTGGCAACGCGACGTCTGTGACCGCCGCCCCCCACTTCATGCGTACGGAACGCCTTATATGTTCCTATCCCCGTCCATAGTCACAGAGTCCTGGATATTTACTGTGCCATGTAACACCTTGGTTCATCAGCCTTTGCTGAGAGACCACGGGTAACTATAACATTAGTTGTTCTATCTCCCCACACGCTGAGGGACCACAGGTTTTAATAATGTTAACAACTGATATCGGGTTGAGTCGGATGGGAAGCGACCATCAATCCCGCGTCCCATCGGAGATATTAATAAGGGACTAATGGATCTAGACGACATGAGTGACCTGACACCTCCATCAGAATAGGTGGCCTCAAGTCCGAGGTATTTTCGCGTGCTTGAAATATCCCAAGACTTGTCATTGCGCGAGGGTCCAAACCGATGATAACGGGAACAGGAGAGTGCAGGACTGGACTAGTCATGGATGGGACTGAGGATGGAGATGCCAACGTGTGGGGATAACCAGATGATGTCACATTGGCATTCGGGATTGAGGAGGGCACAGCAAGAATCGTGTTGCTGCTGGGTCTGTGATTGGTCGGGGAACGGCGTGGGGATCAGGGATGCTAGGTTGAGGTGGTCGCTGGAAGACCGTTCGAAAGAAAAATGGTTCGGATGATCGCTGCATAAAGATTGGTGCTTTCGGTACCGGTGCCGCTAGTACCGAGTCACCGGCGTACGTATGTACACGTTCCTTTCGGGCCCACATTGCCGTGAGCACTGCCATTCTAATGCCTTGTGGTGGGCTGTTTCAGGCCTTTCTCAACCTGACACTTAACCACGTCCAAGAGCGTGATTGGCCAGTCCCGAATTCTGCGACACGCACGGCATAATGCCCACCTGTGGAGTAGGGTCACAGTACGGTTCTCCGAAGGCTGCTTGGAGAGGTATGGGTCTGCCTCGTTGGAGACGAGATCAGTTTTCCGAACTGTAAGCCCGCCAATACTCGGAAGTGGTGTATTTTGCTGAAGGAGAGTAATTTGCACAAGGCCCTCGACTTCGGTGGTGACTCGATCAACTTTAGCCGTGTCAACGTTGTCAGGCGCTCCTCATCCCATCCACCAGCTTCCAGTAGAAATCCTCCAGAAGATCTTTACCTGCTTTGCAGAACCCCGCTCACCCGTTCGTGATCCCTTCCTTCAAGTATATCCCGAATGGATCACCATCACCTATGTTTGCCGTCATTGGCGCGCCGTCGCTCTCAACCACCACTCGCTCTGGGGTTCTATCACTCCTAATCTGTCGATCGCCTGGCTCAAGGTTCTCATGGCTCGTTCAGAACCAGCAGAAGTCGATGTCGAGCTCCGTGTCCGACAAGAGACCGTCAAACGGATTTGTCTATGCATCGACGAAGCCATCGCTCTTCTTTCAAACTGCACGCGATTGCGCTCTCTCCGCCTCGTGGGCCCGCGTGGAGACGTCTGCGCCGTCTTGGATGCGCTGCAGACTGCGACGCCCGTCTGCAGCCTCTCACTGTCTCTCGGGGAGCCTGGTCCTCCTGTCGTCCTCTCTGAGAAACTGTTTGGTGGCCAGGCACCCATCCGTCGCATCAATTTCTCCGCGAATCGCTGCATCGTCCCGCCTCGCTGGCTTCTGCGCGGCGTCACGCACTTCACATCATGCGAGCAAATTGCGTTGTTGGATCTCCTTGATGCCTTGCGTCACATGCCCGCGCTCACGCATTTTACGCTACAACATTGCCGCGCATCCTGGGAAGACTTCGACGCACCGCGTGATCCGCAGATCGAGTTGCCCCACCTCGAAGAGTTTATTGTGCATGCAGACTCACCCCGCTACTTTGTTCTACTCAATCAGAGGCTCGCATTACCGCGAGGCGCGAAGCGGCGTCTTGAGCTGCGCATCCTGGCGATCGCCGGATGGGACCGATGGCTACGCTGGTTCTCCGCACTGCTGCCCACCATTGAATCCGCCAATGGGCTGCAACATATTCACCTTTGTGGTGGTGCCAAAAAAGGTACCTTCCGTGCGTGGACCGGTGACGCGGCAACATCTTTCGAGGATGCCGAGTTGGGTCTCAATACATACTGGTATGGGAGCCCGACGACGGCGATGGTCCAGCATTTAAATAGCCCCATCTTTCATTTGGGTGCGTTGTGCGACTTGTTGGGCGCAACAAAGAGCGGACGCTTTCTTTTACTAGAGGGAGATTCGGCGCAGGCGGAACTGCCGCCGTCGTGCTGGTGGAGACTACTGGAAAAGCTGCCGGCGGTCGAGAAGCTGGAGCTACATCTTAACACCGTGGAAGCGCTGTACTCTGCATGGGACGACGTAGGCGCGCCGGCTATTCTGCGCGATCTACAGACGGTCCACCTTATCCCCGCCGACACGGCAATGTCGAGCGTCGTTGCGACGACAATTACTGAACCTCGTACGTTTCATACGGCCACCGTCCGGAAAGGTTTCATCTCTCGGATCGTGCCTTCCAAAGTGGTGTGGCCCGATTCTCATCCGCGCATGGCTGCTTGGGTTCCAAGCACCCACGGAACCGATAACGTGCCCCCATCAGCGGTTCAATCAGTGAGGATGCATGCGGAAAACTCGTTGGAAGGACTGATAGCATTGTTGCAAGGTGGTGCTGGACAGAATCAGAAATAGTCGAAGTGTTGCTTATCGCCTGGTGCAAGGGTGTGGTTGCGGATATTTTATTGGACTCTGCTCGATTAACATGGACAGTCTGTACTTATGACGTCGATTGTGTTACGATAGATATTAGACTCTTATCTCTCTTAGGCATAAACCTACATTCGCTTGTAACTGATAGTGCATTCTACAACTTGAGCCTATGATGCGATACATATAGTAATACCTTTGTTTGTCGATTATAATACTGGGATACACGGAAGCGGAAGCATGAAGAGATGTTGAAAGGTGGGTGGGCAAGCTTGCCTGTAGCGTGTAGAGGAAAAGGTCTAAAGTACTATAGTGTCTGTCATCGAACAGGACGCTGACACTGGCAGGCCCAGTGAAGAGGAGACATGCAAATACCGGGGGTGCATGTGGGCACTGGCAGCTACATCAACCGACAGGTCTTTTCGCAAGTCTGGTACCCCTTTGCTCATCAGGCGTCAGCCAAGCCATTGCGCCACTGCTTTCTCTCGTATAATATCTGCGTCGATGGGCACGGAAGCCGCACCCATCTACGCAGCAAGCTGAACAAGTACAGTATCCATTTTCCCTGCAGTGACGAGTATGGGACAATTGATTGGGACCTCAGCGGGCCGCTCATCGCGGTTCAGACAATGCCGAGATCGCGCCATTTCGACAAGCGACCTTTCATAAATTTCATTGCCGCCAAAGCGTTTTTGTCGATGACTCCCCAGTATCCTCATCTACCTCCACCCTCCGTTAAATTCCAAAGTATCTACACGGCTTGATGAGGACACTTCCTCTTTTACAACCGACAACTGTGCGCTGCAAGGCCCGGTAACTGCTCCTGGGCGAGCGTGTTGTACTCAATCTACTCGCCCGGTCCAGCGGAATCGCAACCGTGTGTCGCGTGTGTCTAGGCGACCTTTTCGTCGTAATAAACGACTCACCGAAGGTGTTACACAGCTCCAAGGTGCATCAAGGACTTGGCGGAGAGCCATGACTTCCACGGGATAATCGCAAGGCAACGCCTGGTATACATGCACAGCACTTGATCTTGCATCTGACATACTTAAGACACGTTACGTCTAGGCTTTTGAGAAGTACGGCATGTTTGTCGGTGGGATCGATTCCTATCGAATCGATCTTTCTAGCATGGTTGCGTTCAAAGGCAATCACATCTGGTCGGCCGGTAAGATTTTCATGGCTCGCCATGTCTACCTCTTGATCACTTCCTCATGGCCGCGGCACGGGGTCTATCACCGCGGCGATCGCGTGCGCACGCGAAGTGGGCGGCTTTTCGCTTCTCTTACCGGACGTCGAAGTACGGGACGAAGAGGAGGTCAACGAAGCCATTGCAACGCGCCGATGTCCTCATTCTCGAGAGTATCGAGGGCAGCGAGCTCGCCTCCGTCGTATGGCGTGAGGGTGCCATCATCGGTAAGTGGAGTCCCCCTGCGCTGCAGCAGCGAGGATTCACGATCATTATATGCGAGTAGAAATCGATATCCTCAGCTGAGCACGAGCGCCATGCACCAGACCGTGCCGCACATTCACTGTAGCCTGAAGATCCAGATGCCCCAGAGGTGAAGGCTTGTAACTGTCGGTGTGTGTGCAGCATGCCCCTGCGAACGAAGTCCCGCTGGAACACACCACATATGGTTATTTAACTGTTCACAGGGGGAAGTTCACATTGCAAAGGTTGACAACAAAGCTTACATAAACGATTCAAGTTGTAAATGGAGACAACCTCGCGAGCTCATTGACAACGCTTTACATTTTATCAGGACATCCAAGCTCGGCCCAACCTTCCCAACCGTCAAGCAAGTGGCCGAAATCGAACCCGCCCGTCTCAATCCCCCCCATACTTGCGCCCTGCGCCAGCTCGGTGGATGAATCTGTGGTTGAAGGTGGAAGAAACAAGGACCCCTCTACGTCCTCGTGAGTGGGGAGAGCCAAAGGATACTCTCCCAGTCCAGCCTCCACCATTCGACCATACTCGAGGTCTAGGAACTCTAGGGCTGCCGATGGTCCCTCCTCCGTGGTCTGCTCGAGCCCCGCACCATCCTGTTCCTGTAGAAGAGCTTCCAACTCTTCGTGCGTCAGCGTCCTCACCGATGGCTGGCGAGCTTCGGATGGTGTCTCAGTGGTAGGAGGCGCCCCCGCTGTGGTTGGCACCGTTTCCGGTGCCCATGTGAAGCCGTCAGTCATGCTAAACCACTGGGGGACGTCTGCGAGCTCCGTCCAGGGTCCCAGCACCGTCGGTGCCGCCGCTGATGCAGGGACCATTGAGGTCGGTGCTGTCGCAAGGTGTTCCATCAGTGGTAACAGTGTGGGCTGCTCAGACGTAGAGAACGACGAAAGGAGCTGCAAGTCGTGCAGTAGCTTAGGCCCCTCCACACTCGGCGGTAGTGGATTCTGGTGGACCGTCGACGCATTGCCGATGACTGTCGCCGGAATTGGTGCAGGGCTGGGCTCGCAAGAGTTGGGACACGCGGGGTGCTTGGACTCCTTTAAGAAGGCCCTGAACCTCGGCAGAACCTGCTCGATGAGGTTGAGGGGCAGGTTCTCCAGCCCACAATGTTGGGAGATTTCAACGGCCGTGGCAGCTGCCCACGAGAATGACTTCGTGGTGGACATTGACATACTTCCTCCGTGATCTCCCTCCCCCCAAGATGCGGCAGACGTCACCGCAGCAGTAAACAATTCTGCATGCGCGGTGGTTGGTGTTGCCTCAGCTGGAGGTACTGCAGCCGGCACTGCGGTTATGGAGTTGCAAACTGTCTGCGATGTATTCTGTTTCCCGCCCCCTCCGAGTCGCAGTGCCCCACCAACGCGTTGCAGAACCCGGAAAGGGATAGATGCTGCGCACGGTTGCGGAGTCAACATTGAATACAAAGATGATTTATCCCCCATCAACAACGATCGCGACATCATTCCTACTTTTACTCTGTAAACCCTGCCCTGGGGCTACGATGCTATCGTTACGAGACCGGAGCAGAATTTCACACATCTAGGTAGCTACAAGTGGTCATTCGAAACCGGATAGATCGAAGAGAGTGCGCAGAGTAGTAAGTAGAACGTCGAAACAAGGCTCAATGGAAATGTATTGAAGCGAGAGAACGATGCCTGTACAATGGGTAGTGGAGCAGTCTATCAACGGTAAGCGAGAGTCTGACTTGGAGCCACATGACACAAAAAGCTAGTCCGAGTCCGAGGGAATGATACGGAATGACATGTATTGTACCGATGCGAGCGCAATGGTGAGAAGGCCGTGGCGACGATAGGCAAGTGGGTCCAGGCGAGGTATCATGGCATGAACTGTGCGGCATTTGCCAGTGGGGATGATGTTGGAGACGTTCCAACAGAAGCCATTCACGGCACTCCGGGAGGTCTGGGACAACACGTGGTAGGGACCCATGTGTGGGAATGGGTTAGTATGGACTGGTACGTCAGGTCCGACTGCAGGAACGGCGGCAGGGAGAACGGAGTCACGATGCGGGAAGCAAGGCGGGTGAAGTGCTTGAGGAAGCTTTAAGTCGAGAGAGGTTTCTCTCGTTTGGTCGGTATGGGTGTAAACTTGAAAGATCGGGCCCGGGCCGTCGGGTCGTGAGTCGCAGGACGTCTGGTTGCAAACAACTGGCGTGAAAAGCTTGGCGCGTAGCGTGGCATAAAGATGGCAAGTAACGCACTGTCCCATGCCCGAGGTAGTCTCGAAAGTTACCATCTGGTATGCCAAATTCGTCCGTAGCGAGCGCGTTCCAGCGGTTATCACGACCACGCGCGCGAGATATAATTGAGGCGACTATTCTTCATACTTTGAGGTTAAACGAATGGTTCTTACTTTGAGTTTCAAAGCTTGCCCCATTTCGACGGATTGCGCCGCTTCACCCCAGCGCCCATTGAGGATTATGTCACAAAGAATTTGCGAAGACGGCAGTGCTGCGTCGGCGGCATCCACTGGCATGCAATGAGCCGATGGCAAATAACTGTTTCCGGGGAGACGGAATTGGACGAGAAAGTGTGATCCAAAAATCCATCTAATGCTTGTCTAAACTTGTGCTGAACTCGAAAACGAAGAGGTGTCTTGAGGTGCGCCGCTCAAGGAAGGTACCAGCCCTATAATAGGATGCATCTAAGAGTGTGTTAATGATGTTAATTACGATTGGATCCCCTAACAGAGACTGAAGCAGAAGTCAAGATAACAAGTATGCGGAGAGAGGGGTGGTCTACTGTTAAATTGGAGTTACCCAATGGATCTTAGGGATAGGGGAGTTGGCATTTAGGCGCCATGTTCGAGTAGAGGATACTGGAGCGTACAACCCTCGAGAAAGGGTATCCGAGAGGGGTGTGGCCATCTATGGGTCTCGGAAGCGCCGAGGTGGTGAGCGCTTTTCTCCGAACCAAGGACGTTCCGTCCTTGTACGTCTGTAGGACGTAAGTGGGACCACTGAAGTCATCTCAATTCAAATCCTATAATTAATTGGGCTCTTGGCCCGTACACTGACAGTTGACATGTACCATGTTCGCCAGTGTGTTGCCCGTTGGGCCCGCAGGTGACGGTTACTACCTGGATGTCCCGTCTAAACCAAAGGGGCACCATCGCTGCGCCTTCCCGCTATCCGCAACTGGCTCCCACACTCACACTACGTGGCGCCGTGCTCTCGACGGACCGTCGACGACTTATTCCCCTTCCCTCGCGCCAAAAGCGAACGTACTCAGATCCGTCAACGGTTTGCGGAGGGTTGGGATGCCGGAAGAGAGCGTGAAGCGGAAGGTTTTGAGGGCAGCAAAGAAAATCTTGAGTCCTGAGTTCCAATTTGTCGAGAACAGGTACGTCTCTACTTCTTTTTGATGGGTCCATGATATCATGTAGTAAACCCGGCGCAGCCAGCTTCGCAGGAACCATATCAACAACGCATGTCCGAGTCCCAGGTCCTACTCTCTCCCTGCTCGTTTCCCTGCCCCGACGCCTAACAGGGTACGGCGTGAACTCGAACCCCCCGCGCAGCCTACTACCCAGCCAGCCGTCGATACGAACACAGTCGTCTTTCCATTCCGGTTTTCCGACCTCCCACTCGAAATTCTTCAGCAAATCTTCTTGTGTTGCTCTCAGCTGTCCTTCGAAGACTCGCGGCCCTCACGGCATCACAAAGTGTCCCCCGAATGGCTGCCCATCACCCAGGTTTGCCGTGAATGGCGAACGGTCACCCACGCGTACCCTCTTCTGTGGTCCAGGATTACGCCAAATCTCAACAACTTTTGGGTTGATGTCTTGCAACAGCGTTCGAAGCCCCTATTGCTTGATGTTCACCTTCGCGTCGGCAGGCGCGACATCGATGATCGCCAAGTGACCATGACGGCATACACCGCCGTCCGCATCCTCCGGGATATTTCACATCGCTTGTGCTCCCTTCGTATCGATGGGTCCCGTGAGCATGTTCAGAGCACACTTTCCAACCTCCACAAGCCTTCACCACTACAATCCCTCTCCATCAACAACCCGCCCTGGGACCTTGGCGCTCCCTTCTGTATCCCCGAAGCCGTCTTTTCCTGCGAGGCGCCCGTGCGAAGCCTCTCCTTCTCCGCGGACCGCGCGCTTCGTGCTCCCGATTGGCTCCTCCATGGCCTGACGAGCTTCAAAACCGGCGGAAAGGTCCCGGTCCTGGATCTTTTAGACGCCTTGCGACAAATGCCCTTCCTCAAACACTTTTCCTTGTCCAAATGCACGACCATCTGGGAGGACGACGTATCTCCGGGCGCGCCGATATTGATGAACAGACTGGAGGAATTCACCGTGCGCACAGAATCCCCGCGGCACTTTGTGCTTCTCGCGACGCACCTTGCGATTCCCGAGAGAGCGCGGAAGAGACTCACGGTCCGCACGCTAGCAGCACCAGCAAGCGGCTCTTGGGCAACCTGGCTCGAAGCCTTGCCGCCGCTCTACTCCGCCCGCATCCGGGGAGGACTGCAGAACATCCGCATTTCGGGGGGGCCAACGCGCGGGCGCTTCCTCGCATGGACGGACGAGTTTCATGACGATATGGCGCGTTTCTGCTTCGAGTTGGAGTGGAACGGGAGCCCGCCTGCGCAAGGTGGCGTTCGCGCGATCAGCTTGGAGAGCCCTTTCTACCATCTTCATACGCTCTGCGACGAGCTCGATGCCGTGAACGTGCGGAGGGTCCTTGTCGATAGGGATCCCTCGCGCATCGTGGTAACGAAGGGATATTGGTACCAGCTCTTTTCGCGGTTATCCCACGTTGAAGAACTGTGGTTGTATCCCGGCACGGCGGAAGTTCTTTCATCCGCTTGCGCTCGTCTGCGGGCCGCCGAACACGAACATGTTCTTCGGCTTCTCCATAGGGTGTACGTTGTTGAAGGGAGGCTCTCAGCACCGAAGATGGCCGAACTCAGCACTGCGTCTGAGCCAGTTCTGGGCGGCGAACCTTCTGTTGCGGTGGAACGGAACGTATCGTCTGGTGTCTCACCGGGTTCACTGGCGTCTCCATCGTCAAAAAGTGGCCTCATCGTGGCGGAGGGTATGGTCGAGAAGAGGGAGGAATCAGACGACATGGATATGACACCAGGGTTGATGGCACTGCTTCGTGGCGGTGGCGCTGCTAAAACCAGGGAAGTTCACCTGCGGAATTGTGAGGTGGAGGACGGCGCGCTTGCGCCGCTGTGTGCGTTGGCCAAGGTAAGACGGGACTACGAATGGGTCTCTATGACCATCTAATGTAAAGTACGTATCCTTCACACATAGTTACGATACTTTTTTTTTTTGCATTTTTAGGGTAATTTGTGTCGGGGTTGCCTCGTTTCTTTTGATTTGGCCTTGCTAATCTGTGAATGTGTGTATCATTAATATTGCAGTAATCATAGCTTGTCGCATCCAAATCGTTCCTGTGCGAGCGATTACTAGCAAGCGCTGAGCGCGTCAAGGCATACTCTATTACCAAGTCGTCTTTACCGCATGCGAATTTGAACAATTTGACACGCGCACTTGGCACGTCAAGCGCACTCACTTGGGTACCGTCAACGCCTTGAATGCGTCAACACAACATCCCACATCTTTTTCGAATCTTCGATCATCTGACTATAAATCACGTGACATCTGCAGAGACTCGGACGGAGTTTGGAACCGGAGTTGGAAGAGAAGTTCTGTTGCTGAGTTAGTCTGAGTTAGTCTGAGTTAGGTTGAGTTAAGTTGAGTTTGAATAGAACGGCTGGTTCCGAGCCTACTGAAGAGTTGTTCGTTCGCGACACTTACAGTATGGTCCCATCGTCCCCTCGCCAACTGGAGATCTCATCTGGAATAGAGGAACCTGCCGGTATAACTCATAGGTGTCTTGGAGCAAGGACAGCGGGGTTGACTCGGTATGGCTTAATGCGACATCGCCATTTTACCTGTGCTGATTGATAACCATTGCCTCACTGAGACACGAGATATCATATCACCCTCTTAAGCACCTCTTAGGTGTTTAGGCACTCGTATGCCACCAATGATCACGCCATGTCAGGTCGAAAGAGGGATTGTCTGTTTTTCTGCTTTCCTTTCACCGCCTCGGTGGCAGTGAGAGCCATGGGAAGAGACATGCACGTCATTTGCTGGAAGTATCGGTGGCGGTTCCTGGGAATCCCACTCACTCGAAATATTTTCCCAATCCAGAATTTTTGGATCCTCGTGCCGGTCACGGTCTGGTGCAAGCGCAGCGGGCCCCAGTCAGTCAAAAAGGTGCAACCTCAACGAGGCTCGAAAAACCATCACTTGAGCTGGTAGTACGGCCAGCGTCAAAGAAAGTTATGCAGCCTGGATTTTCTGGGGGGAACGGTGTCTTGTGGAGATGAGATTCAATGCGATGCTGTGGCGATGACCGCTTCCCCTATATATTCTCATGGGCAAACCACTCGCTGTCACTCAGTGACTCGACACCTCTTCACCTCTTCACCAACCATGCTTAGGCTCTCCCAGTTGCAGGGTCTTTGGGTACAGTCTGATCCCGTGGATGGCTCCCCCCATTCCTATACCAGTGGTTCTCAGAGCACATCATCTACCCCCTCTGATTTGATGCCTACCTCAAACCGCAGAGTTATGCGTCCGGAGGACTCACCTCAAGCCCTACTCTCACCCCCGAGTCTGTATATTGGCGACCTTCCTGGGCACGAGGTTTGGTGGCGGGATTGGTATCGTGCCATCAAGGCGAGTGGGTACGAGCTTCGGCCCCGCTATCACCCTAGATGGCAACCATCTTGGATCCAATCAGGCAAAAACTCGAGCGAAACAGAGGACGGTCAGCTCTCCCAGGTAAGATTGTCCGCTCAATGCTCTCAGTCTTAGCTGACCGCCTCAGCCACGAACCGCGATTGACGCGACATGTATCACAAGTGGCAGGCGGGTCTTACTCAGGAAATTCTATCCCGAGTCGGCACCAAATGAGCTACTCATCCTTCGACTCTTTTCCTCTCCTGGGCTCATAGATGATCCAAACAATCATTGTGTGCCGTTGCTCGACGTCATTGACCTATCCCAGAACGGATATAATGGTAGAAAATTACTGGTGATGCCACTCCTGCGCCGTTTCAATACCCCTCGGTTTCAAACATATGGAGAATTTGTCGCCTTTTTTACACAAATTTGCAAGGTTGTATCCAATATCCTATGTCCGCCCGTTGCAAATGAGTTCTGAAGCGTTTGTTGTTCAGGGTCTTCAATTTATGCATCAGCGAAACGTTGCACATCGGTGAGATGATAAGTCCTTGATGAGAGCCCTTCACCATATCTTTTTTCAGGAATTGCAAAGCTGACAATATCATGTTCGATCCCTCTTCGATGTACCCCAAAGGCTATCACCCTGTGCGGCTTGACAAAAGCCTTGATTTTCAGGGGAAGGCGCTACGGTACACCCGGACGGAGCGGCCCCCTCGCTATTTCTTCACCAGCTTTGGACTGTCTCGCCAGTATTCCTCGCGAAACGTACTGGATAAACCGCGTCGGGGTAGCGATGCGTCCAGGCATAGAAGACTATGCAACCCCTTTCATGCCGATATCTACGACCTCGGCAACGTCGTTCGTAGGAGTTTCATGGAGGTGCGTGTAGTCCGGTCGGATCTCATTCCTTCGCCATTAACAGCGAGATGACGGGATAATTTTACAGAAGTGCGATGGCTTCGAGTTTATGCGGGAACTTGTCAATGCGATGACAAGCAAAGATTCCGAAAATCGTCCCAGGATTGAGGAGGTGGTTGAGCGCTTCGCCTACATTAGTGCCTCGTTGAGTACAAGCAAGCTACGTTCTGCAATTACTCTAAAGGACGACCCCTCATCCGTCACTGCGTTCAAGCGTGCCAGACAGTCGATCCGCACGCTTTTGTACATCGTCCGCCGGAGGGCTGCTATCCCGCTTCCTTGACGTTGGTTGTGACGTTGGTTGCTTTGTTCACGAGTGTGGTTGATCGTGTGAAGCTATTGTATTTATGACAGTCGAGCTACGATGCATCCCCCCGAACTGAAAAGATATAACCATGGATTCAATGGGTCTGAAACATCCACGCTTGGTGTGAGAACGAAGTCACCTTCAAGGAGCAGACGAAGTAGCTCCGGCAGGGCAGTGAACCAGGCACATGTACCTGAAAACCTGTACCTAGCACAGTCCTGACCAGCGGCGCTATGCATTGGTGCGCCGCACCGGAGGAGTCGCACTCTCTCCTTTTTGCCACCCCTCTTCCCGCACACATCGCTGGCGATTGGACACCTTGGTAATATTGAAGCACATATCAAACGGAAAGTAAGACCGGCGAGATAAACTATACAAAACGAAGCGTGACCACTATGCACAAAATCAAAATGTCAGCACAAAACTCCACAATTATCAATACCAAAATCGCATGTTAGCTGACCCTGTGGGGGGGGGGGACTGTAGGAAGCCTGGATGTCATCACCTTAGGGAGGTGGCGATATATCCCCTACTAACTCCGAGTATGATGGGAAGACTGGAATTGATCGTGGGTGGGTTCAATTATAGCCAAAAGATTTGCTCCCTGAACACTCCAATGTGCGTCGAGCCTTGCAGAATTCGAGGCGGGTTCAACGTCCGAGGAAATGGTAGTTTCGGGACCAGTACTGGATGGAATCGCGGACGAGGTTGGTACAAGAAACCTCGGTCCAGAATCGATATGGTCTATTCGAGGTAATAGGGGGCCTGAGGATGGTCGTGGGCCCATGGGAAGCGGGTTGCTAACCACTATGACTGGGATAGGTAAAGATGACGGAGCGTTCTGGGGATGTTCTTCATTTTCCATCAGAGTCGATGCATCTCTTGGGTACAAAGCGGTGATTGGAACCGGGACGCCCGGGGGGGAATGAGGGTACGGTGTTGCATACACCTCGGAGGCACGAGTCATGGTGTCGGTCGCAGACAGAAAGGTATGAACAACTTGAATGCTTTGGGTTGAGCTACCTGCGACCCAATTAGTACGCATTAGATATGGTGCATGTGAACGGGATGACAAACTAGAATGAGTAGAAGATAAGAAGGCCCCATATGTGCCAGCTTCCCCTGTTTCTCCAATGGCTAGCCCATCATTGGGGTGTGCCGAATGTACGTGATGACCTGGGATGTTACATGCCGTATAGGAGGACTTCCGGAGTAGGACTCGGTCGTCATCAGCGGTGGAGGCAGTGAATCTTGTTGGTTCTGCATCGCTGCCTCGATGTAAGGCGATGTAAATATAGCGACAATGTCTGAGAATGTCGATGGAGATTGATCGCATGCGGCGATTGTCGCGGCTGTGCGCCAATTGTATTACCTCATTCCATAGGTCACAGAAATCATGTTGCAATTCGGAAATAGTGTGTCGTGCGTCCAGCTTGGAAACCGCTTCAAGGGTCTTCCACTGTGAGGCAGCGGGTCGATAATACCAACCATGCTCAGAATAGGCTCGGACCGTGAGCCGACATATTCGGATGCAATTGGCAAGTAATGCGCTGTCACCGAAAACAAGATAGTTCTGGAGAACTGATCGGGGTAGGCCCAGTTGGCGGGTAGCGAGTTCGAACCAACGGTTATCATGGTCTTGCACCCTTGCTATAGTAATCGAAACCGCGGATTGTGCGTGATAAGTAGTGAATGGGTCATGATATTCAACCCTCTGCAAGGCGAGACCAAAATCAACGGAGTCTAGTAGTCCATCCCATTCTCCGTGAAGAACGCGGTCTAAGATTGTCCAGTTAATTGGGAGAGACGCGACTTCCATTGCTTTTGAAAATATCGTGGTCCGACGTTGCTTCACAGGCCGAGAGACAAGCTTGGACGACAAGGTACGGTCCAGAAATCCGATCAAAGCTTCCGAAAGCTTCTCGCCATTGGGATCAAAGAAAGCACCGCGAGGGTCGTGCACAACCTTCGAGTTGACGAAGCCAGGGATGCCTGAGAAGAATTGTTCGAATTCGTGATCTTCGTCTAAAGCCTCGAAAGTCCACATCAAGGCGCGACAGTCGATTTCGGATGATAGCATCAAAGCAGATTCTTCGAACGCCTTCTTCATTCCGTGTAGAAACGATCTGCGATATCGGCCCATTTTGTGATGAAAACGGTCCCAGGTTGCCTGACTGAAGAATCTGAAAGACGCGAGCCACCGGAGGAATTTGAAGGCCATAAAGAGCGTCCCATTGACAAGGAACCAAACCGTTGATGAAAGCGGGGTATAGTACGGGCTGTCGTGGCGGAAGATCGGCATGAGCGTTGTGCATGCATATGCGGCTGTGCAAAAGCCCGTCCACCAAACGACGGCGGTAAAGACGGTGAGACTGATATTAAAGAGGTATATGAGGAGACCGCCCAAGAAGAGAAAGACGGAAATATGCAGGAGAGCAGGCAAAGCTTCAACCGCCCAGGGAAGATGCAACTTATCGACACCTTCGGAAAAAAATGAGCGGATCCGTGCTCGCTTGTGAGGGCCGTACCGTGGCTGGGTAAATTTGACGTATCGTCGTACCCATTGTTTTAAAAGAGTAGCCAGAAGCGCACAGGTAAGACTGATGACCAAACTGAGGAACCAGAGCGAATTGACCCAAATGGCATATTTCGGCGGGGAGAACGGTACGAATGGACTAGCAAGTGTAGAAGGGATAGAGACGTGAGATGCATTTGCATTGGCGAGAAGTTGATATATGTTTGCAAGATAAAATTCCGAGTTGCCCTGGGGGTTTGGCCGGAGGTCTTGGATAGATATCGAGGCCAATGTGGCCACAGCAGCAGAGAATAAACCGGTCTATGATGTCGAGTCGATTTTCAAAGTGCCACGGAAGGGAGTGATGGGGCTCACAAAAACTAGAATCCCATCAGCATCCGCCTTCCAGCTGTCCGTCACTCTCTTGTCTTCTTCCGCTGCCATCTCCAAATACATGGTGAATAGTGGCCCTGATCCATCGACAAAGACGAATGCTCCCTGTGCCGCTCGGTTCGGTGCTGATTGAGGTGGGTAGTGGTGATCACCTGTCCACAAGTGTGAATACGAAGGCGACAAAGCTGATTGAGAGATAAAGTACCGGTCCCCTCCTCCTGATCAATATCCGGCTCTTCAGAGTTTATGGTGTTGAGATCGTGAGTAGTCTGAGACATGAGATAATTATTAGTGGTGGAAGGTGAAGGATAAGAGAGTCAAGCATTCCGACAGATCTTCGTGACTTGAAGTACGCCCGTGGCAGTTCAGTTACTGTCAGTGGCACGTTGGGCCTTGGACGTTGGACTCCTAGCCTTCCACATCGGAAGGTCCACAGCCTGAGCGATGCAAGCATCACAGCCTACTTGACATCGCATTCATGAAGTCGTCTGTGGTACCATGTGATCATCGAGTGGCCCTGCAGCATACTCCCACGCCATGTCCTTCTCCATCATGAACAGCCACGCACACGTACGTACAAGCTATGCTCCATCCTATGCGCGTGGCCCTCAGCTCAGCCCACACGTTCGTCTCTCTTGCCTGCGTGACTTAACTGAACGTCTTTCCCAGTCTCACTTTTCTTCCTTCCCCTTCCATTTTGTTGTTTCATCTCCCACAGTCTCATCCAGACTGCTCTTAGCGCGAACGTCTCATTACCATTCCTACAGCGTGGTGAGTCAACTGCTCTTGGCGCTTGACACGGCGCTCGAAAGTCAAACCTCATCACTGGCAGCCACGTCACGTCGGTCCACGGCTTCACACAGGTGTCCACACGATATCCGAGTTCACTCCTAATGTCCCAACCTGTTCACAAGGCGTTCAGCTTGCCAGACCCTCCCGTCGTGGGGACCAGGACAGGTAGTCTATTCTATGCTACCACCAAGGCCGTATTGACCTAACCGATACCCTGTATAGGCTACCCACCCCAGTCAGGGCAAAACTACCCATCTCCAGGAGAATCGGACTTCGTCGATGGGTCCGGACTACTCTTCTCGATGTACTTGCAGATGGCTGATGAAGAGGATAAGAAGAGGATGGATAGTTGGAAAGCGGACGCAGATGGGATCTTGATCTTTGTGAGTAGTCGTCATTCTGATATGGTACAGTTACGCACATTAACCCGAGATCAAAGACCGGTTTATTCTCTGCCGCCGTCGCGGCATTGGTTGCCGTATCCGTGCAGGACCTCAGGCCAAATTCCCAGGACATCTCCGCATTCTACCTTGCAAAGATGTATCAGCTCTCCACCGGTTCGAATGGGTCTCAACTCTTGATACCATCCACTCTTCCCGATCCATCCATGCCATTCTCTCCACCAACCTATGCCGTCTGGGTCAACTCGTTCTGATTCCTGAGCTTGGCTATCAGCCTCACATGCGCACTTTTGGCGACATTACTGCAGCAATGGGCGCGTCGGTACATGAAGATCACCCAGAAACGATACAGTCTACACAGGAGAGCACGGATTCGAGCATTCTTTGCTGAGGGCGTTGACAAGCTTCACCTTCCCTGCGCGGTCGAAGCGTTGCCTGCGTTGTTACACCTATCTCTTTCCCTCTTCTTCGCAGGCCTCGCAGTTTTCCTTTTCAATATCAATCATACGGTTTTCAAGGTGGTTATTTCATGGGTCGGCGTTTGCACCGGCATATACGTATGGATCACGTTCATGCCCATGTTTCGACATGACAGTCCATACCATGCTCCGCTTTCTTCATCAGCATGGTATCTTTACACCGGGACACTGTCCGCGGTGTTCGGAGTTCTCAAGTCGATCACCCATCGGCTCTACGATAGCCAACATTTAAATCTTTCAACCGATCTTCGTGCTCGAAGTTTATGGTGGAGGTACCAGCGACGGATCTTACGAGGCATGGAAAAGGAAATCGAAGAAACTGCTCACAAAGTATCATCGGAAATCGATGGTCGCGCGTTGGTGTGGACATTCGAGTCTTTGGACGAAGATCACGAACTAGAGCGATTTTTTGCCGGCATTCCTGGCTTCTGTAGCTCGAATGTGGTTGATGATCCTCAATCCAGTCTTGCGAAGCTAAATACCGAGATGATGCGCCAGGCCTTGACAGGATTCTTGAACCGCACTTTGTTATCCAACCAAGTCTCTGAGACGGTCAAGAAACGGCGACTCGCCATTTGCGTGAGGGTCATTGATGCGGTCCATCTTTCCCGTGCAGCATGGGACATCCTTGACATCTTCCTAGACCCTCAGCACGCGCTATTTCGATCCGTCGAACTAGGACATTCTCTGATCCGCCGGGGCGATAATGATGACCGAAAAACTGCGTTGTGTGCACAAGGCATAATTGCATATATCGTTGCAAACGCACCGCAACGTAACGAACTTTGGTTCGCACTCACCATGTATCACTTGGGCATATCGGAATGTGTCCTTCAAGGCTACCTGGCCCATGGCGATAGTGCGTTGCTTGCCAACCTCATCCACATCACGCGCCAGCTCCTTCACAATGTTCTCAGGACCGACAGGGCCGTAATACTCAAGATTCTGCCACGGGTGGCAAACTTACGCGTTGAAAACGCTATACCTGAACTACAACATAACTTCTGCGAATTGTGGAACGAAATCGTTCTGCAAGCGCGCACCGGCGAGCAGAGCATTCTTTTGTACATCCTTAAAGCGACTCGCCATATCTACTTCGCTCTGCATCGAGACACTGATGCCACTCCGACCTTCTCCCCTTCCACTTCCACCCACGATCCCAGAATTTTGCGCCAGTTGTCTTCATATCATCTGTGCAGTATCCCCAGCCACCGCCTAGGCTCGGTATCCAACTTGAACAAAGATGACAACGGCACAGCGGAGATGGCTCATACTCCTACCACCGCCTCTCTTACTCTCCCCTATCGCGACATTGTTCCATCCGTCGCCAGATATGATGCCTCTCTTTCACCTACGTCGAGTTCAGATCACACGGTTCCGCACCTTGCGGATGAACCGGCACGTAATGAGGTGCTCGATGCGCCACAATCCTGCATTACCCCAGTCGCTTCACCGTTGCACCCCGCACCTCTCGAACACGATGGTTTCCTTGACGGCGCTGCATCCCGCCCTCTACAAGGCATCACCGACCCCTCCGTCGTCTCATCTATGGCCAACCATGTAACTTGTTCCACCTCAAACAGTGGCGCTGCTTTACAATGCATTTGGAATGCGACGAACACAGACCCTCCCTCCTTCGTCCCTGCCACTGTACCCTCACCCACTCATATACTAGCCATTAATAGTGCGAATCCCGCAGCGCCCCACATATCTGCTGACCCCACCGTGAACCAACTTGACCGTACTCCGCCGCATGATTTTGATCTGAATGCTATTGCGAGATTCCCCTAGATAGCTGAAGATAGCTCGCGAACTCGAGATCATGTATGATCTGTCCAAGAATTCCGACGAAGTCTCTCAATTGCAGATAGGAGTTGGCGGTCGTTGTCCGGAAACGGTAGCTAGTGTGTGTTTGTGATGTATCTTCTTGTCGGTCAAGGCTGAACATTGTCGTTGTCATGCTGGACAAGAGTTGATGAATTGATGCATTGATGGGACGAGGGGATTTTCATGAACGCCATTGCTTGACATTTTTCCTTATTTGAAAGAGAGGTCGTAAGGTCTTCCCGTATGGTGTCCTTTCCGTGGCACTGTGAACGCTTGAGCGCTTAGCATTAAAATTGTAGATCTAGATCTTCAATCCGCAGTTGACACCCCTCCACCATCCAAATTTCCAGATTTTCGATGCCTCGACCCACCCAGGCTACCCATATGGCCATCAACTTACGAGATTCACCTGGAGTCGGTATCGACACAGGTACCTCCTAGCCCTCCTTCTCGACCATACTGAACTTTCATCTTTTGCCTCGTATTATGCGGTGTAGGTTATCCACCCCAGTCGGCACGGAATTGGGAACCACATGCAGAATCCAACTTTGCCGATGGGTCTGGGCCTCTATTCTCCATGTATCTCGAAAGGGCTGCTGAAGAGGACAAAAAGATGACAGATAGCTGGAAAGCGGACGCAGATGGGATTCTCATCTTCGTGAGTCCCCGGTATTACCTTTTCACTCCCCTTTGAACATAACCTTAGATGCCATAGACTGGTCTATTCTCCGCTGCGGTGGCAACGTTGGTCGCAGTATCGGTTCAGGACCTCCGGCCAAGCTCCCAGGATATCACTGCGTTTTACATTGCGAACATCTATCAGCTCCTTGCCGATTCAAGCGGATCCCACATTCTTATACCCTCCATACTTCCCGATCCATCCATGCCATTCTCTCCGCCAAAATACGCCGTCTGGGTCAACTCGCTATGGTTCCTGAGCTTGGTTATTGGCCTTACTTGCGCGCTGTTGGCGACATTACTGCAACAATGGGCACGTCGGTACATGAAGGTCACCCAGCCACGATACAACCCACATAAGCGAGTACAGATCCGTGCATTCTTTGCCGAGGGCGTGGACAAGCTACACCTTCCTTGGGCGGTCGAAGCGTTACCCATCCTCCTGCACCTTTCTTTGTCCCTTTTCTTCGCGGGCCTCGCCATATTTCTCTTCAATATCAATCACACAGTTTTCAAAGCGGTCATATCGTGGCTCGGCATTTGTGCAAGCGTGTACGTGTGCATGACGTTCATGCCGGTCTTTCGGCACGATAGCCCATATTACGCTCCACTTTCGTCATCTGCCTGGTTCCTATATTCTGGCATACTATCTCTCGTCTTCCGAATTTTCCGATGGATCGCATGGAGAGATTACTTTGCGCGATGCTTTAACTATTCAAGTTGGGAACGTGTTGGTGCCCTACAGAGAACCTACGACAGATGGGCGCTACAAGGCTTGACGAAGACAGCCGAAGAAATGGTGGGGACAGTCTCCTCAGAAATGGTCGGTCGTGCCTTGAAATGGACATTCGAGTCTTTATATGAAGACGGCGAACTGGAGCGATTTTTTGCGAGCATCCCTGGCTTTTGTAGTTCGAAGGTGGTCGATGATACCCAGCGCAGTCTCGCTCAACTAGACAGCTGGACGTCTGCGCAGGCCCTGGAAGTGTTTTTGGACTATACGTGGTCGTCTGGTTTGATCTCAGATGCAGTAAAACAGAGACGGCTCGTTATCTGTGTGAGGGCTGCCGATGCAGCGCGACTTTACTTTGCATCAAAGTGGATCCTTCGGGGAGTCTTCTCTGGACATTTCCGTGGGGTGCTGCAGTCCATTGAAATGGGCCGTGCTCTGAGAAGCAATTCCCGTAGCACCGACAGCGAATCGGGTTTATGTGCACAGAGCATAGTCGCGAGCATCATTGCAAGCGTCTCGAAACGCGATTCTGATTGGTTCGCGCTCGCCATGGACCAGCTCGGGGTATCGGAACCTGTCCTTCGGGACTACGTCTCGCATGGTGACAGCGTGTTGCTCGCGAACCTCATACACATTGCCCGCCAGATATTCCTCTCCGCCAATCGGGATCTGGTTCCGGAGCCACAGAGCATCCTGCGATCCGTGTCTCAATTTGACGTACGAAATGCGCTGCCTGAGCTGCAGCACGATTTTTGTGCTCTGTGGAACGAGATTGTTCTGGAGGTGCAGACCAAGGGAGCGTACACTCCTATCCTCATCCTCGTTCACACTCGCCATATTTTTTCCGCGTTGCATCAAAGCGCCGATGCGGCTACTCCCACCGCGTTCTTGACCTCCACTGATGATGCAGACGACGTTCTGTACCAACCATTTTCGTATCCTTTGTGCAACAACCCCGGCCATCGGTTAGTCCTACCATCCCACTGGCAGATGCACGAGCTTGTCGACGCTACAATATCAAAGACCGCTCATGTCTCCGCTACTCCTCCACCTGCTATCCTTCGTCATCGTGACGCCGTTGCAACCGCCATCACAACAACGCCATCGCTTAATAATGTATCGTTCCCGGTTATTACCTCACCCTGCTCTTCTCTCAAAAAATACGACCTTGATCATGCTGCTACCAGCGCAAAGCACGGAACTGCTGACACCTCCATCTTTTCTACGATCCACGCAGCCTCTGCCCTTCAACGCCACGAAGAAACAAACCTAATTACTCTTCCCGCAGCGTCAGACCCTACATTGTCACCCTTTCCTATCCCAGCGCCCTGCAGCGCTGTTCCTGTGGAGCTCCTTCCCCCCGCCGACGTGGTTGTAACCGGTTTTGACAGCGTCCCTCAAGTCCCCCGCCACCCACACCGGTCACCACCTGCCCCTGACATAACTGCGAATAAATTGCAATCCGAAGACTACTACTCGCCGGAGAATCTGACCTCTCCTTAGGACGTCTTAGACAAGTTATAGTCGCGTGGCTTCAGTCTTCTAGAATGGCTTCTCGATGGAGGCATTTCATTTCGTCAGCAGTAGGCCACCACGGGATGCTGAGCCCTTTGGATGGTTGTAGTCTGCTGCATTGTTCTTAATCTGTTTTACCATCTAATGGTATTTTCCCTGAGATACGGCCTTGTCAGTGATTAATAATCCAAATCCCGCGGGCGGACAGGCGACGCTTGCCAGCGCGTTGGCGAGGGCGCAAGCACAGCTCTCGGCAGGTGGTGCCCGTGTTCTGTGTGAGCATCGTCAGTCTGAGGTTCATTGGTAGTATGGTGAGAAGTTGGTGGAGTGGTTCACAGGACTGGACCACCACCAAAATTGATGCAGTCACATTGCTTTGAAGGCCAGGGAGGTTGAGTACCTGCCTGAGAATCCTGTCGTTAATGTTGAGGGTCTCCGTCAAGAGCATATAAATCAATAGGCTCCAGATCGGAGGTGGTGACAGTGGAGAAGATTTCTGGAGATCCTTGGGAACCCAATAAAAGTCCATGGGAGGTGAGCCAAATAGATATGGTTGTTGTGTCGAGCATGGCAAATAGAGTACAATGTACTTGAGGCTGCTTGAAAGGATAGCCCAATGGACCTGTGGCACAACATCATCAGAAAAAATAATTTCATCTTATTCCTGCTTATTCCTTTCTTACCCCCAAAATAAGAGGTTTAAGTAAGGAATAAGATGGAATAAGTGGAATAAGATGAATTTCTTTTTGCTGATGTCATCCTTCACATGGTAACTGAGCTGGAGGTGGGCCTGTACAGACAGCTCAGAATGCATTAGCAAAAAAAAACTTGTCTTATTCCACTTTCATCTTATTCCTCACTTAAACCTAAAATAAGAGGGATAAGTTGTAATAAGTTGAAATAAGACAAGTTTTTTTTCCTGATGGGTGACACTCTTCATGGTGGAAGCAGAATACATTGCAGTGATGCATGCTGCTAAAGAAAGCATATGGCTGCATTGCCTAACAGGTGACATCTTACCACCCAGTGAAGAGTCAATGACTTTGTACTGTGACAACCAGGCTGTATTGAGGCTCATTGGAGGGGAAAGAAGGTGGACACTCCATCAACCCTTTGTGTGTCACCGCCAAGATGGTGAGCCCTTAGACTCAAAGTGACTTAACTGCTAAGTCAAATGCAATAGAGGTGAGAAAGGAATAGACAAGGGAGCTGTCTCCGCAACAGGAGTAGACATCTTAGGGTGCTTGAAGTAAGGGCTAGAGAATGCGTGGATTGACAAGAGACTCTACTTAGAGAGCTCTATACAGTTTGTGCTACTATTTATACTACTCTGGTGCGAGGCAGTACAGTAGATGAGTACAATAAGAATGTGGGACAATAGAGAATAGAACAATAGGTAAGATAGTCCAGTATCTCTCTATTGTACTACATGAGACAATAAGATGCAGACAATAAGGAAATGAGAACAATAGAGAGAAGTTAGTCCCCAGGACTCTTATGCTTCTGACCTCCTATGGCCCTAACATCAAACCATCAATACAGTTGCTTAAAAAACTGTCCCGATGTTTGGCCATTTTGGAAAGACTGACCTGATATAAATCAAATAAATTATGTAATAATTTGAAAATAATACAGATCATAGTTTCGCATCTTAGCTTTTGGAAATGCCTGGAAGCATGTGATTCAGATCAGAACTGATGTAGCAATAAGCAAAAT
>Ga0137397_10000586_pt1 | contig 25032 bp, 25 predicted proteins | sample czorhiz116metaG_FD_106658 | JGI IMG/M metagenome (GOLD analysis project Ga0137397, IMG submission 106658) | Vadose zone soil microbial communities from Angelo Coast Range Reserve, California, USA - czorhiz1.16 metaG | ecosystem: Environmental > Terrestrial > Soil > Vadose zone | place: USA... | reverse complement strand
CCTGGAGGCCGATCCTCAGGGAAACGATGACCAGATCGCCACCAGGCTTTTCTGGCTCACCCAAGCGCTCAGCGACCTCGGCCTGCGCGAATACGCGTTGAATACGTCCGGTTATGCATTGGGCATTCTCGAACGTCTGTACGTCGCGGAGCCCGGCAAGACCCGCCTTCGTGTCTCATCAGTCCAATCCCTGCGCGCAAATATTTTGTGCGACCTGAAGCGAACCGACGAGGCCAGAGACGCAGCCGATAGAGCAGTAACACTCTGCAAGGAACTCAAGGATTCTCAAGGCGCACCCGTCCCGGAGTTGACCCACGCGTTGCTAAACTATGCTGTCCTACTCTGTTCCATGGGCCTCAATGACGAAAGTGCTGCAGTCGCGTTCGAACTCCTATGCGAGGATGAATCACAACCCGATATGAAGGAGATTTTCGCGCTCTGCAGGCTGTGCCTCTCGCATACGCGTATCGGAGCGGACGACAGCCTGGGCTTGGAAATGGCTGAACAGACGATCGAGTCAACTCGCAAGTCGTCGGATGCGAATTCCCAGACAGTGCTGGCTGGTGCACTGCTTGCTAATTCGAAGATACTTTCATCGGCAGGACAGAATGACGCCGCATCTGCTATCAGCGCCGAAGCCGTGACGCTTCTACGCAGCATGAGCGCAGCACGTCCCGTCTTCTCCCTCTTCCTCGCTCATGCCCTCGATACCCATGCGCACCACCTCTCGGGAGCGATGCGCAAAGGAGAGTCGTACCCGATCAGACAAGATGCCGTTGAGCTTTGGCAGAGACTGAAAACTACCGCCGGGGGTGCAGTTGCGCGGCCCTTGGCGTGGTCCGTTTTCGAATTGTCCAAGTTCCGTTCCCAAGATGATGGCAAGAAGACTCGCCGCGAAGAACTGCGACTCGCCGAGTCTGCCGTTGACGTGTTCCGCCAAATCGTACCATTAGATGCACCCGGACTCGGCGATGCGCTTTACAACGTCGCCACTCGCATGCTGGAACTGGACAATAACCGGGAGGCTGCCACTTTCGCCGAAGAGTCCGTTCAGCATTTCCGTGAAGCGTTGGCCGAAGACCCAAAGTATGTGAATGACCTTATAGCCTCGCTCTCCCTTGCGTCGTCCTGCCTTGCCTGCACTGAACGCGGGGCCGACGCGTTCGAGTACGCGAAGCAAGCCGTTGAAGCCCAACATGAGCAAAAGGGCGAAAGGGGTGAACAATACCATGGCCTCCTTCGAAAGCTACTGCTGGACGTTGTGACCCGAGCCATGGAGATAGACAAGGGTGCTGAAGCATTCCCTTGGTTCCAAGAGTTGCAGGCCCTTGGTGGGTTAGGAGGTATGCACCGGTTTCCTCATTTCGATCAGCAAATTAAGTGACTTAACAACGGACTTGAAAGATTCTGCTAATTCCCTGCCGAACGCAAGTGGCATGTCTCAGGGCAGGATAACGCCAGCGTCAGTGGCGAACAGTTCTGCCCTCAGCGTTGACAAAGGCAAGGAGAAGGAAGTCAACCCCTTGCTCGAGCCCAGCGCCCTCGGTCGCCGACCGCCCGACGAGGAGATATTCAGCCCTGGCGCGGCGGCACAGCGTAGGCTGGCAGGCCTCGGAAGACCAGGTCCCTCACAGGGAAACATGTTCGGGGGTGGCCCAGGTGGTGGTGACATGCTGAGTGGCTTGCTTGGCGCCATGGGCGGCGGTCGCGGTATGAGTGGTCCCGGCATGGGCTCGGGGATGGGTAGTCCAGGCAGCAGTGACCTGTTCAGTGGCTTGCCCGGCATGGGCAGCGGTCGCGGTCGCGGTGGCCCCGGCATGGGTTCAGGAATGGGTGGCATGGGCGGCAGTGACCCGTTCGCTGGCTTGCTCGGGATGGGCGGCTCAGGGATTCCGGGCCTCGGGATGGGCGGACTTGGTATGGGTGGTGGAATGGATGGCCCGGGCTCGGGAATGGGAATAGGCATGGGCGGGCTCGGGATCGGTGGCGGCAGCGGCAGTGGTGGTGGTGGTACCATGCGTAGGCCCGTTAGCCCCGGATCGCCGAGCGGCCGTCCTGGTGCTGGTCGCATGAGGGGCATGGGCGGTTTAGGCGGCCTCGACGACATGGGCGGTTTAGGAGGCGGCCTCGACAACCTCACGGAGAGTCTCTTGAGCAACTTTAGCAAGCTCGGTCCAGACGCATCCAAGGACGGCGCCACGGGCGACGATGCCGGCGGCAAGAGCGATCATGCCAACGGAGACTCGAGTGCTCAAGGCGGGGACGGGGACAATTCCCGGTCGGCCACCCCACGTATTGGCACCTGGAGTGGGACAGGGTTACAGAGCAATTTGGCCGATGGAAGGGGCGTTTGATGGTTTGTGCGCGCGATGTTTTTTGGTCTCTCATTAACTTTCCTGCTCACCTACTTTTTGCATTTTGCATTCTGGAATCTTGCGTATCCATGTACTATCACTAGGATGTTTCTGGGCGCGAAAAAATACACACATACTCGACAATCCTATACTTTCCTTTCTATTCGTTCCACAGATCTGCGTTCAGAATCTCGACTCCTGGCGACGCGACCACCTCGCCTATGGTATAAATCTCCGTCTGACCCGCCTGCGCAAGTACCTGCAAAGCATCGCCGACTTTACCCCGCGCTACGACGAGCACCATCCCAATCCCACAATTGAACGTGCGGGTCATCTCTCCGGGGGCGATCGCGCCCACGCGCATCACCCAGCGAAAGACGGGGGGCAGGGCCCACTTAGCGACGTCGATGCGCGCGCCGAGGGACGGGGGCAGCGCGCGTGGCACGTTGTCGACGAATCCGCCGCCGGTGATATGCGCCATTGCCTTGACGAGTCCCGCGCGGGCAGCGGGGAGCACCGTGCGCGCGTAGAGCGCCGTCGGCGTCAGCAGCGCCCGGCCAAGCGTCGTGCGCGCGTCCCACGGACACGGCGCGGCGTAGGACGCGCCGGTGCGCGCGACGGCTGCACGCACGAGGGAGAAGCCGTTCGAGTGTAGGCCTGTTGAGGGTAGGCCGAGCAGCGCGTCGCCTTGGATGACGTCGTTTCGCGGTAGGAGCTGGGCGCGCTCGACGGCGCCTACTGCGAACCCTGCGAGATCGTAGTCGCCTGCGGCAGCCACGTACAGGTGGCAGTGGTGTGTGTGTGTTAGGGATGGTGGGCGGGTGGGTGGCACTCGTTTTAGCGAGGCGCACCTGGCTGGTACATCCCGGGCATCTCAGCCGTCTCTCCGCCGATGAGGGCACAGCCCGCCTGCTTACAGCCCTCCGCGATGCCCTTCACCACATCCGCGGCGACGGCGATGTCGAGCTTACCGCAGCCGTAGTAGTCGAGGAAGTACAGCGGCTCGGCGCCCTGCACGACGAGATCGTTGACGGACATGGCCACCAAATCGATGCCTGTCGTGCAAAAAAACAGACAGGCAAGCAACGCGTTTGTGTTTAATTACCACAAGTGAGGAGAGGCAGGGAAATGTCGCGAGGCGCAGGTGCGTACCCACGGTATCGTGTACTCCTGCGTCGACCGCGATGCGGAGTTTTGTGCCGACGCCGTCCGTGCCACTGACGAGCAGCGGATCGGTGTAGCCCGCCGCCTTGAGGTCAAAGACGCCGCCAAATCCCCCGAGTTCGGCGTCGGCGCCCGGACGACGCGTCGAATGCACGTATGGTTTGATCGCCTCGACAAGCGCGTTTCCTGCATCGACCGAGACGCCCGCCTGTGCGTAGGTGAGGCCTGGAGCTGCTGAGGTGGACGCTTTCAATCCTCTTCATGATCAAGGTTCTCTTCATTCGGCAACATCACCGTGTACGAGGACCGTTAACAGACGCACCGATGAGCGATGTCTCGACGATACACTTTCCCATCAAAGTTTACTTGCCCTATGCCTTCGTATGCACGATCGAGGGCCCCTTGCAGTGACGGAGCGTAGGCTGACACGGCAATGACGCGGCCACCGGATGTCTGCACCAAGTCCCCTTTCTTGACGGTCCCCGCGTGGAAAACGACCGCGTCTGCGAAAGAGCGTAAGCGTGGCGACGAAAGAAGCAAGATCTGTGGGCGTACCTGGCGGAATATCTCTAATAGTGATGGCTTTCCCTTTCTCAAAGTTACCAGGATACCCTGACGAGGCTAAAACGACGGAAACGGCAAAGCCCGGCCGTGTGCCTATTGCCACGGAATCCAGTCGTCGTTCGACGCAAGCCTATATACACATCAAGGGTAAACGCACGGTCGCGATCCGAGTTGGATGGGACTCCGTACCAGAATGATCGCTGCCAGATCGGTCTCCTCGCTGAGGAGTAACATCAACGCCTGCGTCTCTGGGTCTCCGAAGCGGACGTTGTACTCTAGTACTTTTGGTCCCGAGCCGGTGAGGATGAAGCCCGTGAACAGGAGGCCGACGAAAGGATAGCCTGGGCCGGATGGGCTGTAAGATTTCCAACAGAAAGGATGAGAGAAGCGGACCTTCTTGCCGCATCCCATCAATTGTTGGTTTTAGTGCCTCGCGCGATATCTGTTCTATGATAGCAGGGGTCGCCACCGGTGCAGGCGCGTATGCACCCATTCCACCTGTGTTGAGCCCTGTATCACCCTCTCCGATCCGTTTGTGGTCTTGCGCTGCTGGAAGTGGGACGATGGTATATCCGTCGGAGAACGCAAGGACGGAGATCTCTGGCCCAACGAGCAACTCCTCAATGACGACCTCGTCACCTGCCGGGGTGGCCGTAGACCGTCCAAACGTCACGCGACGTGTGGGTGGGGAGTAATTCAAAGGCGACGCACCTGCGGCCCCAAACGCGCGTGCGACCATGATCTCCTTCAGACCCGCTATCGCATCTTCCGTCGTCTCAGGGATGAGCACGCCCTTGCCCGATGCGAGCCCGCTGGCTTTGAGCACGACTTTGTGACCGCATGTCCTCACGTAGTCGATCGCTTTGTCGACTTCGGACGAAGCGAAGACGCGGAAGGCGGCGGTGGGGATGGCGTGCCGCGTCATGAAGGCTTTGGAAAAGGCCTTGGAGCCTTCCATCCGTGCGGCGAGGGCGGTTGGGCCGAAGACGGGGATCCCGACTATCGCATACACGCGGCGTAAATTCCGGAAGATGGAATGGAGAGTGGGAATGGTTAGGAAGAGTGGAAGGCACCTTTGCGAAAATAAGACTCTACTCCGTCGACCAGTGGTTGCTCTGGTCCTGGAATGGCGAGGTTGATCTTTGAGGGCTGTATCAGAGCTTCAAATGCAAGAACTGGAGGTACTCACATCATTCTCAACGGCCCACTTTGACAGGTTTTGAAAGCTTGGATCTGGTAGGATCACATTGGACACTTTTGAAGATAGTTCTGTGCCACCATTCCCGGGACAGACGAAGATATGGGCCACGAGACTTGATTGGTTGAGCTTCCACACTAATGCGTGCTCCCTACCTCCTCCACCAAGTACCAAGATACGGAGGGCCATGATGAGCTGGCCTCGATGTGGATGGTTAAATCAAAGCGAAAATCTCTATCGGATAAGAGGATAAGATAAGATTTCGGCAGAGTCCCCAAGGGGAATATATCTCCGCATGCGATCCGACGACCAAGTGATCATACTCGGATTTTATGCCCCGAACGAAGCTGCTGTTACGAATGATTTTTTTCTGCTCAAAAGAAGATTCTGTGGCAAAAGGGTATACCGTAATTAGAAGGTCCTTACGGGTTCTAGCCGGCTGTGCACGGAGAAGTGCAATACTTGGGGTGCTTCACACCAAACGCCCGATGTGACGTTTCTCTCTTCACTCCTTGGTAGCATCAAATCAATGAGGAGCTTTCCACCGTCCAAGTATCATATAAGGACTACCCTATTGACAGCCGAACACGGGTAAGAAGTATGTGACTCACTCTTGGAGAACACTGAGGGAGGGGAAGGGGGAGGCGAGGAGACCCCTCTATGTGCAATGCGCAGTATGCGGTGCTAACAGTGCAGACGGTTTCCTCGTGCAGGTTCAAGTGGCTAACGCGTTGCGGAACTGTCATGGAAGCCGATGTGAGCCGTTGTCCAGTACAACAATGGTTAGACATGATCAGAACATGCTGCTGTGGTGCCCACGGTTGTCGTGTTGTTTACTTACAGGATTAGGGTCTCCCCCGGTGAACTTGAGCTACACAGCGATTGTGCCAAAATTAGAAGCTGTGTGGCTGGCCAAGGATGGAAGAGAGATGATAATCGGAGAAGGTGGAGCTCCACGTTAGCTGACCGAAGTCTGTCATGTCATAGAGCATCGAGTAGGAGCTTTGTGACACCGGGCAGAGGGTGCATGCGTGGCCCAAGGAACACGAGCCACGAGCAAGGACAGTCGGGTGATAGGATAGCCGGAATGCACGAGGATGAGTTCGGTTTTCCGAGCAACGCGCTGGTGGTCTACTAAGCCAGAGGCCAGAAGCGGGCATGCGGGGATGGATGACTATAGTTGTCCACGGAAGCTAATAAGGATGATCCTTGATTTTACTTTACACTTTGGATTTGTCCCTCCATCATCCTGAAGGATGCAGTCGACGTGGTATCACAAACTGTTCGGACTCGAACCGTACGAAGAGGTGCGTATAAGCTTGGCAGGTGGTTCGAACCGGTTGGACGCTGCCACGTTTTTGTTCGAACTGATTCTTACCCACGCTTGCTCGCTCGTTCTAGTTACAAACTCAAGTTGTGTCTCTCGAGGTCGGGCGAGACTCACAACCAAATGCTCCCTCTTTCTCTTTGACTCAATCTCCTTTTGGCATGGATCATCCTCCCTCACAAAATGCAAGAAATCCCAAGAAATCCCTCTTCTCGCGCAAGCCTGTAAGGAGGTCTAGTACAGACGCTGGCCCTCACTCTCCCCCAACCAACTCTCTTCCATCCGACCATCCTTCCACACGGGACTCTCCTGCAGGGCCCTTAAATTCCCCCACGCTCGTATCCCGGGAGCCCTCATTAGACACCTTATCGCCCAACCCTAGTCGTTCCATCATCCCCGAGTCGATAAAGGAACTACCGTCATGGTACAACACAGAAAGCGAATTGGCAGCTGCCACTACTCGCCAGTTTCGTGGAAGATATCCAATACGCAACCCAGTCGGCCCACGGTTTTATAGAAATGTACACCTCTTGCCGCCAACCCGACCTGCCTCTGTCTTTTCCCCCTCCTTCCCTCCCATGTCCGCTGACCCCGCCTTAACAACCAGCCCCAGTCGCACCCCCTCGGGCTCTCCACTCCCCACTCCTAGTTCCTCCCAAACCCGTATCCCTGACCCCTCCGGCAAATTGCGCACTCGGAAAATATCCAATGCCGCACCCGACAATGTCGACCTTCTCGATGCCTCGGACCCATACGGAACCAACTGGCACCACGAGTCTCCCTACGACGGTTTGGGCTTGGACGGTGACAGGACTGCAGTGACTCCAGATGGACCCGATGTGCGTGATTTTAATTATCTTGTGACTTGCACTAAAGGAATGGTTTTAGACGCGACCTCCCCCACAGAGCCGTTCGCGCATGTCCACTCATGGCCCGGGCACACATCACAGAACCACTACACCGTCACCCTTATCTCAATCCACTTCTGCGGTACAACTCCACCCTGCCGAGCAGGATGCATCTCTCCTCACTCGCAAAATCACCAAGCGGCGCAAGCCTTTCGAAGGCATCTTTGGTTTCTCTCCTCCAACCCCAGCCTCAGCCCCCACCCCCGATACCGCTTCTTCCATCGCTCCATCCACCCAGACTGTGACAAACAGACTTTTCAAGCGACGAAGTATAATGAAATCTTCCTCGACATCTTCCATCCCTCAGACCATCTCAAACGCCTCTATCGTTCCCTCCGAGAAGAGGCAGAAACATTCCTCCATGTTTGGTCGGTTTGCTCGCCGTTTCAGTATCGTGCGACGTGCGACACCTGGGCAATCCCGTCGAGCCAGCACCGACACGACCCATGAGTGGCTCCGTGGGGAGCGACAATCGTTGCAAGTTACCGACCGCACGTCAACTATCACACGTCCACCTTCTCTGGCGAATCCTGTGTCCCCACCTGAGAATCGGCAAAGCACACGCGGGCCACCACTTCAGGCAGAGAACACCCCGTCTCCGGATCCGACCCCACTCGGAACGCCACAGGATGGACAAGCACGGGACGGCGAACAGACACAGGATGGAAAGCGTGACTCAGTATCATCTCTCCAAGTTCCATATTCCATCGGGCCCCTCACAGTCGCCAATCCTGATGCTCCCGGTTCGGTTGATAGCTCTCCAGTCAACCAAATCTACCCCCTCCCTGGGAGTAGGGCCGCTGTGGCGCCGGCGCCGTTGCCTCCCCAGAGTAAGGAGAAATCATTGCCCCCTTCAGTGCCGACGTCGCCTCCCCTTTTATTGGAGATTCCGAAATTTGAGTCGCTAAGATTTTCGATGCCTATTTCCAATGGGGATGCAACAACGACAAGCGCATCAGTTCCCGTAACGCGTGCAACTTCGGGAGAAAGGCAGACATCGCAGCCTTCCCATCCATCTTCTATTCCCATCCTGATACCTCCCGCTGCTCCCAAAAACGAAAAGCGCACCCCTCGCACCTCGCCGCCTTTTGCTACTCCTGCCACATCGTCTGCGCCGTTGCTACCACCCATCCGTCTTCCAACAGACCGGGTGTCCGTGTCAGTGCCACCTGCACTTGATGACTCTCCGTTATCTCGTGCCTCGATCATTGCGAACCCACCAACACCATACGTGGAACCCAGTCGCATAAATAATCCCCCTGTTACAAAGCGGGAGACGGCACCTACGATCTACGTGTCAATCCCATCACCGATTGTCACCCCGATCGTTTCATCACCCCAGGCAGCCCCGTCCTCACCCGAATCTCACACGCCTCGCGCACGCGAATCGCAGCCGCAGCCGCAGCCGCAGCCGAAGAACCAAGGGTCACGTCCTCTCAAGTCGAATGGTTCCGTGCGCAGCCGCGAGACTGAGACATTCCATCTCATACGGAGCCCAAGCGCAGGGGCGGTGCAACCCACTGGTCAAAGTATAATTGTGGCGGGTGAACAATGGGAGGTCGTTGGTGGCGGGGCGCAAAGGTCTAGAACAAAAAAAGAGAAGGACGACGCGAAGCGGAGTAACGCAGAACCAGAGCGACGAAACAGCAAACGGCAGGAACGAATGAGCGAGAAGGTAGCGATACTTTCTTTACCCGATCTAGGATATCTTCTGACCAATCATGTCGTGAAGGTCTTACCGCCTACCCCTTCAAAGAGCGACTCGCGCAAGCTGCGCTCGAAGGACAGCAGCTCGAACCGTAAACGCTCTAGCCAGACAGAAGGCAGAGATCAATTGCACCGCTATCCGACGACACCTGCCCCCCGCGCAAGTGGTATGCTTTCTCCAACGCCTGCACCAGAGCGCCGCTCTTCGCAGTCTCAGGGCCGCCGCCCAACGTCCGAGTTGACTCCGGCCGCAGAAATGAACGCGCTGCGCGCGCGCGAGGTGTGGGAAATGGACCGGTTGTGGAAAGGCAGGAGCGTCGCTTACGGTCTTGAGGGCCCGCAGGTCGTATACGCGCAATCCATAGGCGACGTCGGCTCGACAACGAGCGTCAACGGTGTGAACCATGGCTCCACGCACACGTCGTACAAGCTCCAGCAAGGCTTCCCGTTCCCGACCTCTTCCGGGGTCTATTCGTCTCCGGCGCTATCGCCGACCGCGCAACTCCAGCCGCTGCGGCAGCCGCAACAACAACAACAACAGCACCTGCAGCAGCAGCAGCAGCAGCAGCAGCAACAACAACAACAACAACAACAACAACAACAACAACAACAACAGTCGTTCGGACAGACGATGCAAGGGGCGCTGTACGAGTTTCCGAGCGGGGTCAGGAGCTATCCTGATCTGGCCAACATACCGAGCATCGGCACACCGGAAAGCACACCCTCTATGCCGTCCCGAAATCCGTTGCCTTCCCCGCCTCGTCAGTCGTTGTACCGCCCTGGACCGGTTCCGGTGTCGTTCACGGAGAGGGACGATGGCGCGACGGCGGAGTATTGGACCAAGTACGCCGGCGTGAGCGTCGGGTCGCCGGCGTGAGCGTCGGGTCGCCGGCGTGAGCGTCGGGTCGCCGACGCGTTGAAAATTTTCGCCCCATTTCTTTCTTCATTCTCGCACTCGAATCGTCCACGACTTGCCATGATTCACACAGCTGTCGTTCGTTCAACCCCCACCTTCCTTTTCCTCTTCCTTCTTTCCTTGCTCGCTGGATTATGCTCTACTATTATGATCGTATCGTCATGGTACCCCCCCACAAATATCCACCCACCATCCTCTGAGACACCTTTGCGCTATCTAGATGACAAAGACACAGACAGACAGAAACACTATGCTGACCTTCTTGCTACACTCTTCACGAAAGTTTCTTACTTACCCTTTATCACGAACCCTCGACCCTGATGGTGTTGTTGTCCGTTTCCCCACAAAGTTTTACTCGCATTTTTCTGTCCATAGGCCACGCTTCACACTTTGTTTGACATTCTTTCTGGCGCATATAATTATGGACTACTAGTTGTGTGCTATGTAACCTGATTTATCTCGGCAATGATCACGGCTCGAATGGCACTACTCATACTTTCCCTTCGAAAGACACATTGTGTGATTGGGCGAGGGGGGAAAAAACGCGGGAGGTGATATAGACAGACAGATTGAGGTGATATGTACACATGGTGTGTGGTATTTGCTGATCCGTCTCGTAACAGTCGACCATAGGACAAGGGAGAAAAGACAAGTTAGTAAGAAAGATCCATACGTGATTAGCGGATACAAAAGCGGCATCATATGGACGGACCACATGTCGCGTAACCAAAAGTGAGAGGAAAGGAAAATAAAGAGTAAAGAGAGGGTAAATGGAGGAAGATCGGAATTATAGTCATGAGAACACGCGGCGATCAAGAGGGAAACGCGTGGGGGTCAAGTGGGAAATCCGTTGGTGGGTAGTCCTCCCACACGTGTTCGGCATCGAGGAAACGCCGAAGCCGCGCGACCTGCGACGAGAGGTGAATGACGATGATTTGCATCTTGATATCGAGCTGCAGCCGTAGGATCTCCTCGCACGCCTTCATGGCCGCCTCCCGCGTCGAGACGAACATGTCGCCGCCGATCCCAAGCCGCTTCAGCTCGTCGATCATCTCGCTGAACTCCGAGCACCAAGCGAGCACGCCCAGCTAGAATGTTGGGGAGGGGGGAGGGAGCGGGTCGTTGAGGATCAGCAAGGGCACAAGTGGGAGATGGTTGCATATACGCACCTGTCCGTACTGTTTATAGCGCCCGTACAGCACATTGGGTGCCGCCTGGAGGGCAAAATCACACATCTGGTTCTTCTCGATAACGGAGGAGGGTGGTACGTAAGGGTCGCCCTGAGGAGGTGGAGGTGGGGCGGGCTACGTATAGGCGTCAGTACATACATCAAAGAACATAAAAACGAGGCAAACCTCTATTCGCGGCGGAGGGTCTTTGAACCACTCGTAACTGGCGTAATCTACTTCCCCCCCAAAATCGACCGTCTCCGCGGGTTTACCGAATGCGTTGAAAGACATTAGATCCTAAAGAGAGCTGCTAAAGTGTTTGTTTATAAAAGGCTCTACGATTGTTCGAGGTACGTTGAGGCTGAGGGTGGCGACGGGCCCCGACGTGAGGGGTGGAAGAAGATGAAGATGAAGAACCGGAAGTCTCGAAAACTGTGGAAGCTACGATGACTCAGCACGGGCGCTTAGATAGGCGCGCATACTCACAAACTGGGACAATCTCCAGAGGTGGAACTCGAGAGACAGTGGGCTGGTTTGTTATGGCTAAGCGATATGAATTAGTAAATGAACGGGTCTGCAATAGGCAGAAAGGTTAAATTTAGCAGGGCGTAATAGAAGGTAAGGGATGGCGCATACCTTTGGGACTTTGGTACCTGTGGAAAGCGGTGTTGAATCTTCCCTTCGCGGAGTGCGACACTTCTTCTTGGTTTCTAGCAAAGAGCGACGATAATGGGTAATTGTAGCCTTGGTCACAGACGACGTGCGTGATCGAGGACGGATAGGAGGGTTGGGAGGGACAGCAGAAATGACGAGCCGAGATTGACTTGCGTGACCGGAACGGTTACGTCTTGATCGACTCCGCGGACGGAGAACGACAGTAGCTTCGGAGGGTGTCTTGGTGGAAGGGTCGAGGGATCTCAAGGTAATCCGACGGGGTGTGGCGTCCTGGATGTTGACTCGTCCTCGAAGAAGTACGACTTCGCCGCGCAGACGGGTAGACGACGAAGTTGTAGAGTGCGACGGTGTCTGTGTTTGAACGGCCTTCGGTAAATGGAGAGCGGAACCGTATTCGGTATCTGAACCAAAGGCAGATCGAGAGGAGGCAGCGGATGAAGCTTCCAACTTCTTAGCAAGTTCAATCTCGAGCTCGTGGACGTTTCGCGATAGCCAAGAAGGAGAAGGGGGGATTGAAGAATATCGATTCTCGGTGGAGGAGGGTGAGACGGCAAGCGACTCTGTCAACGTGGAGGGGTCAACAAAGTCGTAGGCTTCGCGGGGTAAAGGAGGAAGAGGTCGGTCCAGGTGGGGGATGTGCGACGGCGGCGGTGCAGGGTATACCTCTTCTACCTCAGCAGAAGCAGGTTCCACTGGCCTGGTGAGATCACGCTCGGTTGTCAGAAGTAGAGTCGGTGCCGACTGAAATCTGCTGCGTCTATTCGATTCGTCGCTGTGAAGATGAGACGTGAGGAAGTCCTCGAGGGATGCGTAGAATGACTGGACGGACGGATGGGTACGCGGGACGCGCGATATGCGAGGACTGGGACTGGCCTGAGGGGTTGCGACGGCCGGGAAAGATAAATCAAAAGAGCTCGGCTGGAAGTTGGGTAATACCGGCCTAGGATCGGAAACGTGGTGCGAGGAGGAAGACTGGGGAAGTTGCTCGAGGGAAACGTGCTTGACACGTGTCCCTCGCCGCGGCCGACGTACAGCGAATTCAGAAAGCGGCGTTCGAAGCGATGTGAGAAACGTGTCCCGTGTCAAATTTCCGAATCGTTTCAACGTCGAACCGGCCTTGGTCAATGTCCTGATTGAGCGGCGTGTGGACGACGGTGTCGCAGTATGGGTATGGGACAACTGTGGGGAATACGAGGGGTCGGGGAACGGAAGCTGTAAAGGGGACAGAAGGGGTTGCTGTGCAGGTGGGTCCGATGGAGTAGGTGAAGGTGATCGAGAGTGGGCTGTGTAGAAAGATGCGGAAGAGTCGACGCGCGGAGCACCAGCGTCCGCGATGTTCAGTGATGACGCCTCTGCGCCAGCTTCCTGATCGTGAATAGGCTCGGAACGGAACGGATCGCGATCGTAAAATACGGATCCGTCGTCGTGGATGGGATTTACTTCGAGAGGAAGTCGTGAAGATGAAGGTGTCCTTGTTTTGGTGGGGGACGGGATAAAAGTCGGGGGAAACGGAAACTCGAGGATGAGCCTGAGCTCAGTATTCGCACGAGAGGCGCGTGAGGATTTACGGGATCGTCTCGAAGTCTTGCTGGCCGTACGCGGTCGCGCCTGCGCCGCCTGAGATAGTTTCGTTGGTCGGGACGAGCGGGTGGTGTCAGACTCGGAAGTCGAGACTGATTGGGACGCGCCCGACGAGCCAGCAACCAATTCGGCTTGGCCAGTTCCTTCGACTTCTGCGGGCACGTCTGAAAGGCTGATCGCTTCAAAGTCGTCCACCCAGTCTTCCAAATCCTCTTCGACCACCGTGGTCAAGCCCTCTGCACCGTTGACTTCCCCCGTGGGACGTTGATCCGAATCTTGACGCGTTATGCCCCCAGAAACAGGCGCGATTGACCGCTCCGTCGAGCGGCTCGCAGAGCCACGAAGGCTACGCACGAGCCTCGACCGCAGGAAGCTCTTGGATCCGAACGTCGCGTCGTCGTCAAGTCCGGGACAGAAAAGGACTTGTTCTGGGGAAGGGACTCAGGCCCACCAGTCTCAATGACTTTGTTGACCGAATAGCGCCCTAGGAGGCGCGACTGGAGCGTGTTCGCCTGATGGGGACAATCAGTCCGTCGACTGCCTTGAAGGGCAACGAAAGAAGTTGCACACTCCGGCCTCGTGCCCAACGGGCGACACATGCCGAAAGGCAGTGCTTACCCCGCTCCACACACCCCATGCACGCGCACGCGCAATCATCAAGCAACACCACCCAATTCCAGTGACATGCCTGGGAAGGCCGTCGTATAATGGGCTGCTGGTTGCGTCGACTTTCCTAAATCAGCCGTTATCTTCACCCCGAGATTACTACCGTCCGCAGGCGCCGCCGGACGCCCCGTTTGCATGCTAGAATCTGCCTTGTGCCACGAGCGCGATGTCCTACACGCCGGCTGATGACTCAACATATTATGGGAAGTTGACATATAATTAGTTGATAGTGCGCCGGTGTGGGCCTTCCCCTTGCGGTTATCCTTCGTGTGTTTGTGAACTCCGATTTCCCGTCTCTTTGGCTGACTGTTACTGCATGCTGTAGAAACACAAGAAATCACACTTACTAATGTTCATCGCGTTCTCCGTCCCTTCTGTCGACGCTCCATCATCCCCCACCCCATCGCCGAGGGCCAACGAGGACGAGTCTCGGTTAGTCTCCAGCAGACACGTTCAGTTGAGGTACCCAAGAACAGCCCACGTTAATTAGTCCCTTTTTGATGCAGGGAATGATCTTACCTGCCATATGATTATCCAGACCCATCGATCCAAGCCTTCGGGATGATGGGGAGACCCAGGATCTGGGCGAAGTCTTCGACTGTAAGGTATCTACGAACCCCAGCTTTGGCATATCCCTCGTTCCAGTTAAGTACGTGTTTCCAGTCGCGTCCTCCTACTCCTTCGCCCCCATCACGGCCCATAAGACCTGTTGTTTCTGAGCTATCTGTCGTTCTTGCCAGTTGACGTTACTTATACTGCTAGCAGCACCGCACCTTCTCTTGTCAATGTGACTGTCCCTCTAATCAAGCGATCGGTTCATGGGCTCTCCTGCTGTAACGGATGATGCGACGAAGACGCAAAGCGAAGGCGACGTTTGGGAAGAGCACGAGACGACGCGAACCGTTTAGAGTGATATTGTCACGCGGACTTGGGGACGCGAGAACAATATGTAGTTTTGGGATCTTAGCGTAGGTCAAGAGCAAATAACTCGTCGAGCCGTTTGCGGCGCAATCTTGCGCCGTCGCCCTTGCTCTGAAGAAATGCTTATAGATTATCTTCGATACAGAAACAGATCGCATATTGTTGTGGCGCGTGTTCGAGAACAGGTGATTGACAAGGGCGGAGTAGCGCGATCAGAAACAATAACGTTTACCTTAAAGTTACTGGGGACTCGACTCGGATCAAAGCGACTTCCGAGACATCGCGATGCGCGCGCCTCCAGTGGTCCGAAATCCACCATCTTTAAATCTGTCGGGCAGTTTTTACCGAGGACCCTTGGTATGTGCACTGGCAAAAGACGAGCCCGGGTGCGGACGTTCCCAGGTCTGTAATGCTGTTACTGACAACGCTTTACGAGCAGCATCTTGCCTCTGGCGCGAGCTAGTAGGCCGCTGTCCTTATGGCTGCAGAGTTTCATGACGTTTCGTTTGCCCAGTCTCGGATTACGTTTTATGCAAAAATAAGGTTCGACTGATAAATGTGGTAAAGGGGTAAACCGCCCTCGAACAACGTTTGCCCAGGTCCCCACATCGTGCCCTCTCCGAGTCGTCGGTTGGGCCTCGCTTGAATCCTAGAACTGTGCTCAGCACCACTATAAAGCACGGAAAGTCCAACTCGCGCAGTCGCTTGACCTGATATCGATTCCAAGTCTCGATCGACATGTCTTATAGAGTCTGGCTTATCACTGGCGCAAACACCGGGCTAGGTCTCGCGCTAGCGCTGCTCGTTCTTTCTAAAGGAGACAAGGTAACGTCATATGCCCACACTCACGACAAAGATCTACCACGCCCGCCCAGGTTATCGCGGCGGCGCGCGACGCCGCCAAAATTCCAACGTCGCTGAGTGGTGCTAAGGCCTACACGCTAGATCCCAGCGCCCCCGAAGCCGAAGTGAAACGTGCGGCCAGGGGAGCCCTCGAGATCTACGGGCGAATCGACGTCCTCGTCAACAACGCAGGGTACGGCCTCCACGGCTTCGTAGAAGAGTTACGGTGCGTCTTTTCGTGTCTCTCCTGCTTTTTATCCGAGAGGAATTTCGAGTTTTTGAAAACGGTCGGTCGCGTGGGCGACGGGCGTGGTGTGCATGCAGGTCCGAGGACATCCACGCGCAGTTCCAGACGAACGTGTTCGGGCCCATCGCGCTCACCCAGGCGCTGCTCCCGGCCTTCCGCGCGCAGCGCTCCGGCCACATCTTGAACGTCAGCTCCGCGGCGGGCTTCGCGGGCGTGCCGTCGTTCGGGGCGTACAACAGCTCCAAGGCCGCGCTCGACGCGTTTTCCGAGGCGCTCGCGGGGGAGGTCGCGCCGCTCGGCGTGCACGTGCACGTCGTCGCGCCGGGCTACTTCGGGACCAACTTCCTCGGGACGGCCAAGTCCATCCGCGACGCCGCGGATCCTGGGCACGCAACCGGCGCGTATGCGACGCCCGAGCAGGGTCATGCCGTCATCGACGGGTTTCATCCGGCCCGCATCGCCAGCCGCCAGATCGGGGACCCTGGTAAGGCGGCAGAGCGCATGTACGAGGTCGTCACGGGGACGGGCCTCGCGCGAGGTCTGATGGACCACAAGGAGTGGGTGCGCATACCGCTCGGACGGGACGCAGGCGATTCTGTGAGGTCCAAGCTGGCCACCATAGCAGCGAGCATCGACGCCTATGAGCCGATTTGGACGTCGACAGACATGGACGACGTTCAGCTGAAGGAGCGCTTTGGAATCTGAGTCGATTGAAACTGCCAGATAACATAACAACGTTTCGAATTTGTTACGGTACGGTAAATACGAGGGCGACATTGTAAAACAGCGTAGCAAAAAAGCAAGAGAGCAGAGACGACTGAGACAATTACGACGGAAAGATACAAATGCCTTTTCAAAGTAATAAGGGTTGCCGCTCCCCTTGGACAGGGGGTGTCTGGCGTCGGATGGATGCCCTTAATCTATCGAATACTTCTCTGAAGCGGGAAAAGGAAACAGTTGTACCACGGACGCCCCCATTGCTCGCACGCAAGACAAGAACTTCGGTGGCCCAGCCAGCACCCACAAGCAACCACACGAAACCAATCTGAAAAGCCTCACCTCCCCACATGTATAGCGTACGACGTTCGTTGAACGACCATTCTATGCCGATGGTGCGTGTCCAAGACCCAGATCCAAATTGGACAGGTTCTCGTATGCCATGACCGGCGACGCCACTCGCGCCTTGGGCACCACCGTCACAGAATAACACCGTGCTTCCGGCCTCCTCTGCACGCGCACGGGCTTGTTCCCACATCGCCATGCTGACGTCAGGGTGCCAGGTCTGCGCAGGTGCAAGAATAAGTGCTGGACGTGAGTCCAGCGATGTAAATACTCTTGGGCTGGAGAAATCCAGGCAAATGGCGGCTGTGATGGGAAGGGTCCGGTCATATGGAGGGACAGGGGTCCATTTCTTGTTCTTGTTGGATCCGTGAAGTTCAAGCTCATAGATCTCGGGATCGTCCCTTGATTCAGTGAGCGAGAAGGATTCTGCGACTGTACAGCCAGAGTGAGTACAATAGAGATTTTTATGTTTGAACACATACTTGGGACCAGTTTACGTTTGTAGTACTCTGCGACGGGCCCATCCGGCCCAACCAACACCAGACCATTGCGCCACGATCCTCCCCTGGCGTGAGTCCAACCAGCGCTGGATGGAACAGGTTCGGTGAAGGTGACGCCTACAAGTGGGCCTTTGATCTCATCTTGCACTCTCTTGAGAGCCTCCTCCCGTTGGGATATAGTTTCGAACCTCAGCGCGCCTTCTGGCCAGAGGAGGATACGGACACCATTGTACTGTCTGGACTCCGCAATGAACTTGTCCAAAGGAGGGCTTCCATCACCTGTGGAAGACGGGTGGGGAAGGATACAAGCAACAGATAGAGGAGTGGAGGAAGTAGACCAAGGTAATGTAGGAATTGTCGGTGAGAAAATTGTCGGAGTGGCTAGAACAAGGAGAGCCATGCCGAGAAACAATGTATGACGGGGTCCCGGGAACGTAGTTGGCCGTGTTGGTTGAGGCTCGCCGTTGAGGACAATGTTTGGGATAAGGGGGCCATGTGGTTCGAACTCGTCTACAGGCCCAATAAACCACGCACCAACAACTTCAGCAATCACTATTGCCCATGCGCCAACGAGCCAATTGATTCCCCAAGTCCCAAATAATGGCCTCATCCACTCATAGCTTGCAATACCGGATACTGGACTCCATGTAACAAGGTGGCCGACTGGGCTCGTATGGGAGATGATTTGCCAGGTAGTGGCCCAGAGAGCTGGGAAGAGCGTGATTTTCGCCCACGGGTTGTCGAGGCCGAGGCTGAGACGGTCTGATGTAATGACAATGACAAATGCTAGGACAGATGCCAAAGAAGAAATTATCCACAGCGAAGTGACGGATGAGGCGATTGAAGCAAGTGCTTGGATTGATGCCATTAGATGAGAAAGAGTGGAGGCAAGTGAAATGCCGAAGATTGCACTGAAGATGGTTCTGGGAGCATGGCGGCGAGGGAAGACGACGCGAGTGTGGACCAACACAGTCGCAACAAGGATGGTGAGGGGGATGAAGGATGGAGTAGGGGAGAGTGCGGGGAAGGCTAAGACAGTTGCGACAGCCGGAAATATGATGTTCGGGTGATTGATGAAGATGAGCTGCCTTGCGTCGGTTGTTTGAGCCATGGCTGCTTGTCCGACTGATGGGTTGTGGGCTTTAAAGGGCCAGGGTAGCACTGCAAGAGCTCTGAGTCCGCCGCAGCTGTGCTGCGTTGCGTGCGTAGCTCCTTTTACTTGTTTTGGACGAGACGATTACAGTAATCGATCTACTCGGCCCTTGCCGATCACGTGCACGAGGACATCAGTTGGCCAAATGGTTTTCCGAGGATCAACCGTTGGGGCCTCTTATCTCCTTTCATTACCCCACGGAATCACATCATTTTCCTTCAGTTTTTCCTGGCGCTGTGACCTCAATAATTCCTCAACATCACCTGTGCTTTGTTGCGGGATAGTCACAACCAAACGACGTTTACCTCCTAATCGGTCCAGCGCACACACCGTCTATCTCACGACATTGTTCAGTCAAAGCTTGTTTGTCCCGGAGTTCGCCAATTGCTCATCCAGGATCAGTGTCTCAAAGTTTTCTGCTAGCTAGTGGCATGCCAGTGGACCACTCTGCGTTGGTGTGCGGATTGGACCGGGGAAATCGGTGGCATGTACCCGATCTGGGAGATGTGGAATCACCCCTCCATCAGAAATTACCGGTCTCCGAGAGCGACTCGGACCCTCCAGGACGGCGCCCCACGCACTTTCCGTCGTCCGCGCGTTGCGTCTTATATTCCTATTCCTGCCTTGATCCCTCCGAGTCCGAACGTTCATTTCAGGTGTATTCTCACCTAGACCCAATACCCGGCAGTACTGATGCGAGGGTGGTCGTGTAATGTATCCTATCGGCATATAGCGGATTGGGGGTGGGGCTCGACGACCACATCCCCAACGGAGTTGCACAGGCCAAATGCACCAAGGCTGGGACCGAAGTCAATTGGTCCGATGGGTATTACAACACTAGTCCGCGCAGAAATTATCATGAGTTAGAACCGTCACCTTACGTTAACGCTCTCTGGTCTATAAAACCTCTTGTATGCCCACCCGCTCCCCAAGCCTGCCCCACTCGAGCGTTTTCCCCACTGAGACATGTCTGAAATTGTTTCTTCCGAACCCGCTCCCTTCATCCCCGATGACCTAACTGTGCCCCAATTTTTCTTCGACTCAGACCATCAATTGAAAGCCACCCGCCCTCATGGCGTTCCTTTCTTCGTTGATGATGTTACGGGTAGGGCTGTTGACTCGCGAGAGGTGAGTAATGTTGATGGGCTTATCTTGGATGGTGCTAACCCTCCCAAGGCTCGCAAAAGAGTTGATGGACTCGCAAATGGCTTGAGCCGCAGGTGGGACATAAGTGAGTATCGCAGAAAAATCATGTGCCATCGTGCCGGTAGCTGACATCCACGCTAGAGGAGGATGAAGTTGGTATGTACCTGCCTATTTCTATGCACCGCCATCTGATCGCCTCCAGTATGCCTCTACTCTCCCAACCATATGGGTGAGTGCATTTCCCACGGCCACCTGACAGCATAAAGAGGCGTTCTCTTTAGATTATGCGGTCGCATTCTGGGCGCTACATAGGCTGGGCGCTATCTCTACGTAAGCGTACTCCCCTCACTCAAGCTTTTCTTCATGGTGTTGCTAGAAACTCGAACCCGGCATACACCGTCGACGAGCTTATCCATCAGCTCAGGCTTGCCAAGGCCACCACTGTCATCGTCCACACCCTGTTCTTGAAGAACGCAGCGGAGGCCTGCAAAGAAGTCGGCCTCCCTCTTGAGAGGATCGTGATCATAGATCAAGCAACATTTGACGCTCCTCATACAACCGTTGAGCAACTGATCCATGATGGTCTGAGCCACAACGCGAACTTCGTTGAGCGTAAACTCGGCGCAGGTGAGGGAAAGACCAAGATCGCTTTCCTCTGCCTCTCCAGCGGTACGACTGGTCCTCCCAAGGTAGCGCGTTGTCTCTCATGGAACTTCAGAAGCTGAGCCATGATATATAGGCAGTGGCGATACCGCATCACTCGGTCATCGCAAACACACTCCAAATTCGCGCACATAACTATGCCGTGGAGACGAAGGCGAATATACCCCAAGACGAGTGGAGATTCCGACCAGGCGATGTCATCACAGGCGGTAGGTTTCACTCTCCTCTTTTTCACACAGCACATCTCACAAAGACCCCCTCCAGTACTCCCATTCTTCCGTGAGCGGCCCTATACACACCAGTTTTGTCTGTTATCAATTTCTGATATTGACCGTAGACATTTTCGGCCTCATTCTGAACGTAGGTCGTCATCCCGAATATATATATTTTTCGACTCGCCAACTGTAGTAATTTAGGTTCATGTCATGCTGTACTCTGGTGTAAGTTCTTCATTCCCCTGAGCACGCCTTGCGCGACTGACCCGCATTTCCTAACATAGATGGCCGTAGTGATTATGCCGAAGTTTGGCTGGCCTGGTTTCTTGGAAAGCGTGAGACGCCATAAGGTCACCCACCTCCTGTGAGTATCGGTCCTTTCCTTCTTTCAGAAAGTACACTCAATATATCTTAATAAGGGTGGTTCCGCCCATGGTCGTTCTCCTTTGCAAGGTACATATTCCATATTGCGGTAAGAGGACTATGTCACATTGATTCCTCAACAGCACCCCGCGACGAAAGACTACGAGGCAGAGCTGAAGAGCATTCGTTTCTGCTTCAGCGGAGCTGCGCCTCTTTCCCCGGAGTTGGCTCAACAGCTCGAGAAGGTTCTGCCCAATGCAAGCCTAGGACAAGGATATGGTAAGTCAACCGCTTCGACTCCTCAAACCTTGCCTTTACCCTGGTTCCCGGGTAGGCATGACAGAGACATCCACCGCAGTCTCTATGACTCCTGCTCTCGAGAAGGTCGGCAAGGCAGGCAGCGCTGGCGTTGCAGTTCCTGGAGTCAGGTTCAGGGTTGTCAAGGAAGATGGTACGCTTGCGAAACTCGGTGAACGAGGCGAACTCGTTGTTAGGAGCCCTTCCAATGCGCTCGGGTACTGGGAGAACCCAAAGGCGTAAGTGACGTCTTGCCCATCCCCCGATATAGTGTAACGCTTCACGCTCAGAACGGCCGAGACATTCCTGGAAGATGGGTAAGCCTTCTGGAGAGATTGTTGACATTGATACCTCTGAAGCCTCAAATCCGTAGATGGGTCCGTACGGGTGATGAGGTCGAATACGATACTGAGGGCAACATCTATATTGTCGATCGCCTCAAGGTGATATGGCTCCTCTCCTGGAACAATCACTAGCACTGATCATCCTCGTCTGTAGGAGTTGATCAAAGTCCGCGGCTTCCAAGTTGCCCCTGCGGAACTTGAAGGTCACCTTTTGAGCCACCCTGATGTCGCCGATGTGTGCATTGTCCCAGTGCCCGACGAATTCAGCGGCGAGTTGCCCCTCGCGTACGTCGTACTCCATCCGCCAGCTGCTGCGCGTGCAGCATCAAGTACAGCCGAGGCAGAGGCGATCAAAGCCGACCTCTCAAAGGTGAGAGATTCTTCGCAAGTTGCGGCCCATACTAATCATGCATCATGTCTTGACACATTCACACCGGCCTTTTAGTACGTATCCGATGCGAAGGTTCAATATAAATGGCTTAAGGGTGGGGTCGAGTTCATTGATGCGATTCCTAAGAATCCGAGTGGGAAGTTGCTGCGCCGCGTGTTGCGTGAGAAGGCGAGGGCAGACCGGGCTGCTGGCGAAAAGGCGAAGGCGACCCTGTGAGCTTTGACAGCCGTGACCAGAGCACCCCATTTTCTCAAGGGCGAGCTGGTGGCGTTCATGGCACCTCTTGATTACTGGTGGTGTATCTTAGATAGATGTAAGTTCTACTCGAAAGTCCGATCACGATGACGTTGTGAGTCATGAAAACGTAGCGGTCTTGATGTGCCCGACGAGTGACTTAACCTCATTGACGCATCAATATGTCAGATGCGAATCAGACCACTCATAATGTGATAGCTACTAGCACTACTAGTATTGGCCCATACACATTCAACTCTTTTGATATGCATCATGAGGATGTCGATGCCAGTGGGTGGAGAAGTCGAAGTGAAATACTAGCCTGATAGGCAGGCGCCGCCGATCGTCGATCTGATGATATCACAGCGTCGGAATGGAATGGACGCTTGATCGGCTCGGATCATACGTTAGTAGTCAACGCCACCAAAACACGTATAGCGGATACTTGCAAATGTGTCAGTACCAATCGAACCTCTCATAACCCATATCCCTTTCGAGGGTGCAGGAGCCAGAATTTTGAAATACTCCTTCGATATCCATTAGCCTTAGATACCGAGGGCACATCCATTTGGGATCGTGGTTTACGGTGGTCATGAGAGGTTTGACTGTAGACTCCCGAGCGCTAGTGGCCCGGCGCTCAAAGGTGCATCACAGTACAGTTACACTACAGTATGTCAGTGGTCCAGGAGGCAGGCGGGCTGTAATCTCAAGCTCAAGCAGTAACATTCGATCAACGCCTCAGCGCTCAGCGCTGAGCATCCAATCGATATTGCATTGATATGTCCGAAACTAACCCTGGAATTGCAATCTGTCCTCACATAACAACTCTACTGTATATCGAAAATTTCACTAGCAATAGACGCGTGCCAGTCGAACACGTGGCCAATAGTGCATCTAGATCGCATTTCTTTTAATTCTGGATCTGGGATATGATATCTACTGTATCGAGTTGAGCTCGTCTGGCTTGCGTGCGTGTGGGGCTCAAAATTTGACTGAAAATTTGGCCGTTTGGTCTGCATCCGCTTTATCTACGAAATCAACCATCATCGACGCCGAGCCTCACGTCTGCTAATCGTCCCCGTCCACTTCCAGGAAATTGGCGAACATCTAACAGTTTCCGCCGTCTTACTGTCATCTCGTACTATCCCACCGCCTTGGTAAGCGTGCATGCAGCCCAACCTGGCCAGGCCCGGAGCACAGTTCATGGGTCATAACACGAAATTTCCAGGTGTCGAGAACATTTACCCGATTCACAGTCAGACGCGATCAAACCTGACAGCTGTATATTACAGTAGTGGGGACGAACCCTATCCGATGTTGTCGTGTCGATCAGGGGAACTGCTACATAATCGGGGGCCAGCCGTCTGTTCTCATTCTCCTGTGCTTCTTCGGCTAGTCATGGCTGCTTCTCCATCAATTTGAACGTGCCAGGTGCCAAGGCATGCTCCTCGCACCGGTTAATGACTTGGAAAGCGTTTTATCTCCATTCTCTTCTTTTGATGTTCTGCACGGCCCTACCGGCGGATCACAGGCGGATTGACAGCGGGCCGCAAACTAATTGGAGGTCGTCTTTTTCTCAACTGCGAGTAACTGGCAAGATGATCGTCCGAGTCGTGCGGTCGTGCCGACTTTAAATTGCATGTTCCGAAGACAGGGAAGGCCAAAAAAACTTCTAGTGCTAGTGCCACACACCCCAAAAGTCTTTGCCATTTTGAGAGTCATAATGTGATCAGTACCTGGTTCTGCTCCTCATTTAAGGGCCATGGATGCACCGTTTCTGTTTCTCCCGACCCAGTTCGACGAGTCACAATGTCTGCCGAAACGCTGCACAACCTGGAAATCTCCGCAATCGTGTTGTCTTCCTTGTCGGGCCTCTTCGGTGAGGCCATCGTTCTACTATTTTGCCCTAGTACTGAGCCTCTTTTCTGACGAACAGGAATCTATCTGGTACTCTTCGTGCTTGCGATCTGGTCCACGCACCGCCAGGGTACAGTGACATCAAAGAGACTCAGATGGGTCACCATCGCTCTGTATGTGCATGCAGCGTTTGATGTTCCATTTATCTCACTCTCCTGCGTAGTTTCGTAGATCTCTTAATTCATTTCATCGTACGCGCCCTTCAGTTTGCACGCGCACGCCTTCAGCAAGATACGGAAGAAGAACTAGCTAGGTGGACAATTCCCATGACGTTTCTCGGAAAGTAAGTTGCTTGAGAATTATCACCCCTCACAAATATTGATGCGCGTGTACTAGCATCACGACAACCATTTCTGTAAGTTCCACCTATACTTCGTCTCCAATAAACTCATTCCCTTTCAGGGTCTTCTATCCGATGGGACTCTAGCATGGCGCTTCTACATCATCTTTGGCAGGCAAAAGTGGGCCCTCTACATCCCTGCAGCCGCTGTCGCTGTAAATGTTCGT
>Ga0137397_10000584_pt1 | contig 25092 bp, 16 predicted proteins | sample czorhiz116metaG_FD_106658 | JGI IMG/M metagenome (GOLD analysis project Ga0137397, IMG submission 106658) | Vadose zone soil microbial communities from Angelo Coast Range Reserve, California, USA - czorhiz1.16 metaG | ecosystem: Environmental > Terrestrial > Soil > Vadose zone | place: USA... | reverse complement strand
GGAGTGACGTTTTGCCAGCTCCTGCCGGCATCCTTCGTCAACTGGATGTTTCCGTCATCCGTTCCGACCCAGATGACTCCCTCTTTCACCTCCGAAGGAGCAATCGTTAGAATCGTCCCGCGCGCCTGTTTCGAATCCTTTTCATCCGGCCGTACGCGCGTCAAATCTCCGCTCACTGCGTCCCAGCTCGTCCCTTCATTGTTCGTCTTCAGCAGAAACTGCGTTCCCAGATAAAGCAGGTGCGGATCCTGTGGTGAAAAAGCCATCGGAATCGTCCAGTTAAACCGGTACTTGCTTTCGAACGACACGGGCGCGGGCGAAATATCCCGCACTTGCCCCGTTGTTTTCGACAATCGCACCACGCTCCCGCCCGGCCCCGCGTTGTAAACCACGTCTGCGTCCAGCGGATCGGGAATCGTGTATCCGTTCTCTCCTGGTCCCACAGGAAACCAGTCCCGCTCTGTGATCTGTCCATTGTTTCCGCGGCTCATGATTCCCGCCGTGCCGCTGTCCTGCTGCGGGCCGTACACCCAGTAAGGAAACCGGTGATCCGTTGCGACCCGGTAGAATTCTCCCGTCGGCTGGTTGTACCACGGCGTCCAGGATTCCCCTCCGTTCAAGCTGATCGTTGCGCCCTGGTCGACTCCCAGCATGATTCGCTGCGAATTTGTGGGATCAATCCAGATCGAGTGGTAATCGTCTCCTCCGGGCGCGCCCTTGATCGCAGTGAACGTATGTCCGCCGTCATTCGAACGGTACAGATTTTGCGACGGCACATAAACAACGTCCGCGTTCTTCGGGTCCACGTAAATCTCGCTAAAGTACCAAGACCCTTCGATCCGCTTGTCCTCCGTCGCCTTTTTCCACGTCGCTCCTGCATCGTCCGACCGGTACAGTCCGCCCTTCTTGCCTTTCGCCTCCACGATGACGTACACCCGTTGTCCGTGATTTCCCGGCGCAACCGCAACTCCTTCTCGCCCCCAATCCCCTTCGGGCAATCCGTTCCCCGTGATTTGCGTCCAGGTGACGCCTTCATCCAAAGACTTGTAGAGCCCGCTGCCGGGCCCGTACGATGTTCCTTTTTGTCCCGGCTTTCGAATGCCGTGCCACAGGGTCGCGTAAACCACGTCCGGATTTCCCGGCTCAAAACAGAGATCCACCGCCGCTGTCACATTGTCTTTGTACAGAACTTTCTTCCAACTCCGCCCGCCATCTGTCGAGCGGAAAACTCCTCGCTCTTCGTTCGGCCCTGAACTGTGGCCCATCGCCGCCACCAGCACGATGTCCGGATTGCGCGGATCGACCAGGATTCTTCCGATATGCCGTGTTTCTTCCAGTCCGATATGTTGCCAGCTGTCCCCGCCATCCACGGACTTGTAGACTCCATCTCCGTAGGCGCTGTCCGCAAAAATCGTGTTGACACCTGTTCCCACGTAAATGATCTTCGGATTCGAAGGCGCCAGTGCCATGGCTCCAATCGACGCGACCGGCTCTTTGTCGAAAATCGGTTTCCAAACGGTTCCGCCATCCGTCGTTTTCCACACTCCACCGCCGTCCGCGCCAAAATAATAGACCGCCGGATTGCCCGGCACGCCCGCCACGGCGTTCACCTTTCCCGCGCGGAACGGCCCGATCATCCGCCACTTCATCTCCGAAAAGAATTGTTCTGGAACCTGCTGCGCTGAAACAATGCCTGCGGTAAAAATAGTCGCGGCGGCAAAAAACGCGGCAGTCCTGGCGAATCGAAAAAGGAAGGCAATTCTCATCAATAGGTTTTCCTCTCCTTCGCTCTCCATCGTCCCTTTTATCGTCTATGGTTCGTCGTTCCCATCCGCATCCGCGGCGGGAGTGTCGGCTGATTTGTTCGGATCCACCGGTGCGAGCCCGGCTTTTTTGAGATCACTGTTCAATGCCGGAATATCCTGCTGCCGAATTTTCGCCCACCGCGTGACGAGTTTCTGAAGATCTTCTCCGAGTTCCTTGTAGACGGCAGTGGCTTGCGTGGTCGGTGCGGCATCGGCGCTGTCCGCCACTGCCAGGAGGCCGCCGAAATGTTGATTCAAGCTGGAAAAATTCTCCGGCTGTTTCGCTCCGAGCGGCAAGCCGAAGAAATTGCTTTGCGGTGCGCCTTCCAGTTCGCCAATTTGTTTATCGAGCGCTGCGATCGCATTCGCAACGGCTCCTTTAGCTGCTTTCGCGGCACGTTCCTTCAATTGCGCGCGCACCGAGCGAACCTGCGAGAGCGCTTCGAAACTTTCATTCATGCCTTCGACGGAACCGCTCCCCATTTCAAATTGCTTGCGAAGATCCGCAAGCGAAGTTTTAATGCGCGGATCCATCTTCACAACGAGTGGCTGAGAATAGCTCTTCCCATCCACCGTAAGCTTCACCGTGTAATTCCCTGGCACGACCCACGCCCCGAGCGGATATTTCGGCGTGTCATGCAAAATCGCAGAGATTGGAAATTCGTGCTCGAGAGATTCCGGCGGAGCGTAATGCAAGTCCCAAACAAAACGGTGCACGCCCGCGGCTCCAGAAAGAATTTGCGCCGGGCGCACCCAATACATCGGAATGGGATGTTCGCCGGCGGTTTTTTCAAGTGGCTCCGGCTTGTCTGAGCTGGCATAGCGGCGCACGAGATGCTGCTGCTCGTCGAGGATTTCCAGAGTCACCGGTTTGTTCGAACTGGACGCGAGATAGTAGTCGACGATGGCGCCGTCGGGCGGATTTTTTCCGGCCGGAACTTCCGGAGGCAATGGCGTATCGGGATTGCGATTCCAGCGGACGCGGATCGCTTCTTGCGGCGCGAAAAGATGCACACTCTCTTTCGGGATGCCGTCGTTCAGTTGCCGCAGCGGCGTGAAATCATCGAGAATCCAGAACGAGCGGCCGTGCGTGGCAACAATCAAATCGTCGCCATGAATCGCGAGATCACGCATGGATGTGCGCGGCAAATTCAACTGCAGCGGCTGCCAGTCGTCTCCATCGTTGAAGGAAACGTAGACGGAACCTTCTGTGCCGGCAAAGAGCAAACCTCTTCGCACTGGATCTTCGCGCACCACGTTGCTGGCGCCGCCATCGGGAATTCCTTTTGTAATTTCCGTCCACGTCTTTCCGTAGTCGCGCGTACGGTAAATGTGCGCGCGCAAATCATCCAGCCGGAACGAATTGATTGCCGCGTACGCCGTGCCCGCATCGAAGTGCGAAGCTTCGATAATCGAAACTTTGCTCCACGGCTTCAGCTGCGGCGGCGTAATGTCTTGCCAGGATTTCCCGCTATCGCGCGTGATGTGAATTAATCCATCGTCGGTGCCCGCCCAAATCGTATTCGCTTCTTTGAACGAAGGAGCGACGGCGTAAATGACGCCGCGGTGTTTTCCTTTTTCCGGATCGCTCGCGGCGAAAGCGCCGAGGTTCGCGGGAATTTCGTAGGATTCCCGCGTGAGATCGTCGCTGATGATCTGCCAACTGTTTCCCGCATCGGTCGTTTTGAAAAGCTTGTTGGCCGCAAAGTAGAGCGTGTGCGGTTCGAGCGGCGAAAAAACCACTGGCAGCGTGCGCGTATAGCGATATTCGCCGCGGCGAATCGGCTCTGGCGTAACTTTGGCATACTCGCCGATGTCCAGTTTCGTGCGCGTGAGCCAATCGCCATAAAGAATGTTCGGATCGAGCGGATCGACGGCGATGTAGCCATACTCGAAAATTCCCGGCAGCCGCCAGTCGCGAAACGTGATTTCGCCGTAATCGCTGCGGCTTTGCGTCGCCACGGAACCGCTTTCCTGCTGCGCGCCGTAAACCCAATACGGAAAACGATTATCGGTGGTGACGTGATAGAACTGCGCGGTTGGCTGGTTGTACCAACTGCTCCAGGTCGCGCCGCCGTTCACGCTGATGACCGTGCCCTGATCAGAGCTGAGCGCGATGATCTGCGGGTTTTCCGCGCTGATCCAGATGCGTTGGTAGTCGTCGCCGCCGGGCGCGCCTTTGAAACCGACAAAAGTTTTTCCGCCGTCCGTGGATTTCCATGTCGTAGTGTTTGCCACGTAAATCACGTCCGGATTGTCCGGCGCGACGGCGATTCCCATGGCGCCCGGACCACGGCCGCCGATGCGGCGGTCGCCGTTTACCTGCTTCCAGGTTTCGCCTGCATCGTCGGAGCGATACACTCCCGCGCCCTTCGTGGCTTCCGCCGAAACATAGATTCGCTTCGCATCGCTTGGCGCAACGGCGATGCCGATCCGTCCGAGTCCTTCGCTTGCTCCCGGCAATCCCTTGGTCAACGGCTTCCACGTATCGCCGCCGTCTGTCGATTTATACAGTCCGCTCCCGGCGATGTAGATTGAAGCGCCGCTGCGAACTTCCCAGGGCGCAACGCGCGCGGCCCAGAGCACCGCGTAAATCGTCTGCGGATTCACGGGATCGAACGCGAGATCGGCGGCGCCGGTGTTTTCGTCTTTGTAGAGAACCTTCTGGAAGGTTTTTCCGCCGTCGGTCGAACGAAACACGCCGCGCTCGGCGTTGGGACCATAGGGATGCCCTTCAGCGGCAACGAATACGCGGTTGGGATCTCTTGGATCAACGAGGATCGCTGTGATTTGTTGCGCGTCGCGAAGACCGAGATGCGTCCAGGTTTTTCCGGCGTCGGTGGATTTGTAGACGCCATCGCCTGTTGCGAGATCGGGGCGCTGCAATCCTTCGCCGCTGCCCGCGTAGATAATGTTCGGATCGGAAGGAGCAACGGCGAGTGCGCCGACGGACCCCGTGGGCTGATCATCGAAAATCGGATTCCAAGTGTTCCCAAAATCCGTGGTTTTCCAGACGCCGCCATTGACGGCGGCCATGTAGAAAACGTTCGGCTGGCGCGGCACGCCGGAGACGGCCACGGTGCGGCCTCCGCGGAACGGCCCGATGCAACGCCAGCGCATTTCGGAATAGAGTTTCTGGTCGAATTGCTGGCCGACCTTCTGGTCGGGCTGCTGCGCGTTCGCCACGGTACAGAATATTGTTGTGACGAAAGTTCCAGCGACGAACCACTTCCCTGCCACACCGATTCGCATCCGCGTCCTCCGTAAGAAGAGAGAGGATACTCTGGCTGCGAAAATGGAGCAACGCGTGGCGGCGGTGCAACCCGAGGAGTGGTTTCAAGGGCGATGGCGGGGTGAGTGGATGAGCTGGTTAGTGATGTAGCTCAGGACGGCGGCGCGACGCGGGGAGATGCGGCCTTTGGTAACGAGGGCCAGGAGCCGCGCGAGAAAGCGGTTAATGTTGATCGCGGAGTTGAATTTGGAAAGTTCGGGGAGAAGTTCGGAGGAGAGGTCTTCCGAGTCATTGTAGGAATGTTGAGAGGCGCCGGAGTTGCTGAGATTGAAATGGTGAGAACAAAACCCGAAGTGGGGCTTTGAGCCTGAGAGCCGGCAACGCTTGCTGTTGGCGTAGCGGTATTGGCAACGGTTGGAATCGTCGAGGGAGACGACCTGGGCGGGTTCCGAGAGAACAGTGGGGCTGGGCTCTTGCATAGCTGGATTCATGGTTTTCCTCTTGGGAGGGGGTACACGCCCGGGCATTTTGTATGAATATCAAAAGAAAGGGCTTACAGAATTTGCATTTCGCAAATGTGTGATTCTAAACGAGATGTTTTTGGCTGAGCAACACAGGCTAACGCGGAAAAGGCGCTGAAAAAGGAAAAGCGGGAGCAAGCTCCCGCACTCCAAACGCAGTTATCTGCAGGGTTAACTATAGCACGGATTAGAACAAAGTCAAGGAGGATTTTCGAAATTTTTAAGTGATTGGCGGGCAAGAGTTAGGGCGAGGAGATGAAAAACGCAGTGCGCCACGTAGAGGTGTTCCAGCGGATCGAGGGGCGGCGACTCGCTGCGCGGCGGGGAGGTACTATTGCTTGCCCCTAATCGGGTTGGTACATTCAGCGACATTCTAACTTCCAGCCTCAATCCCTGAGGGTGTAGTGAACGCCCTCAGCAACAGTTGCCGGGTCATTTTTCTGACGAGGCGGGTTGACTGTGCACATGACGCAGGCGATCTCGTGGAGCGTCGTTTCTGAAGGGAGACCCTGATGAAAGTACAATTCTCACTTCGACTTTGTTGCGCCACGACTATATTGCTCGCTTTGTTGCTTTCCCCCTTCCGGTGATCGGTGGAGACAGACCCCAACTTGTCGTGGACGACGACAGGGTGCAGTGTCCGAATGCCGCATTCAGCAGGATTCAAGATGCGGTGGACGCGGCGACTCCTGGCGCGGTGATACGCGTTTGCAAAGGAAATTACGCCGAGCAAGTGGCGATCCGCAAACCCTTGACCATCGCTGCGGACAGCGGCGCGGTTCTGATGCCCAGCGCGATGCAGCAGAACACGACGAGTTTGGTCGATGGCTCGCCCTTGGCTACGGCGATTCTTGTGACCGACACAACCGACGTCACGATCGAGGGCCTGATCGTGTACGGCGCGAACAACGGAGTGCCCCAGTGCTCGCCACGACTCTTCGGAATCGTTTTCCAAAACGCCTCGGGTGAAATCAGCCAAGTGGCCATTCGCAACTTCAAGCTAAGCACAGTTCTGGGAGGCTGCCAGAGCGGCACTGGGATCTTCGTGCAGAGCGGAGGGGGCGGCATCTGCAATGTGAAAATTGAGAAGTCCACCATCCACGACTTCCAGAAAAACGGAATCACCGCTAACGAGGTGGGAACTCTGGTGTCAGTCCACGGCAACGTGGTCACGGGCATTGGGCCAACCTCCGGAGCAGCTCAGAGCGGCATCCAAATCGGCTTTGGCGCGGGAGGCGCGATTTCGAGCAACACAGTGACGAACAATTTGTGGTCACCGTGCACAGCCGTGGACACATGCCAGGCGGTGGCGACGAACATTCTGATCACGCAGTCCGATGGAGTGGAGGTGACTGACAACCGTGTCGGGATCAGTCAGGTAGGGATTTTCCTTCACGGGAACCACGGGCTCGTGGCGGGGAATACGACGTTTGCGAGCAGCGTCTTCGACGGGATTCGCCTCGAAGGCGATGGGAACAGTGCGCGCCACAATCAGGTTTTCAAACGGTGCGGAATCCGGGATTTTTATCGCCGGCAACAACAACGTAGTGGAACACAACAAAATTACGGAAGCGGCCGTCGGCATTCTCAAAGAGACTGGCTCTCTCGGCAATGTGATTCGGTTCAACCGAGTGTTCGATACGCTGGTCGCGGTGCAGGATCCTGCTTCGCCGGGTTTGGCGGGTGTCGTTTTGCCGGAGCGGTAGGTGCGATTGCGGCGGACGCAGAGCCGACCTCTACCGGGGACGCCCGGAATAGGAGTCAAGGCGTTTTCTGTAGAAGAAGAGGACGCTGGGGCCCAAGGAGAGGAGCATGATGGCGAGACAGGTGGCGATGCCGAAATGACGTTGTGTGGTGAGGACGCACGCGGAATGGAGGGAAGGCCCGACGTGTGATCGGGCCTTCCGGTTGTTTTGGGAAAATGAGGACGGTTACCTTGTGGAGGCAGCTTGGGCCTTGGCTTTGGCGAGCTCAGGGACTACGCCGAGTTGCTGCATGAGGCCCAAAGCGTCCCAGTTGACATAGCCTTCCGACAGCTTGCCGTTCACGAAGCGAGCAACGGTCACGCCGGAAATGGTGAACTGCTTTCCGGTGGGTGCAATCCCGTTGAGATCCCCTTTGTGGGTACCGTGACAGGACCAACGGGCCATGACGGTATCGCCTTCGGCAATGAGGTCCTCGATGGTCAAGCGCAGATCGGGGAAAGCAGTGCGGTAGAGGGTCGCTCTCTTCCTTTCGCTCTCGGGGCCGTGCCCAAAATCGGGTGACGAAGAGTCATGATGGGTGTAGTTAGGGGTAAAGAGCTGGTCTGCCAGAGACAGACTGCCCTTGTTCCAGAGTTCTTCAAACAGACGACGGACGATAGCTTTGTTTTGTTCAGACATTTGGTGTTCTCCTCTTTGAGAAAAGCAAAAACGGTCCTCGCAGGAAGCGAGTCGTGCTCGAATGTTATGGTCTGGAACCGCTACGGTCTTGAGCGTGCAGTCCGTTGGATCGGATAGAAGATCAGGCGCCGCAGGAGCGGAGAAAACCGAGCCGAGGACGTACTGCCCTCTTGGCGCTCGATGCGGAGCTTAAGTGTTAAAGAGACTGCCCTCGGAGTGCGGAGCGGGAGTCTCGCCGCAAACGGCGAAACCTCAAGATCATGCTGTTCCTCGCGGACGTGGGTGTCAAGGTTAATCGAAAAATACTTCTGTGCAAAACGAGCGGCGAGGATAGGGAAAACCGCGGGTCTCCCGACCCGGTCGGGACCGGTTCCGTCGCGCCTCTGCAAAAGCGGCGGTGCAGGAAGAGCCTGCCACTCGGCCACCCGGCAATCAGCTTGCCTTCTTTTTCTTCGAGGTGGTTCGCGGCGGCTCTCCGAGATAGTAGGGAGCACTTACGGTGAAGATGCGCTCATTGCCGCGCACCAGCAGCATCCATTCGAGCAAGCGGCCGCGCTGGTTGTGAAGGAAATATTCGTACCAGTGGCCCTCTACGAGTTCCGGAATCACGACCACAATGCGGCGCTGCGGCTGCTTGGCGGACAGGTCGAGGATGTACTGAATGATTGGGACGATGACGAATCTGTACGGCGAAGGCAGGATCAAGAGCTTGGGAGGCGGATGGCCGGCTTCGCGGAACGGCGGCTCAACGTAGCGCTGCCACTCCAACTTAAGCAGCTCAGAATGTTTATCGGGCTCGACGTGGACGCCGATGATTTCGTTGCTGATTTTGGCGGCAAATTCGAGTCCTTGCTTGGAAATGCAGCTCCAGCGATCGATGGGAACGACGGCAATGGGAAGCGCGGCTTGCCGTGCGTGGACCGGGACGACGCACGCCGTGCGGATGCGGACGGCGTGATAGTGGCGGCGCACGAAGCCAAAGAACATGATCAACAGCGGAATAAAAAGGAGGGTGATCCAGGCGCCCTCCGCGAATTTTGCAACGAGCACGACACAAACGGTTATGCCGGTTACAAAAGCGCCAAAGCCGTTCACGAGTGCGCTTTTCAGCCAATGGGGGCCGCGCTTCTTGTACCAGTGCACGACCATCCCGGCCTGCGACAGGGTAAAGGCCAAAAATGCGCCGACGGCGTAAAGTGGAATCAATTTGTCCGTGACGCCATCGAAAAAAATCAGCAGCAAAGCCGTGAGCAAGCCGAGCGTCACGATACCGTAGGAATACACCAGGCGGCGGCCACGAAAGCGGAAGACATGGGGAAGATAATTGTTCTGCGCGATGGCACGGCAGAGACGCGGGAAGTCGGCAAAGGCGGTGTTTGCGGAAAGCGAGAGGACTAGCAGGATGGAAGCGATGGTCAGGTAATAAAAAAAGCCTTTGCCGAAAACAGCGGCGATGAGCATCGAGAGGGTGCTCTGGTATCCGGGCCTGCCGGGCAGAGTGGCGACGATTCCGTACGCTTTGACGAGGTAGGAAATTCCGGCAAGAAGCACAGCCAGAATGAAGATGATCACGGTAAGAGTGCGCTGCGCGTTCTTGACGGCCGGCTCGCGAAAAGCCTTCACGCCATTGCTGACCGCTTCCACTCCAGTGAGCGCCGTACAGCCACTGGCGAAGACCTTCAGGAGCAGCCAATAGCTGACGGCTTCGGACGCGGGCGATGGTAACGGAAGAGGCGTTAATGGTGCGGGATGTCCGCCGCTCTGCCATACAGCAATCACGCCCGCACCAATGACGATCAAGAGCGTTGCAACAAAAAGATACGTTGGCACCAGGAAGGCCAGGCCGGCTTCGCGGAGGCCGCGAAGGTTGATGATCGTGACCACAAGAAGAATCCCAACGCAAATCGATAAGGTATGCGGCTGCAAGGAAGGAATGGCAGAGATGAGCGCGCCGACACCGGCGGAAATTCCCACCGCTGCGGTGAGAATGTAGTCCGTGAGCAAAGCCGCGGCCGCCAACAGGCTTGGACGTGCCCCCAAATTGAACCGCGCCACGGTATACGAGCCGCCTCCTCCGGGATAGGCAGCAATCGTCTGACGATAAGAAAAATAAACGATGATGAGCAAGGCAATGATCGCCGCGCTGACGGGAATAATGTAGTTCAGCCCCAGGAGACCTAAGGGAATGAGCAAGGTGAGCGCTGCTTCCGGGCCGTATGCCGCGGAACTGAGCGCGTCCAGTCCGAAGATGGGAATGCCTTGGAGCGGCCCGATTTGCTCGGCGCGTTCTTCGCTGGTCGCCAAGGGCTTGCCGACGAGGAGATCGAGAATGTTCATAAGGCAGGCAGATACATGGCATTTCCCGCGTGTCCATTTGCAACGAGAAGAGCGACAAAGTCAACCGCCAGGGCCAGGGAGTGACGGACGCAAGAGGGCGCGGGCCAAAACCTGCCACTACGGGATGCGCGTGGGGTAGGAATCGAGGCGCTTTTTGTAGAGGAAGAGGACGCTGGGACCGAAGGAGAGGAGCATGATGGCGATGCCGGTGGCGATGCCGAAACTGGTGGCGAGCGGCGCGGAACAGTCGTGACGGCGGCGCACAATCACATGGCACGGAACGACGATCAGGAGCTCCAAGGCGCTGCCTTTGAGGAGCCAGGAGATGAGCCTGGTGACCACGGCGGAAGAGTTGCGGAAATAGAAGTAAAAGAGGATGGCCCAGAGCAGCCAGAGGGCGCCCCAGAAAAACAGGAGATTGGCTTCTTTGTCAAAGAAAGGTTTCCAAAAATTCTCTCCGCGAATGGCGAAACCCAAGGACCAGATTACCCCGGAGGAAAGCAGCGCGATGAGAAGCGCGCCAACAGTAACGGAAACGAGAATGTGGGAGCGGGGCTTGAGACGCTTCTGAGAAGTGTCCACGGATAAGAAAAGCAGAAGGGCCTGACTGGTCAGTACGGCTGCGATGAGCAGCCATAGCATCCAGTCGCCGTAAGCCTCGTTCACAGTCTCGAGAAACTTTCCCCAACCTTCAAATTTGTAAAGGGCAAGAAGGATCGCGCCGGGCACGATGAATGCGAGAAGAATCAGGGCGTAAAAGACGGAGATCACTATGCCCCATCTGCGCATGGGCCCTCCCGGCTGCAGGAGAGTGTTTATCACAAAACGAACTGGCGAGGTGCATTAAGAGGCCCTTACTAGGGACAGTGGCGGGATTTAGAAATTGAGCACACAAGGACGGTGGTTCTATTCCCTGGCGCGGATGGGTTTCTTAGTTTGGATGGAGATTCGAGGGAGAAAGGGGATCATCCACATGACGACAAAGATGTGTGCGCTCGCGGCGTGCTTGATTTTTGCGGGTGTGTGCGCGGCCAAAGAGCACGACTATCAAAAAGGGACTTTGCTGCGGATGGACTCGACGTCCTGCGGGATGCAGGAAAAAGGATCGAAGTCCGTGGCGGGCGAATTGCTTGGCACGGATGCGCAGAGCAAGAAGACGCAGGAAGTGCTTTGCCAGGAATATGTGTTGCAGACCGACCGGGTGGTCTACCGGATACGCCCAAAGGATGACAAGCACCCAGTACTGCTGCCGATCGGGGAGACGGCGCAATTCCGGATTCACAAGGATAAATTGATACTGAAAGTGGCCGAAGGCAGCGACGATAAAGAACGCGAGTATATCGTGGTGTCCATGACGCCGCGGCAAGATGCTCCTCCGCAGGTGGCGAAAAAGAACTAAATTTACGTTAGGAAGAATTGCGAAGAAGCGGCGCTCCGACTCGGTCGGGGCGCCGCTTTGTTTTTAGTGGGCGGAAAGAACGCAGGAAAAAGATTTAACGTAGAGAACACAGGACACAGAGAAGAACGAAGAAAAGGCACCGGTCTAAAGACCGGCCACTACGGGGCGTGGGAGGCGGGGACGCCCAGGTCGGCGATGTTGTCGCCTCTTTTTAGGGAGGGGACGGCGTTGACGTGGAGGACTACGGCGGAGACCGGGGCGCGGGGTTCGGCGATGACTTTGCCGACATAGTCGGTGATGGTGCCGAGTTTCATTCCGGCGGAGACGTACGTGCCGCGCTTAACGAGGGGATACCAGATGCCGGGGCCATCGGCGAGGACGTCGACTAGATTTTCGATCCAGACGGGATTCTCGATGGGATGCGGGTCGCCGGGGAGCATCTTCAGGGCGCGCATGGTGCTGAGAGTGCCGTTGACGAGGAGGGCGACGTCGTCGGAGTCAACGGTGCCGGCGTGGCCGGCTTCGACGACGATGGAAGGCTTGCCGCGAACGGAGGCGGTGTTGTCGAGGTAGCGTGTGGCGCCGCGGTCAGTGGGGCGCTCGCGCCAAATGATGATGTGATCGAGGCCGAAGGCGAGGACCATTTCTTTGGAGATGCGATCCTGGGCTTCGCGGCCGGTGGGGCCCCAGTAAGCGTAGGGGCGAAGGCTTTCATCGAGGTCGCCGCCGTGATAGTCGATGAGGTAATCGCAGCGGTCGACGACTTCCTTGGTGATGAAGTAGGAGGCGCGCTCAGTTTGCGTACCATCGGATTTACCGGGATAGAAGCGGTTCATGCTTTTGTTGTCGACGGGATTGACGTGCGGAACTTTTTGTTCGAACGACTGAATGTTGATGAGCGGAATGAGAACGACGGTGCCGGCGACTTGGGCGGGGTCGAGGGCTGCGATCAGTTTTTCGATGGCGATGATGGAGACGTATTCGGTACCGTGGGCGCCGGAGACGAGGGCGAGGACTTTGCCAGGTTTTGCGCCGTTTACGACGACGACGGGAATGCTCGTGGCGGCGTCAACGCCAGCGGGAACTTCGAGAGTGCCGGTAGATTTTTCACCAAGAGCGGCGGAGGCGGTGCCGACGGTGAAGCGGGATTGGGCGTCGGTGAGAAACGGAGCTAAGAAAAGCGCTGCGACAACTAAAAGGCGAAACCGCATCGGGTACCTCCGCGAAGGGATGGAGCTTAGCGCGGGGAGAGCGATTAGGGCAAGACGGAGAAGGGGATTTCAACACAGAGAACGATGCTCAGCTATTCGTAACGCAGGGCTGTAAGGGGATCGAGTTTAGAGGCGCGACGGGCGGGCAAGAAACTCGCCAGCGTTGCGACCGCGCTCAGCAGGAGGACAGCCATCACGAGCGTCAAGGGATCACGCGGCTTCAAACCGTAGAGTAATGACTTGGCAGCTTGGGCTGCGCCAAGAGCCAAACCAGTGCCAATCACCAAGCCTGCAACTGTGAGCATGCCCGCTTCGCGCAGAATCATTTTGACGACGTCTATACGCTTCGCGCCAATCGCCATGCGGATTCCAATTTCCTTGGTGCGCTGCACCACCATGTAGGAAATGACGCCGTAGAGGCCGATGGCGGCAAGCAGAGCCGCCAAAAATCCGAAGAAGCCCGAGAGAGTGGCCATCAATTCATCTTGGAGGAGTGAGTTATGAACGCGCGTCTCTAGAATCCTAAATTCAAGATCGATGCCGGGATTCACATCGGCAATGGTTTGTTTCAGCGAGGCGATGAGGCTCGTCAAGGAAAGTGAGGAGCGAATCAGGATTTGGTCGTCCGGGCTGGGCTTTTCCTGCTGTGTGGCCGGGAAATACATGAACGGCAAAAACTCTTCGTGCATGTTCTGAAACTTGTTATCCCCTGTCACTCCCACAATTTCGTAAAGAGGCCGCGGCTTTCCCGGCGGTTCGTGTATGCGGAACCTCTTGCCAAGGGGATCCACGCCCTTGAGAATCTTGCGTGCAAAGGCCTGATTGACGATGGCCACCTTGAGCGAAGTGGCGGTGTCGCGGTCGTCGAAGTCCCGTCCCGCGAGGAGCGGAGTCTTGATCGTCTGGAAATAGCCCGGGCCAAGATAATTGAGCCACGCGACTCCTGCGTCCGTCTCAGAACCTTCGGTGATGACGTTATCGTTCCAAGTCATACCCCCAAAGGGCACGAGCATAGCGTTGGCGGCGGATTCCACGCCGGGGATCGCCTGCACATGCTTCACGATGTCGCGTTTGTACTCCGTAAAGCGCTCCTCGAGGATGTGCAACCTCTGAAAATCGACGCTGGTGATCAACATTCCGGTTTGCTGAAACCCGACGTTCAGTGTCGTCAAGTTGCGCAGACTCCGGACAAAAAGCAGCGCGCCCATCAGCAGCACAACGGAAAGGGCCACTTGGGAAACGACAAGAATGCGCCGAAGACTAAACCGCTCCCGGCCCCCGGCCGATCCCCGGCTGCCTGACTGCAGCAACGTGGCGGGTTCTGCGCGGGTGGCGCGGACGGCCGGGGCGAGTCCGAAGGAGACGGTTGTGAGGAAGGCGAGCGCGGTGGTGAACGCCAACACGCGCCAATCCATCCCAAGGTCCAGGAAAATCTGATTCTGTTGCGTGCTGATGAAGGCCACAAGCATCCGGCTTATCGCGAACGCTAGAAACAATCCGCAAATCGTGCCTGCGGTCGCGAGCAGAAGGCTTTCGGAAAGTAGTTCGCGAATCATTCGCCAGCGTGAAGCGCCAAGCGCTCGACGGATGGTTATCTGCCGTTCCCGAGCACTGGCACGGGCCAGCATCAAATTCGCCAGGTTGGCGCACGCAATAAGCAAGACGAGGCCGGAAATTCCGAGGAGCAACCAAAGGGACGTCTCTGAATCGTCGCGCAACTCCGAAAATCCCGTGCCCGCGGAAAACGCTCCGAGCTTGTATTCGAGATACTTCTTCACTCCCGCGGCGTCGTAAACGGGCGGAATGGTCTCTCGCAGAATCGCGGGGGTCACGGCGTTCATCTGCGCGTTGGCGCGTGCAATCGTCCATCCAGGTTTCAAGCGGCCGACAGAGGCAAGCCACCAGGCATGGCGGAGCGTCAGGCGGTTGTTGCGAGGACTGAGTATGGGCTCGACGCAAATGGGCACTGCCACGTCAAACGTATCGCCCACGGAGATGCCATTGAAACCCGGCGGTGTAACGCCGAGAACTTCGAACGAATTGCCATCGAGCGTCAGACGCTTGCCAACGATGGACGGATCACCGGCAAAATTCCGCTGCCAGAACGCGTAGCTGATGTTTGCTGCCGACGCGCCGCAGCCGGGCTGGTCGTCCTCCGGACCAAGCAGACGCCCGAGCATCGGCTCGACGCCCAGGACGCGAAAGAAATCGCCGCCGACCCGGATTCCCTTTGCGTTGCGGACTTCCCCGCCGGTGGCCAGATTGAATCGCTGGTCGGACCAGACGGCGATTTCAGCGAATCCTTCCTGGCGCTTGCGGATCTGCTCCCACATGGCAAATGTGAGCTGGGAATACTGGCTGGAAAACTGGCCGGAACCCCAATGGCGATCGGCAATCCGGATGGTGCCGAGCTCCTGGGGGTTCTTGACCGGAATGGTGCGGAGGCGGACGGAGTCGATGAGCTGAAAGATGGCGGTGTTGGCGCCGATGCCGAGCGCGAGGGTAAGGATGGAGATGATGGTGAAGCCGGGACTCAGGCGCAGAAGACGAAAGGCATGCCGAAGGTCTTGCCACAATGAGGCCATCTCAAACCCCTGGGAGTATAAGACGACGGGCGGGCCCAAATGTCACGTTAAAACACCACCAAAAACGGCGACCCATCGGTCATTGTTCCGGGGGAGAAGGGCAGCCGCCGCAGCGGGCATCCTTAAAACATACTCTCAGGGCTGCGGCCGCACCGGTTGGGGTCTTGGTAGCGGCTTGCGCGGAATCATCTCGTCGCGGTTTGCGGTCAAGTAGACGAAGGAAGCTACGATGACGGCCATCTGCTTCATATCCGGCTCCTGGATACGTTCGTAGACATCCATGTTGGAATGGTGGGTGCGCGTGTCGTAGTCCAAGGGGTCCTGGATGAACTGGAAGCCGGGCAAGCCGACGGCATTGAAGGCTAGGTGATCGGTGCCGCCAGTGTTGCGAATGGTGAGCGTGGTCATCCCGAGATCGTGGAAGGGGACCATCCAGGCAGAGAAGATCGGCGCGACCATTTCGTTGCCTTGGAGATAGACGCCGCGAATCTTGCCGGTGCCGTTGTCGACGTTGTAGTAGGCATCGAGCTTGGCATGCTCGGGCGAGGGCTTCATGACTTCGGGATCGGCGAAATGCTGCTTGACGTAGGCGCGGGAACCAAGCAAGCCCTGCTCCTCGCCGGTCCACAAGCCGATGCGGACGGTGCGACGCATCTTGAGACCAGTGGTCTTGAGAATGCGCACGGCTTCGAGCATCACGGCCGAGCCCGCGCCATTGTCAGTGGCGCCGGTGCCGGCATGCCAGGAATCGAAATGCGCGCCGAGCATGACAATCTCATCAGCTTTGGATTTGTCGGTGCCGGGGATTTCGCCAATGATGTTGAAGGAATTCAGATCGTCGTCGTAGAACTTGTTCTGGATATCGAGCTGAAGAGTGACGGGCACTTTTTTCTCGAGCATTCGAACGATGCGGCCGTAGTTTTCGCTGGCTACGGCGACGCGCGGAGGAGCCGGCGGGTCCTTCTCCTTATCGCGACCGCCTCCCTGCTGCACGAAAACAGTTCCGTCATCGCCGCGGGAAGGCTCGATCCAGGCTGCACCGCCTTCTTCGACCAGAAACTTCTGTATCTTTAGATTTAGCTCGCGTTGGGCGCGGAATTGGGCGGCGCGATCTTCAGCGTTCGCTACAGGCACGGGCTGGGTCGCAAGTTCGGCCAACTCCGCATCCGTGTAGCGGTGAGCTTGCGGCTCGAAGCGCTCGGGATTTTCGGGAATGGCGGCTGTGAGGACGAACTTTCCTTTGAGCTGGCCGCGGTATTTTTGGATGTCTTCTTCTTTCAAAATTGGCGCGAAGACTGCGGCCGCGGTTACCGGACCATTCGTGCCGGGCGTCCAAGCCTTCGGGTAAGCAATCAGGGGAAATGGCCGGTGAGAAATCACTTGGGCGGAAAAACGTTCGTTGGACCAGCCTCGGCCGAACGGGCCCCAGGGCTCGAGGTGGACGTTGGCGAGCTGCCATTCCTTCATCTTGGAGGTGGTCCAGGCGGCGGCTTCCTTGATGTCCGGCGAATTCGTCAGACGCGGGCCGTAGACGTCGGTCAGGTAGCTCATGATTTCCATTACTTTGGAGTTGCTGAAGCCCTCGTCCTTGATTTGATGAATCGCGTACAGTTCGGCCTGACTCGGCGCTTGCGCCACCAAAGGCAAAACCGCCAGCAACACCACGAATACCGCTAACGCGCTCGCATGCTTTCGCACTATCGTCCTCCGACCGTCGTTTTGTGTTCCATGTATACCAGGAAAGCGCTTTGGAGAAGCACTCGCTGTGTGTGGGACGCCGCTTGCTGCGAATCGGTTTCATTCGCGAAGAAGCTAGACACGGGCCGGGCGGGGCAAACCCCGCCCCCACAGATAGTACGAAGGTACGATTAGTGAGACAGAAAAAAATCTTGCTCAGGATGCATTTTTTCCTTGCATGCGGGGACCACTCTTGTATTCTGCGAATGCTAACTTGCTCTACCGCAGCGGCGAGAGCGAGTTCGCTTAGGAGGACGAGAGTAAAAATTGAGTTCTTTATCGCTTCCCACCCAGCTAACTTCCCGCGTCATCCCAACAACAAGAAAAAGAGCCGCGAAGCTCACGCTCTGGCCGCTTGTGGCCGCCACGTTTTTCATGGTGTCCGGCGGCACGTATGGAACAGAAGAAATTATTCACGGAGCGGGCTATGGCCGCGGGATATTGATCCTGCTGTTCCTGCCAGTGCTGTGGTGCTTGCCTACCGCGTTCATGATTGGGGAACTGTCGAGCGCGCTGCCGCAAGAGGGCGGCTACTACGCGTGGGTGCGGCGCGGGTTGGGAAACTTCTGGGGCTTTCAGGAAGCGTGGCTCTCGCTGGCAGCAAGTATCTTTGACATGGCGATCTACCCGACGCTGTTTGTTTTTTACTTGAAGCAAATGTCGCCGTGGTTTGGAATTGGGAATCACGGGGTCTACGCCGGACTTTTTGTAGTTGCCACCTGCGCGGCGCTGAATCTTGCAGGAATTCGTGTGGTGGGAATCACGTCGCTGTGGCTTTTCTTCCTGCTGTCTGCGCCCTTTGCGCTGATCGTGGTGATGTCGCCGCTGAAAATGGGAGCGCTGGCCGAAGCGCATGCTGCGCCAGCCGCCACGGGCCTGAGCCTGCTCGGCGGCGTGCTGGTGGCAATGTGGAATTACATGGGCTGGGATAACGCTTCGACAATTGCCCAGGAAGTTGAGCGGCCACAGAGGACCTATCCGCGAGCCATGATTGCGGCAGTGGTGCTGGTGGCGCTGACGTACGTGCTGCCGTTCGCGTCGGTGTATTTGACGGGCGTGCCTTCTACTGTCTTTGGAGGGGACGGCTCGTGGGCCGCTGTGGCGGGAGCTATCGGTGGAAAATTCATGGGATTCGAATGGCTCCGGTTTCTGATCGTGCTTGGGGGGATGATGAGCGCGTTTGGAATGTTCAACGCGCTGGTACTGAGCTATTCGCGGCTGCCACTGGCGATGACGCGAGACGGCATGCTGCCAAAATTCTTTGGCAAAATAAGCGCGAGAACGAAAGCGCCCTGGGTGGCCATCCTTATCTGCGCGACCTGCTGGGCACTTTGCCTGGGGCTGGGGTTCAAGCGGCTCGTGACGCTGGACATCATGCTTTACGGGATCAGCCTGATGCTGGAGTTCGTGACCCTGGTGGCGCTGCGCATTCGCGAGCCGGGATTGAAGCGCGGATTCCGCGTCCCGGGCGGGATGGCCGGTGCGATTCTCGCCGGCGTGTTCCCGCTGGCGCTCCTCAGCCTGGCAATGGTGGAGAGTAATCATGAAACCGTGCTGGGCATAAATGGCCTCTTGTTCGGCGTGCTTATTATCATGGCCGGATTCTTGATTTATTTTGCCACCGGCAAGTTGAAGATCCGAAAGACCAAGCCCGTGGTGATACAAAATATCGAGGAGTTGGAAACAGCCTAGGTCATTTAGATTTCTGGCGATTCCCTGCCGCCTGGTTCGAAAGAGCCGGGCGGTTTTGTTATGCGGCTAAGATATACTCAGCAGTCTTTGTAGAAGGTTGATTTCTGCCAGGAGACTTCAGTCGTGAAACTGCACCGCCTTGCTCTTGCACTTGCAGCTTTCTTGTCCTTGCTCTTCATGTCCGTTCGGCTATTCGGCTGGCCTGACGCGCCAAAACAGTACGATGCAAAGTTATTCCAGGAACTGCGATGGCGGCTGATCGGGCCATCGCGTGGCGGGCGCACGCTGGCGGTGACGGGCGTGCGCGGACAGCCTGAAATTTTCTATTTCGGGAGCGTGGGCGGAGGCGTTTGGAAAACGAATGACGCTGGGCGAACGTGGAGGCCCATCTTCGATTCGCAACCGATTGCTTCGATTGGGGCAATCGCGGTGGCGCCGTCGGATTCGAACATTGTCTATGTCGGCTCGGGCGAAGCCGACATGCGGTCGTCGATCTCCTACGGCAACGGGATGTACAAGTCCACGGACGCCGGCAAAACATGGACGCCTATCAGACTAGAAGACTCGCGGCAAATCGGAAGGATTCTGGTGGATCCGCGCGACCCGAACAAAGTTTTTGTGGCGGCGCTGGGACATGCTTACGGGCCAAACCAGGAGCGGGGCGTCTTTCGTTCTAAAGATGGAGGAAAGAGCTGGCAAAAAATTCTGTTCCACGACGAAAACACGGGCGCGATCGATCTGGCGTTCGAACCGGGAAACCCCAAGACGATTTACGCCGCGCTGTGGCAGACGCGCAGGCCGCCGTGGAGCATCTATCCGCCTTCGAACGGGCCGGGCAGCGGGCTTTATCGCTCGGGCGATGGAGGCGATCACTGGGAACGCGTGAGCGGACAAGGATTGCCGTCGGAAGGACTCGGGCGAATCGGAATTGCGTTCGCACCGAGCAATCCGCGGCGGATTTATTTGATCGTGGACGCCAAGGAAGGCGGACTGTTTCGCTCTGACAACGGTGGGCAGAGCTGGCAGCGCGTTTCGAATGACCGGCGCATTTGGCAGCGCGGTTGGTACTTCGGTGAAGTCAGCGTGGATCCCAAGGATCCCGACACCGTGTACGTGCCGAACACCACGACTTACAAATCGATCGACGGAGGGAAGACGTTCACGGCGTTCCGAGGCGCGCCTGGAGGCGACGACTACCACGAACTCTGGATTGATCCCGATGAACCGCGGCGGATGATTCTGAGCAGCGACCAAGGCACGATCGTGACGCGCAACGGCGGTGAGACATGGAGTTCCTGGTACAACCAGCCGACGGCGCAGTTCTATCACGTGGTGGCGGACAACCAGTTTCCGTATTGGGTTTACGGCGCTCAGCAGGACAGCAATTCGATTGCTACGCCGAGCCGCAGCAAATACCGCTCGTTGAATTTCCATGATTGGCGGCCGATCGACGCAGGCGACGAGAACGGCTACATCGCGCCGGACCCGCTGAATCCAGGCGTGGTGTTTGGCGGGTTCGTGGCGCGGCAGGATTTCAGCAACGAGCAAGTGCAGCAGATGCCGCCCTCGCTGTCGCAACTAGGCGAATACCGGCGAACGTGGACGCTGCCACTTGTTTTTTCGCCACTCGATCCGCTCGTACTGTACTTCGGCTCGCAAGTTTTGTTTCGAACGGCGGACGGCGGTAATTCTTGGCAAGTGATTAGTCCCGATCTCACGCGCGAAGATCCCGGAGTGCCTGCGAATCTGGACGCGGCAACGGCCGCGGATGCCCCAAAGGGCAAGCGCCGCGGTGTGATCTATGCGATAGGACCGTCGTTTGTGCGGGCCGGAGAAATCTGGGCGGGCACGGACGATGGCTTGATCCAAGTGACACAAGACGAAGGGAAAACGTGGGAGAACGTTACGCCGCCACAATTAACACCGTGGAGCAAGGTGACGCACATCGAAGCATCGCATTCCGATGCGGGGACGGCGTACGCAGCCGTGGACAGCCATCGCCTGGATGATTACCAGCCATATCTCTATCGCACGCGGGACTTTGGGAAGAGCTGGCAACGGGTTACGAGTGGGATTCCCGACGGGCGCTTTTTGAATTGCGTGCGGGAAGATCCGGCTCAAAAAGGACTGCTGTACGCCTGCACGGAAAAGGGCGTCTACGTCTCGTTCAACGACGGAGACGATTGGCAGCCGGTGCAACTCAACCTCCCGGTGACGTCGGTGCGCGACCTGGTCGTACACGAAAACGATTTGGTGATTGCCACCTTTGGCCGTTCGTTCTGGATACTGGACGACGTGACGCCCCTGCGGCAGATGGACTCGCATGTCGCGGCGGCGGATGCGTGGCTCTTTCGTCCGGAAACTGCGATCCGCATGCGACCGAGCTCAGACCAAGGAACTCCGGTCCCGATGGATGAGTCGTTAGCTCCGAATCCACCCGAGGGGGCAACGCTGGATTATTACTTGAGGGAGAAACCGTCAACGGCCATTCAACTCGAGATTTTTGATTCGCAAGGAAAGTTGGTGCGACGATTTGCGAGCGATGACGTGCTGTACAGGACAAATCCAAATGAAGTCCCAATTCAAGTCGAGTGGATTCACGATCCGAAACCTCTTTTGGCCGAAGCGGGAATGCATCGATTCGTATGGGATCTTCGTTACGCGGTGCCGAAGGGCATGCGCAGATCGTTCTGGGGACCGGCAGGACCGTTGGCGGCGCCGGGAAGTTACACGGTGAAGCTCACGGCGAACGGCAGGAGCAGCACACAACCGCTGACGATCAAGCTGGATCCTCGCGTGAAGACGCCGCAAGACGCGTTGGACCGGCAGTTTGGATTGGCGTCCAAGCTTGCAGCAAGATTGGGAGAAGTCTCGCTGGCACTGCAGCAGGCCGGCGACCTCCGGAAGCAAATCGATGCACGCAAGAAGGAGGCGGGCGGCAACGCCGAGCTGCTGACGGCTTTACAGGAATTGGAAAAGAAAATTGAAGCGGCGGTGGAGCCCGATAGTGATGCTGAATTTGGGCTGTTTGGACTCGCGCTTCCGGGCAAAGAGCATGAGCCACTTCCGAGCGTCGAAGGGGCACTCACTCGACTGTTGATCATCGTGGACAGCTCCGACGTGGGGCCCACTGCTGACGCTGCAGCCGCGAGCGTGCGGTGGGAAGAAGCAGCACGAGAGGCGCTGGGACGTTGGGCCGCGTTCCAAAAAGACGACCTGGCGAACGCCAATGGTTTGCTTGAAAAGGCCAAACTGAAGCCGCTGGTTACTTCGCCGTGAACCCAAGCGATGGCGCGAAACCTTACTAGCATGCAAACGGAGCCGATTCAGAATCACGGGAGCAGCTTCGTGGCGGTTCCCTTTTTGGCTCGCTTGCGCTCTTTGAGCGGCGCGAATTGGGGAACGAATTTGGTATGCTGCTCCAAGTGAGAAACATTCTTCGAATCAAGTCTCTCGTTCTGATTGGGCTGCTCTCGGTGGCTCTTCTGGCGGCCGTGTTGGCCTCTCCGTCCGTAATTCCTTCGCAAGCGCAACAGCCAGCAACTGGCACGCCGACGACGGCAAGTCCCACTGCGCCTTCGGCGCAGGCAGGAGTGGCTTCTCCGTTTGGGGCGCAAACGCAGCAAGCCGGGCTTAGCAGCGTAGTGCTCGATCCGGCGCATGGTGGAACGGACCCGGGCGCACGAGGGACGGGCGGCATTCGCGAAAGTGAGATCGTTCTGGATTTTGCAATTCAGGTTCGGCGCGCGCTCGAGTTGCAAGGATTTCAAGTCGTGCAGACGCGGCAGGGGAATGAAAATCCTTCCTTTGATGACCGCTCCGCGACCGCCAACGCACAGCGCGGAGCGGTGTTCGTCACGCTGCACATCTCGTCGACAGGACTGCCGGGCACGGCGCGTGTTTATGTGAACTCGGATTTGCCGCCCGTTGCGGATTCGAACGGGTTGATTCCGTGGGACCGTGCACAGGCGCCGTTTCTCGGACTGAGCAAGACTTTCGGCGATCTCGTGCAGGGATTCCTCTCCCAGCGTTTCAAAGGCTCACCCGAAGCCGCGCAAACCGCCAGTGTGCGCCAGCTTCGAACTACGGCGGCACCGGCGATTGCGGTGGAAATCTCGAGTGTGACGGTGGAGAATCGCGCCGATCTGGACCGCATGGCTCCGGGGGTGGCGGACGCCATCGCGCGTGGTGTGGCGGCATTCAAGCCCTCCTATGTTGTTGCGAATACACCGGGAGCGCTGCGGTGACGCCGACCTGGAAATTCTGGCTGATCGGCGGATTGGTTGTTGCAGTGTTGGCCGCCGCGATTTATTTTCCGATTCTACGCCGGCGCGTGAAGCGCGCCGCGAGGCTTCAGCAGCAAAGCGAAGAACAGGCGCGGCGCGAATTGGCGCAACCAATCGCGATCAATCCGGGCGATCCTAGAGTGAAGACCAAACTCTTTTGGGCTTCGGATACGATCGATTCCACGCTGGTGCCGGTAACGGTCGAGCTGCCGCTTTCGAGTGACCCGGTGCTGCGATCGAAGCAGGTTTTGAATACGCTGCTCGCGGGCCCCGTGGATGCGGAATTGCGCACATTGCCGCCGGACGCATTGCTGCTGGCGTTTTATCTGTTACCGGACGGAACGGCGATCGCGGATTTTTCCGAGGCGCTGGCGACTTCCGTTCCCTCTGGAATCGTGAGCGAGCAATTGGCGGTGAATTCCATTGCGCGGACGCTGGAAGCCAATGTGCCGCAGGTGCAGCGGCTGAAAATCCTGATTCACGGGCAGGAAGTGGAAACGCTCGCGGGCCATTTGGACTTGACGGGGGCATTTGTCGTGAACACCAAGGCGGCTCAAGCTCCTGTGAAGCCCGCGTCAACACCATAAGTTGCTGACAAACCAGCGACGCCGGCGGCCAGATAGATTGGCAGCACCGGCTGCCGGAACGTTGACACTGGATTAGGGGCCCGGCAAACTGGCGCAACCTGGGCGCAAGCCGTAGAATTCCTGAGACGGAAATGATGGTTGCAGGAGGAAGAGTGAGAGCCGACGGCCGGACCGCGGAGCAGATGCGTCCCTTGAAAATCACGCCGGACTTTATTTCCACGGCCGAAGGGAGCGTGCTGATCGAGTTGGGGAACACGCGAGTCATTTGCACGGCCAGCATCGATGATGGTGTTCCCAGTTTTCTGAAGGGGAGCGGCAAGGGCTGGGTCACTAGTGAATATGGAATGCTGCCGCGCGCCACCGAGGAGCGCACGCCGCGCGAGGCGGCGCGGGGAAAACAGTCCGGCAGAACGCTGGAAATCCAACGATTGATCGGGCGATCGCTGCGCGCGGTGACGGATCAAGAGGCACTGGGCGAGCGCACGGTGTGGATCGACTGCGACGTGATTCAGGCGGATGGCGGAACGCGCACGGCGTCCATTACCGGAGCGTTTGTCGCGCTGGCGCTGGCATTCGAGCGACTGACTGCGGCGGGAATCTTGAAGAGCTCGCCACTGATTGACACCGTGGCGGCTACGAGCGTGGGGATTGTGGACGACCGCGCGCTGCTGGATCTCGCTTATGAAGAGGATTCGCGCGCCGAAGTGGATATGAACGTGGTCATGACCGGCGGCGGGCATTTTGTGGAAATCCAGGCGACAGCAGAGGGACGCGCGTTCTCCGGAAGCGAGATGCAGGACTTGCTTGCGCTTGCCGCCGCGGGGATTCGCCGACTGACGGAAGAACAACGCGCCGTGCTGCCCTTAAAATTCAGTGCGCGCGCCCGCTAAGCTTTTTCTCGCCTCGTCCAACCCAGGCAAACTTGCCGAATATCGCGCTCTGGCGGCAGCATCCGCAACTTCTCTTGTCGTTGACTTGGCGTTGTTGCCGGATTTCGATGTGCTTCCCGCGTTTGAAGAAAATGCTCCAACGTTCTCTGAGAACGCGGCAGGCAAGGCGCTGCATTATTCGCGGCTAGACGACGGATTGGTTTTCGCCGATGACTCGGGGCTTGCCGTGCCCGCACTCGGCGGCGCACCCGGAGTTCATTCCGCAAGGTACGCCGGATCGCAAGCGACAAATTCGCAACGGATCGAAAAATTGCTGGGCGCGATGCGCGGCAAGACGGGAGCTCAACGCGCGGCATATTTCGTTTGCGCGATTGCACTAGCGAAAGGAGGACGAGCGCTTGCAATCGTCACAGATCGCGTCGATGG
>Ga0137397_10000583_pt1 | contig 25110 bp, 38 predicted proteins | sample czorhiz116metaG_FD_106658 | JGI IMG/M metagenome (GOLD analysis project Ga0137397, IMG submission 106658) | Vadose zone soil microbial communities from Angelo Coast Range Reserve, California, USA - czorhiz1.16 metaG | ecosystem: Environmental > Terrestrial > Soil > Vadose zone | place: USA... | reverse complement strand
GCTGACCCAACATTTGCCATTTGCCAAGACTAGGTCTGAATATGCGTATAATGCTACATCGTAGATATACAACAAAAGTCGATGAAATAACCGTGCTACAAGTGCGGCATCACAAAATACGAAAATACGCAGGGTTTGCATCTAAAAAACGCTTTAATTTTGGATGCGGCCGTAGACGACAAGGCCAGCCGGAGATCTCGACGTGTTCCAACCTTCTTTGATGAGGGCGTCATAGACAGCGGGACCCAACACGGCTACACCGCCAACGGAATGGTTGCCGCGTCCTGTGATAATTTGCATGGGGCGAGCTACAGGTTTCGTATGTCAATGAAAACGTCTGAGATATGCGGATAATGACACCTACTATCAGAAGCACCGTAGTCTCTGAGAAACTCATTGGCAAGGATGATCGCTTGGACGACGGTGGTGTAATGTAAATCGATGGTCGTATCAGATGTGGTGATTTTCCTGGGAAGCGGTAATCGTCAATCGGGCATGAAAATAAAGGACAATGATCTAGCTAACTTTGTTGCGTGGACACGAGCTCTTGCGAGATCCAAGTCCGCATCCTTGAGTTCTTCCTGTAGTCGGCGCACCTAGAGGGAATAAATCACATCGTGTTTTAGGGAACACAGGTAATATTGACATATGGACACGCGTACCTCCTCAACGTGGTAATGGGCTACATGTCTCCCCACATTCTTTGAGTTACCCCTTTTCCATGCCCTGGCCGCTAACATCGAGGTCTCTCTGAGACGGCTCTCCAGGTCATCTCGCCGCTCCTTCAGAGTCCCGGGATCCTCATCCCTCGTTAAGCCGATCTCATTGGTGGACGTCCCGTGCCGGCCGTTGGAAGGGGGGATGGCAACGCCGTTGAGACTCGCTGCCGTGAATCGCTTCCGGCTTGTCACAATACTCCACTCGTTTTGCGACGGGGAAGGCGGGCGTTCAGGAGGACGACCTGATCGTAACACGGAGATAGCAAACTGCGTGTTCCCGGACGTTTCTGAGTAGTCTTGGCGTGGAAGTGACTCCCGATGATACGATGCGGTCTTCCATCCCGCGGCGTCGTCGGCATCGAGGCCCTGCAGGAGCCATACAAGGTCAAGAGCATTGTCTACTAGAGACCCGACTGCGTGCAAGCACAAGTGAGCGTCCGAAAGAAGCCGTTGCCGTTCGCCTGCGTTTAGCTCGTTGTATTCGGACGTGCTCCGAAGGATATCTTGCAGATTGAGCAGCACAGCCATATCTAATGGGGAGACATCGCCATCCCCGGCGCTAAGGATGGCTGTGAGCGCACGGCGAACCGCCATCGCTGGTGTCTTAGACTCCGGGGAGTGGAAGAACGACTTGAAGAATGATTCTGGATGACGAGGAAGGAGCGCGGCAAGCTGGACAGAAAGGGAAGAGACGGAGGTCCAGATATCGACGTCAGAAGATTGTTGAGGTATCACAGAACGTGTACCGTGACGAGACTCAGGGTTGTCGCAAACATGTGGTCGTTGTCGTATGTCATTGACAAGGACCGTTGTGGGTTTGCCCTTCTTTTTCTTCCCCTTCGGGTTGACAACAGGCCGTTCCGATCTGAGCGCAAGGGAGGAATCATCATCAAGGGCATCGGGCATGTTGCTATCTTCGCCCAGATCTGGTGGGTATTCCTCGCCCAGCAGAAGCTGGATGGCGCGTTCAATATCGACGCCGTCAACAAATCCTCCATCGTCGCTGGCATTGGTGATGACACGTTCCAAACGAGAGGGTGGTACTCCGGGAAACGCTGCCCGTAAGAAACCAAGAGGAGTCGAAAAAGAAGCGGTACTAGAGATCGATCGTGGAGAGGCTAGCGAGGATGTGGGATCCGTCATGGTAGAAGAGACGGAGGGGGTCTCGTCGTTTCGGTCGACAGCGCCGCTGCCGAGCGAGCTACCATCGACGTTGGTGCTCGGGGGGGATAGGGAGTCATTAATGAACTGCTCGTCGATGTCCGCTCCCGCAGCGAGCTCGGTAAGGATTCGGCGAAGCTTACGAAGCTGCTTCTTGGTCAACGTTCCTTGATCCCGTTCAGAAAGGAACGCTGCGATGAGAGAGCTGTCCAAAGAGGGAAACTCTAGCTAGCGGTGCGGAAGCCCCGCCGGGAGCAGTCGGGGCGAAGATGTGTTACTATATCGTGTTCATTTTCATGCAGAGAAAAATCAGTGGCATTACCTGCAACCTTTCTAACAATGTAGGCTTTGTCTGTTCCGTCATTTGTGTCTCCTTGGGTATTAGCGGAATTTTTTGGGATCTGGCGCGAAGGCTCGAATTCAAAGTGGCGGGGACGCCCTCGGTTGGTGCTCGTGCTCCGGCAGCACATGTAAGCAGCAGCCGCTCAAGGACCGTAACACATTAATTTTCAAGCAAAATTGCTTGAATACTATCATCGTGTTCAAAGGTCCGAATACAACTTGTGTGATAGTTCTGCCCTCGACGTACGACAGTACGGGAAAAGCATATCAATCTCAATGGCTTAGCAGCTTGTTGAAACGTTTTTGTGAGAAGAGCGTGAGAACTTTGTGGCAGTAAGGTTAGGGTTTTATAACATCATATCGCTGGCAACTGTCCATGCCACCTTGATTCCGACTAACCTGCTGCGGCGACGAGGCGATTTACAAGATGTTGTTCTACGTCTCAATTCTCGCTTTTGTTTCTCTATTTGTCATGCGTACGTCTACTATGCTCACCTTTCGGCCCCTGCGAATCCCTCTCACCTCCGGCAAAGTGATGTACCGTTACCGTGACCGTCTCCCGGTTCCCGACCGCCTACGTGCAATCATTCCTAGGTGCCGGTGTTCAAGAGAGAACTATGCGCCGCTCTCGACTTTTTCAGACCAAGCAGCTGCCGGTATCACGAGCTCGACATTCGATATCGAGGCGGACAACATCTTCCAAGGAGACGCCAGGGTTGGACTCGACGAACAGGGGACTCAGGAGGTCATGGAAATAATGAGAAGAGAGAATGTCACGTAAGCCTCCACTTCTTGCGTCGTTTTAACTTCTGACACTACGTCTTGCTCCAGTTTTGATCAGGCGAGACTTATTCGTCAACGTCGCTATTTAGCGGCAAATGGTGTCGATCCTTCGGGTGAGTTCACTTCGAATCTCGTACGTGGCACTACACAGCGTTTCTCGAAGGTTTGCCCCTCGATGCAAAAGCGGTCACACGTCTGTAATGGTCCCCGGGCTTCCACTGTTATCTGTAATGACTACCTGTTCTATTATCTTATTGACAGTCCAACCGGACCTGTCATTTCACGACCTGTTAATGTATTTACTCCGCAGTATTCCCCCCCTCCCCCCGGTTATCTGTGCTGTGGAAAGACTGGCGAAAGTATGATCACGTGATACGGCGCTTGACTGCAGAATGAGCGCGGTTTCGGTGCTGTGGTGCCGAGAAAGCAACGCTGGAACATTCAGGTTTTGGCAGGCCGTTGCTCCTCACTTGGCGATTTCACATCCCCGCAACAGTACCTAATACGCCTACAGCTCCATATGGTCGCTCAATGGGTTTGGCTCCTGTTTCAACGTGGACTTGCCATCCCAGCGGTCTCAGGCCCACGCCGAGGCTTCGTAAGGGTGTTGCATCAAGGCCATGGGTCTGGACTTGTCTCCAGTATAGTCACTCGTGAACCTTTATGCCGTGATTTACGGACAATTGCAAAGCTATCGGTAGGATGTCCATGTCCATGCTTTCTACCCTTGGCGTTCCAGACCTCTCTTTCTTGCAAATCAACTTTCATCACGAAAGCACTGCTGACACTCTCAGAAATGTTAACAGGGACAGCACAATCATGACGTTCTAACCATTCAGAGTTCCAGCCAACATGCGGACGGGATTCCTTTCTAATCACCCGGGAACAGGCCCAAGCTCCTTACCTCCGGTTGGCACGGGCATATCACCCCAATGCAATTTTTTGGTTTGTGGGGATTCCTCGAACTCCCTCTTTTGGTTATACGCCGTCCATTCTCTTGGGCCCATCAATGTGCGATAGGAGTGCGATAGCTTACGAGAAACGATCGTGTTGCACAGACTAGCTAGGCGGCGAAGGTACCCACTACGTTTTGGCGGTTGTGGCTATCTCCATTGCTGATACCGTATCTGTGCACTGGCTGTGACCCACTGTACATCTGTAGGGAATAAACGTAAACAAAAAGGAGAGGTTTCGATCTTTTCATGCTCGTACATGTTCACACAAGTTGACAAAGTCATTAAGCGCCCAGGCACCGAAACTCATCAGAAGATGTGCCACAATATGGCACTCCTCTTATGGTAAAGACATACAGTCAGTAATACACAACCGAGAACTCACAGTGAACTCACACGGGGGGCCAATCAGTGGGACCTGTAGATGCATTGCTCACAATATTCGCTATGACGAATACCTTGGCTTTAACTGGCTCACGAATGAACGATACTTGCCAGGCAGAACCCATCGTGTGTTCGATGACAGTATGAATCCGCAACATACGGCTCCTACTAGGTGCATTTCGACTTCCGAATCACGCTTTATCCTTTATCCAGGAGCCATGTCAACAAGATCCTTCCGGTATAGGCGCTGATGGTGACCCCGGAAGCGCTGAGGCGTTAGGCCATGACCAAGTGGTCGGAATGGTGGTCATTTCCAAATTTGGGGAAGCAATCTCCAATTTCGGGATCGCAAATCTACCCCCACCCGTTTCGACTTTTTCGCACGCCACGGACTATTTGACGAAGCTGCTTACGCCCAGTTGTCCCGGCTGTGGTGTGCTGCCTAATGAGCTGTCTATGGCGCTGCGACGTGTTGTGGTGCAACTGCTTACTCTTGCGAACCGGAAAACACGGCTTTGACCTTTTCCTGATGATCATTGCCTGCGACTCGATGCTTTCTGACACGCATTGCGTCACCGTCCATCAGTGCTTGCGATGTCCCAATATACTTGCTGCCCGTTTGGGTTCCGTGAAACCTCCACACGTTCGATCGCGCGCGCGCGCTCGCTAACTCTTTGAAGCGGTTATGTTCTGGCTAGGACTGGACTCGGGACGGAACTCGGCACCTTTTCTTTCAGATAGCACTGCTGTTTGATGGCGCACATGCAGCGGGCTGCCAGAGTGTCGTCATGTCACCCGGCCCTGTATTACACTTTGTATTAGAGAAGCGGTCGGGGCACCGGTGGTATAAGTTCTGGAGGGAACTTGGCTCAGAGTCCCTCAGAATCCTCGCCTCGAGAAGTCCACAACTCAAAACATCGCTATCGGATCCACCTTTGTTCCATCCACTCGCCCCTTTCAACTCATCAAACCGACATGGCCGTCATTGATTCCTTCAAGGCTAACACCACGAGCGTAGAGGTACCCCTTCCACATCTAAATCCATGGGCATCCGCTAATGATCTATATCACAGTTCTCATGGCCCGCAGATATCAGCGGCCTCGAACGCATCATGCTCTCAGCCCATGGAGATCTTCAGCGCCTTCTTAGGTTGCTTCTTTGCTTCTTCGGTCTCATATCTGCCTTCGATTCTAAACCATCTCTTATAGCGCCTTCTTCGCACGCACCATCAACATCAAGACCATCTACGCTCACACGTCGCCCCGCACGCACGTGGCCTCAGCCGAGGAGCCCATAACCCAGCGCCGCGAAGTTCACCTCGTCTGCGGCGGAAAGACGGCGTGCATCGCGACGAGCAACGTCACCCTCACCACGCCACACTGCGAGCGACTCTTCCTCGACGAGAAGTTCGCCATCGGACAGATGTTCCGCAAGCTGCAGTCGCCGCCCCAGTTCGCGCTCCTCGAGTGCGGCAGCAGATTCGAAGGCGGCAGGCGCGTCCTCTGGCGGCGGTACACCCTCTCGACCGAGGGCTTCGTGTGCGACATCACCGAGGTGTTCCCCGACCGCGACATGTTCGTCCTCGGCGAGCAGTGGTTCAGCAGCGAACTCGTCGACGCCCAGGAGAGTAATGTGGAGGAGAGTAAGCGGAGATATGCCGCCAGCACCGTTCTCCTCTCGGTTTAATAGTCACACTCTCCCATTCCGCTTCCGCCAACCAAACAACCAAACAGAATTGGCACGTGCCGTGCGGCGCACTTCACGTGACTAATATCTATGCGCGTCCCGAGTCTCATCGCGATTATCTCTCTAGATCTCTATCACCCATGTTCATACCTGCATAGATTTTAGTATCCCTCTCTCGCAACCTGTACTGTCTTACATCTTTTTTTCTTATTTAACCCTCTTTCGAAAACTTTGTCCATAGTCTCAGATAATGGCGTGGAACACGGTCAGATCTTCAGCCATTAACAGCATGCAAATCCTTATACCGAGGGTTTTCAGAAGTCACGGTTCCTCCCCGTCGAAATAGTGGAGATGATCATAAAGGAGGTCCTGCACTCCCAGTCTCACGCTTTTTCATCCATTTCAGCTTTGTCTGTCGTGTCACGTCAATTCCGCCAAATCTCCCTTCGCGCCTATTTCTGGAAGCTATCAGTGCGTAGACTTATCAGAGCAAGCAGGATCAACGACATCCCGAACAGTTACTCATGGGTCCGGTGAGGCATGCGGTGCATATATGCATATATGCGCATCTAATTATGAGACCAAACCCCCATTCAGGCACCTTTCAACGACCATGGAGATAGCCGAGACGAAGGCGCTACCGCTCTACAAAATGAACCTCGAGTCCTTGGAGCTGGAGTGTGAAGATGAAGATGACTCCTCCCTCGCTACGAGCATCCTACTGGTCTTCCGCCGCGTTCCAGAGACGCTCGTCTCGCTCAGACTCACTTCCTTGCCGTGCATCACGCAGCTTCTCCTGGAGGTAATCGCTAAGCAGTGCGCAAATCTGAGAGAGCTACATCTGAGCGCCATCGAGCATCTGAGTACTGGCTGTTGTTGGGGTTGCTTTGAAGAGTTCAGCTACGATGCTATCCACTCCCCAGTCGTCTCAAATACATCGCCCGACGCCGCCGGAGACTTAGCGGTCGGTGATCGACCGCCCTGATTCAAAAAATATACTCATCATCACGTTTGTCAGATGTTCTATGCTGGGTGCCTTCGGCCTCTGGTAAAACTGAAATGCATCTCCATCGGGGTCTTTCTCTCTTCTTCGGTCGTCTTGAAGGAACACATAGACAACCATTACTTGGCGAGAGAGGATTGCCAGTTCATCGGGTGCAATTTAGATGATTCCCTCTCTGCCCCCCATACACCCACGCTAGATGGCCGCGAGCGACGTCCCCGGGTACATTCGTATAGAAAAACTGCTAAGGAAGAGGCCGCTACCCCAGAGACCGGGATAGGCTACAGGCCTTATACACCATCGGAATGCGCACACTGTTGGGAGGCTTATGGGCTCCGCACTCGCGAGGACGAGCTGATGGCGACGATGAAGCTAGCACAAAATATCAGAAGCCTCCAGTTCGTTCGATGGAGCTCTTGGTTCAACTCGGCGAAGACGACCCCACGCCAACCAGATCGGTGCCTGGTGAACGACAGCGTACACAAAGACGACAGTGGGGGAGCAAAGATGAGGGACGCGCTGTGGGCTACATTCGAGATTCAAAGAGAGGAGAGAAAGACCAAAGTTTGGCGGAGGACCTGGGATTGAAGATAGTCGTGCAAATATTCCCGGGCTTGGAATGTATTAAAGTTGTGCCAAGCCAGGGGCGTGTATGATACCATAAACCGCTTGGCCCACTGCTAAGCTCTCAGAAGCCCCGATCTGTGGCGGTGGCTCAACACAAATGATGAGTTGCCAGACAGCGGTGATCATCGGGCGATGAATTATGATGAATTATTGCCAATGATATCGCGAGAGGGCATGCTTGCGAGTTAAGATGGCCTCAAAGCGATCAATAATAAACTCAATGACTATACTTGAATGGTGCTTAATGCGGCTTAATGAAGTGTAAGGGTCGCGCGCGCCAATGTGTCTTCTGTTGTTTGTGGCTTGAGACCGAAGCGAGAACAATGCACGACCGCGACACATTCCGGCCACAATGGAATTAGAGGGTATATTAGCGCTGCTGCTTCCGGTGAATGTTGTACAGACAGCCAGACAGCCCGGTGCATAAGGGAAAACAAGAACCCCACACGTCTGCAGCACTTCTACTACTACCAACCTTCCCCGCATACCATGGACTCCTCGCTGGCCACCTCCGTCACCACCACTGCGACTCGTCCCAAGCCTCATGAAATGTCGGCCGAGTTCGCGAGGCTATACTATTTTTTCGAGAAGCTCACCCAGCCAAGAAATCACCACCACCATCGTTATCAAGGATCGACATCGCGCAAGGACTCGGAGAGCGCGACTGCTGCCGCTGCGGCGGCAGACGGGTTCGTTCCAGAAGACATCGTGCCCCTTCTGAAGAACCTGTCGGTCATCCTGACAAAGGACGAGCCCTTGGACGGAGACGGAGAAGACGATGGGGATGGGGATGGAGACGCGCCGCTGCTTGGAGCCAGCGACGAGGCCCAGCAGGTGTGCATCCCGGACATGCCGACGACCGCATCGGCGTCCACCTTTGCCACCCACTCTCTTCCACCCAGTTTTCACCCCCGTCCGGTCTCTGCCTCCGTCTCCATCCCCCCCGATCACGCGTCCACGCGTCCGCGGCGGAACACCGTAGTGGCGTCGGCACTGGCCTCCGCATCAGGGGGAACGGGAACGACGCAGACGCGTCCAGGCGGCGCGCGCTTTCCCCTGAGGGAGAAGCGCTACCCGTTCACGTTCAAGCTGATGCTTCACAAGCTATACGACCTCGAAGACTGGGCGGCCAAAGTCCAGGAGGTCCTCGCCACGAGCCAAGAGCAATTTCGCCCGCTCAATTCCACGTCGCCGCATCATCATCAGCCGCCAGCCGCCACCGGCATTATCAGCGGCGGCGACGGCGGCGGCAGTAGCAGCAGCAGCAGCAGTCCCAGTTGTGGTGACAGCCCTTGTTCTCCCCGCTCTCCTGTGACCACCTTTTCCGGCTCACTGTTCGGCTCGCCATCGCCATCGACTCTGAACTCACCGACGATGACGACACGCAGGCGGCGTTCACAGTCCACATCAAAAGTCAAGGCAAGCAACGCCGCCGCCGGTGGCGCGGCCGCACCATCAAGGCCTGCTCCACCGCCACCGCCATCGCGTGCGGTGAAAAAGCGGATCGTGAATCGTCGGCGGTCGACGAACGGACTTGGGGAGGGCATGGTTGGGAAGATGGGGGAGTGGACGTACGACGCGGCCGTGTCATCTGTTGATGCGGAACAGGCCGATGCTAGATGGCAGGATTCGCTGAGGAGACGGAAGCGCGTGTTTTCATCCGTTGGGTTTGCTGAAGAGAGAAGATTTGCTGGTCGCAATGTGACCAACTTGAATGTCAGCTTTTAGGGCAGAGTCTGTGATTGTTTTCTTGTTTTGTTGTATCAACAAGGGCTTAGCTTACACTTCAATTACTTTATCTTGTAAGATAACATTATATTGACCCCAAGCTTCAATTTTAATATTCACGTGAGGAGCCCAAAAAGGATATGATAACGTGTAATGTACAATATACATGACAAAAACTAAAATAACAATCTACGAGCGCTCCCCACGCAGCCGACGAGCGAGTGCGAGGTCCTTTGGCTGGATCGTGACACGCTTCGCATGGATAGCAGCAAGGTTGGTATCCTCAAAGAGGGAGACGAGGTAAGCCTCAGCAGCTTCTTGCAATGCCATCACGGCAGATGACTGGAAGCGGAGATCGGTCTTCGAGAGGGTCAGCAATAACATCCTAAAGGGGTAATACCGAAAACTTACTTTGAAGTCCTGCGCGATTTCACGAACAAGACGCTGGAAGGGAAGCTTGCGGATAAGGAGCTCGGTAGATTTCTGATAGCGACGAATTTCACGGAGGGCGACGGTTCCGGGGCGGAAGCGATGGGGCTTCTTCACACCACCAGTGACGGCCTACCAAAGCTGACTCAGAACAATCAAACACATGTGATAAGAAAAAACACTCACTGCCGCGGCGGTTTTGCGCGCTGCAGACTTTGCAGCTAGCTGCTTACGGGGCGCCTTGCCTTGAAAGCAGAATGAGGACGATGGGAAGGAACAAGTCTTACAAGTTAACTTACCACCGGTAGACTTGCGGGCGGTTTGCTTGGTACGGGCCATGAGTGAGAATGTAGATAGACGATGAAAGGGAGGAGTGAGTAACATCCAAGTCAAAGGCCGCGAGTATATATATTGTGGGACGCGTCAGTCACGTGCTGTCAACAGACGCGATGGAAATGCAAATGCATGATCAACAAAGCACAGCCACAGCCACCTTCCGACCCTTTATTAGGACTCGCGCTCCACCTGACTTCTGACTCATCTTGCCTCTTAACCTAAACTCTCACCCTCTCCACCCCCACCAACACTTTAAATCACAATGTCTGGACGTGGCAAAGGCGGAAAGGTACTACCTCTCTTCCATCGACTTAAAACTTCAAAGTGATTGACTTTATTTCCCTTCAAGGGCCTCGGAAAGGGCGGTGCTAAGCGCCATCGCAAGATTCTTCGGGATAACATTCAAGGTACGTGAAGAGTTGCTTCACCCTTTCTTCTTTCTTATATTGTTGTAGGTATCACCAAGCCAGCCATCCGTCGTCTCGCACGCCGTGGTGGCGTCAAGCGTATCTCGGGCTTGATCTACGAAGAGACTCGTGGTGTTCTCAAGATCTTCCTTGAGAATGTAAGGCGTCCACTCTCTGTCTCTAATTGTCTCATTATTCTCTCCAGGTCATTCGCGACTCTGTGACTTACACAGAACATGCTAAGCGGAAAACTGTCACTGCTCTTGATGTTGTCTACGCTCTCAAGCGGTCGGGTCGTACCTTGTACGGCTTCGGTGCTTGAGCTATTCTGCATTGTTGTTTTGTATCTGTACCATTATAATGAGCTTCTTCTCGTCATCTGGTTTTGTTGCTACCAAAGCAATTGTGTTCGAGTCATCCAAGTCGGGATCAGATTTCTCATTGGGTAGTGCATAGAGTCACAGTTCTAGTCTAACTGGAGATGGTGCAAAAGTACATTGACTCGGACATCATTTGAACTATGAGTGAGACCTGTGAGACTTGTCCACGAAACGCCAGTCACCTGTGCCGTACGTCTCATCCTAATAGCAAGCGTTTATACTTCTCTTGGACTTCACTTCTGACCGCGGCCCTGGGCTAGCAAGTCCTTTGTATATCCTGCCGCCTATTGGACGTGAATTCTGCTCACAGAATTTCAAGTAACGAGGCATCCGTGCTATGCGTTACATTCATTACTTCGCAATGGAAAGGAAAAACCCGAGGATGGACAAACGCCGAGGAAACGACATTCGGTGGGGCAATTGTGAGGACGACCGCGCTTAGACGTGGGTAGAAGATCGGAGATCGGAGAATCATGATGTGGCATACTGGTACTGCGAAATTCATGGGGCCGGAAGGAAGGACAGGGGTGGGGTGGAGGGGGTGAAGACAGAATCGGGGGCGTAATTCTCTCATTGCCTGACCCAGCAATATGTGCGGAGCCCGAGGAATACAGGACCTTGCCGGATAGAAGCACAATGGCGCGAAAGCCATCAGGGATGGATGGAGGGGAAGACGCGGCACTTGTGGTATATGAAATGACGAGCAAGCCCAGGCTACAGGCCCAGAAGTGTCGTGGATGGTCGCAAAAGATGCTCGAAGACCTCAGCCTCACTATACGGCTAAGTATAGGGGACAGAATACAGCATGACGCAGGGTCTGATTAGGGCCGCAGCGGGGGCTAGGAAGGGACATGGCTCGGGATTTCCCATTCTAAGCTTTGGGGTGCTGGTAGGAGGTGGGAGGGTTTGGTCTTGGTCGCTCGCGTTGCCTGCGTGGCAAGCGGGACCTCATTCGCGGCCTTTAGACAAAATTCAACTTCTGATACTTCATGGATTGCCTAGCCGAGATATATGAAAAACGGGTTGTGTTTAGTGGGAATAAGTCCTGCGTTGGGGGCCACTTTCGTGGTGTTTCGACGGGAGGTGTAACCGTGATAGTGATTGAGGATAAGCCATGCGGAATGACGATACTGCCCTTCACAGACCACTAGCAATCTCAGACCTGGAGGGGCTCCCGCACCTGCAACACATCTCAAGAAGCTGCCACGCCCCAGTCCTGCCTCGTTGGAGAATGACGCCAGGCTCTCACCTAATTTCACAGATTCTGGGAAGTGAAGAAATGTAGAATGGCCATCGAGGCGCGTGTTTTCCCGGTTCTCAAAGGTGACTGCAGAGGACGAAACGGCGTCAGAAGAATGGAATATAGACGGCGTCACATCGACGAGAACTTGGGTCACTTTACGTTTCGCAGAAGTATGAGGGCACAGATCGTAACATAACCTCCGCCATTGGCCGGTGGGGCTGATATAAATCACTCACAGTCGACGACCATCCTCGGGTTCGTCGCTCTGGTCGCGGGCGCGTTCCCGGTGGCATTGCGCTACGCCAACCTCCGCGGTAACGAGTTCATACCCGCAACACGATCGAGTCACCGCGAAGTGGCAGATCTCTGTCCCCAGTCGAACGCCCTCTGCCCGGGGCAGCACGCACAGCTCTGGGAGAGCCTCGGGCGTGAGTTCGACGAGGAGGCGTTCACGACGAGAGCTGTGGAGTGGCTCGGAGGGGCAGTACGCATACTGTACGTTTCAGCTATCTGCTTCTAAGATATGCCTTTCTTTCTGAGATTCGCGCGTTGTATAAAGCACGGAGACATACGACGACTTGGGTCCTGTTGGCGAAGACGAGCGGTGGGACGCTTTCGGCCCGCTCCACGACTTCCAGCTTACGTACGTCGACAATCCAACTTTGACCAGAGCTAATTCCTTAGGCATGAGACACTTACGCTCACAAAGGTATACGAGTTGCTCTATGAGTGGAAGGGCTCGGATGACAGTCTCAAGCCACTCCTACTAGCCGCCCACCAAGGTTCGTTCGCCGACCGTACGGTACCACTGGCAGTTTCTCCCACTGACCAACACCATTGATCCAACTTTGATGCGCAGACGTGGTTCCCGTTGAGTCCGAGACCGTTGACCAATGAACACACCCCCCTTACTCTGGGTATTATGACGGTATGATGCGGGATAGGTCATACCGTGCTCCTCAGGCTGCTTACTCGGGTGTTCTTCAAGCGAGATCATCTGGGGCAGAGGAAGTGCCGATAACAAGAACGGACTGATTGGGATACTGTACGTTGTCCCTGCTTTCTCCCTGACCGTGATGTGCAGGCTGACCCCCAAATAGCGCATCCATTGAAACGTTGCTCGAAAAAGGATTTACGCCTACTCGCATGATCGTCCTCGCTTCCGGTTTTGATGAAGAGGTCGGCGGCTCGCAGGTCAGTAACAGACCGCTTTATGATAAGGCTTTTGGGTTAAGCTTTGTTGCTGTTTAGGGTGCCAAATACCTCTCCGATGCAGTGATACAGAAGTATGGTGAAGACCCGTTCGCCCTACTTATTGACGAGGGCGGTCAGTGCTAAGATGTCTATGTTGATGCTTTATCCTCATCGCTTCGTAGGTGTATTTGCTGACGTAGAAGGCTCCATAATCGCTGTCGCTGGCACTGCTGAGAAAGGGAAATTAGACACGAAAGTGACGGTCATGACTCCGGGCGGACATTCAAGCATTCCGCCTGTGTATACAGTTAACATGCCATCCTCTCCGATGAATTTTATCTTATATGTGTCGCAGGGTATCGGCATCTTGGCACGTCTCCTCGTCGAGTACGAGGCTAACCCAATCGAGCCTCTACTCGAGCCTGGCACTCCCGTTTACAGTATCGTCCAATGCGTGGGAGAACACGCCAAGGGCATACCAGAAAGCTTGCGCTCTCTTATCGAGCTGTCACTCACCTCAGACACGGCACTGCATCAATTAGAAGCGTTGCTGACGACACAACCGACCTATAGGGCTCTACCACGCAGGCCATTACCCTCGTGCAAGGCGGGGTCAAAGTCAACTCGCTGCCCGAAGAAGCTTGGGCCGTCGTGAACCATCGAATTGCTACACAAAGTTCTGTATTCTATGTGCATAGCAGGGATTCGTGTTTGATCATCCATGCCATCTTCTTGGGACATGCGAGCAGCTCTGTCGCTGCGGTCAAAAAACGCGATACCCAAGTCCTCGAACACTTGGCCGAGGAATTTGGCCGAGGAATTGACCGAAGCGTTTGAAAGTTATTTTGAACCAACCACAATCACACTCACTGGCGAAGACTCGCCCACCTGGCAGCTGTTCAGCGGAACGGTCAAAGCAACCTACAACGCTCAGCGTGGACTAGAAGGCGAAGATAACATATTCGTCAGTCCTGGGGTCCTGACCGGAAATACAGGTCGGTGTCCTTCCCCTGTTTTGTTCACGAGGGTTGACCATGACCACAGTTTCGAAGCACTATTGGAATCTCACGTCACATTGTCCGGTACGGCCACACAAACGCGGGAGTCTTTACGGGTTCGCCGAACAACATCCACACCGTTAACGAATGTGAGGATTGATCCCTCTTCAGAGTTCGGATCGCACGTACTGACAAGCTCTGCAGACATCAGAGCTGATAACTTTGTGGAGACCATTAGATTCTACACTACGCTGATCCTCAATGCAGACGAAAGCAGGGAAATGTGAATAGTACCGCTCCCAAATTCACTGACTGCACACTACAGGCGCACGCGGAGATTCGCCGGAGCCACCAGCATAGGCTCGAGCGCCGACAGTCCCAATTTCAACAAACACCGTGTCTACACGTTCTCACCCTATTAGCCCGATTGAGATTGACGGATCGATCGACCAGGCTATTCCCTCCTTTTCCATCTCACTGCCCCAGTCCTGTCCAGAACGAAACGTCAAGAGGCTAGCACAAATGCACTACGACGAGCTGGATGTGCGTCTTACATCGCTGAGTACTTACAAGCACCTTTGTTCGAGAGCTTAAGTACTGAAAATCAACAAGTCGAATGGAGTCGGGGAGAGGGAAAAGTTGGAAAGTCGAAACCTTCCGAAGACTCGAGTATGCGTGCGTTCCTCTTCTTTTAAGTTCTTGCATGCTCCCACCGGCACGGTCCCAATGGACCCCTTCACTTCATTTCCCCTTCTCGGGTTGATATCACCTATCTTTATCACACAGTTAGTCGACCTACATCAGGATGGAAGTCCTCGCCACACTGAGGCGATGCCGGATTATCGATTATCTCTTCTGCGCCGCGACATATATAGGTGGCGCACAGCTCGCTTTTGACAGCGGAATTGCGGCGCATCCATACAGTGTACCTGTTTCCTGTAATGAATTTCACTTCCTCGATGGACTGGGAAGCCCTCAATTCCAAACCACTAGGGGGGCCTCGGGGAAACCGGGTGATCAGTGATAAGTGTAAGGCCTGGCAGCAGCAAGATGGCGTGCGAAATAGCCATGACTCTGACTCAGAGATGGGCAACTGATGGGCACCGCACTCGTGACAGACTGACAGTGGGCGGGGTTGCTAGGCCGGAAATGGCCGATGAAGGTACGTCTTGTGACCAGCGGCGAACGAAGGCTGTTGGATGCAAGCCTTTGGCCGCGTGAGGCATAGCCCCGCTGCCATAGATAAAAATTAACTTGAAGGAGTGCATCCCATGAGTCCTCAGCTACCGTATCGCAAGGCGTCCTGACCCACTATTTCTATCAACGCCCACAACTGCAACCACCAATGAATCGTCAAAATAGTATGCCTAACATCGACGAACTGCTGGATATAATCAAGGCCCTCGAGGATGCTGATCATTGGGGGTCAACTTCTCTGTCTTCCTCTTCTCAGGACAGTCCAGTATTCAAAGAACAGCTGAAAGAAATCAAGGCCCTCGAAGACGCCAATTATTGGGCTTCAAGTTCTCTACCTCCTCAAGGCACACCTGAGCCTGAGGATGATCCAGTATTGGACGAGCTGCTGAAGGAAATCAGGGCCCTCGAAGACGCCGATTACTGGGCTTCTCCGCCTTCTCAGGACGAACCCGAGGACGACTCGGCATTCGACGAACAGCTGAAAGAAATCAAGGCCCTCGGAGACGCCGATCACAGGGCTTTTCCTGAGGATGAGCCTGAGGACGACTCAGTATTCAACGAACAGCTGAAAGAGATCAAGGCCCTCGGAGACGCCGATTACTACTGGGCTTCTACGCCTTCTCAGGACGAACCCGAGGACGACTCAGCATTCGACGAACAGCTGAAAGAAATCAAGGCCTTCGGAGACGCCGATCACAGGGCTTTTCCTGAGGACGAACCTGAGGACGACTCAGTATTCAACGAACAGCTGAAAGAAATCAAGGCCCTCGGAGACGCCGATTACTGGACTTCTCTTCCATCTTCTCAGGACGATCCTGAGGACGATCCAGCATCTGGCGCACCGCCAGAAGAAATCGAGGACTCCGATGAGCCTAATGACTGGCCTCATCCTGCGCCGTCTAAGTTTGATGACAGGCGACTCGTGCGTGAGTCCTGGTATCTCCCTACTGGATGTTTTCCCTCTTGCTCATCGATCTGCGCTATTCAGCTGCTCACTTCGATCTCGCATTCAGACCTTCCTCATCAGTACAGACCTACGGACGAAGTGACAATGGTCGAGGTGACATGGCGCTGGCTGTTGTGACGAGTGGCCTCACGGGTCTGAGGGACGGAGCTGCCATAACCGGGATCCCCTACATCTCTCCCATTGCAAGCCTTCTCCTCCTCGTTGTCAACATACGAGGTGTAAGTGTGCAACTAACCCCCACAATAATCATTCATCTCACGATTACGTTGACAGGTGAGGCAGAAGTACGATGACGATTGGACGCTGGTCGTGGACAAACTGCAGAGCATGACATTTCTGTTGAACAACTTCGGCAACTGGTGTGCGCTGCATGGGCTGGAAGAGAGAGACCTTCCGCAGAGTTTGCGTGAAATATTTCAAGCCCTCAGGACGTATGCCATACATTTCTAATTTCCACATCGCTGGCTGACAGTACTTGAGGAAACTGGATGGAATCATGCGCGAGCTTAATCAGATAAAAAAGGCGAGATCTTTTATGAAGAAGATATTTCCCACGGAAATGGTACGGAGGCTCAAGCAGTGTGACGGCAAGCTTTCGAACCTGCTTCAAACTTTCCAGGTCTGTCGTCGGTCCATTGCCCGTTTCACTGGCGTAACCTATCGTCTGCAGATCGCTCTAGATATTGATGCACGTCTAGCACAAATCAAGGTCAACAAGAGTCGTCACGACAGCGATCAACACGAAGATCAGACTGGTGCGCTCGTCTGGGGTGACTCCGACTCGTGCTGATGTGGCCAGAGTCGTCTTTTTGACTCGTTCTGAATCGCGCTCTGCGATGACTCGTCTCGTATGTCTCATGACTACTTTCGTGACTCAATATTTAAGGATTATGACTAGATCTGTGCACCCATTCCCCTATCATGTCATTCATGTGGGGTCATGTGTACATGTGGTATGCGATGTGGGCCGTCAGCATGCCACTGGGCCGCATCCCGTTAAATGGATCATGATCATTCCTGTGCTTGAAAGATGCCTTGGTCGCCTCTAGGAAGGCCCGAAGCGCAGCGCCAACTAGAATCACTAGATTGGGAGGGAGGTCTAGGGAGACTGGGAGACCAGGGGGTAGATGTAAGTGGAGGCCTGAGGCCCAGGGGAGGATATACAATAGTATGGGTACTGTTGTGTTGGATGACGCGCAACATGACAGCGAGTTTGGCGTTCGGCGCTGCACTCATACAGTAGGCAGTTCACCAACGACATAGATTGTGGAAATTACCGCAGCAGGCACTGCCAGTGGGCCAACAGTGACCTTGAAGCGCTGCGCAGCCCCACTGCGACATATCACTTGAAGTCGTACCATTCTATGAAGCCTGATATACGGTATTCAAGTGGATCTATGGGTGTCCTTGCTCCGCCCCAGGCTTTTTACCACCCTCTTCCAGGTTCCTCCACCGTGAGGCTCTATAATGTCTAGGTCTCCGGATAATCAGCTCGTGCGTGAGTCCTACTATCTACCCTACAAAATGGGTTCTCTCTAGCTCATCGATCCACCCTTATCTAGCTACTCACCCCATTTTCTCACCCGTCTTATCGTCCGAATCGCCAACTCGCCAACGAATCGGAGGTGAACGCGGTGTCATGGCGAGGAGCCTTTTGTCAGATGGGCTTGTGGGTGTGAAACGCGGAGCTTCCCTGACAGGAATGCCCTACATCTCCTCCATATCAAGCCTCCTCCGCTTCACGCTCAATGTATCAAATGCAAGTAGCCGACTAACGCCCGCAATGACCCATTCATCTCACGAGTATGTTGACAGGAGATGAAGCAGTACGAGGACGATTGGGTGGTTGTCATGGACAAACTCGACAGAATCGTGGCCATGTTGAACAACTTTGGAAGGTGGTGCGCACTGTATAATCTGGAAGAGAGCGATCTTCCGCCAAGCCCGCGCGGAATTTTTGAGGCCCTCAGGACGTATGCCCTACATTTCTGATTCCTCACATCGCCGGCTCATTGATAGTACTCGAGTGAACTGAATAGACTCAGGCGCGAGCTCGGACAGAGCAAAGAAGAGAGATCTATATCATCTACTCTGAAGAGGATCATATTGCGCAAGGACATGGTACGAAGTATCAAGCAATGCGACGGCAAGCTTTCGAACCTGCTTCAAACCTTCGAGGTCTGTCGTCCGTTTGCTCGTCCGTTTCACAGTTTCTCTAGCGTAACACATCGTCTGCAGATCGCACTAGTAGTTGATGCGCGTTTAGAACAAATTAAGATCAGCAAGAGCTACCAGGAACGCGACTCATACTGTAACAACGATTCGTCCGAGTCGCGGTCTGCGGCGGTGACCGTGGCTCCGAGTCAAAGCGCTCAACGGTCGACTTGTGAGCGCCGAGGTGGCGACCCTGTGCAGTGACGTGTCAGGGTTGAACCTGCCCATACGAAACTGCGAAGACGGGTCGGGTGATTTGCTCCCTATGCGATTATTTATGTCTTCGCCATTTATTGGTTCCCTTTTTATGCGGTTTTGATTTATATATTTTTCTGGGCTTGGATTGTGGATGTTGGTGACTGATGCCGGGGATCCGGGTGCTTGCTTACTATGCTCTCCGCAATTCGTTTCCCTTTCCCTAGCTTCTCTCTCTTCCCTACTCTCCGGGTAGTACCCGCTGCCCTGGTACTCTCTGCAACTCTTAGAGTCAAATGAAGGAGAGGGGCAACGAGTAGCGCGGTGGCAGTGCTGAGCGCGAGCGAGGAAGGGGCAGCGAGAGCGGGCGGTGGCAGTCTTCGCGGGGCACACAAGAGGGATCTCGAGGCACAGACAACTTGTTATTGACGTGCACATAGCACGTTTTATACTACTAGCACAATAAAAGGTGTGGAGCGAGACCACGATCGCGCGGAAGGGGGGGAAAGGGAAGTGAGGGCATATTGCACGTGCCCCCCTGAGACATCGGCGGGGGTGCAGGGTCCGTGCGTTAATATCAAATGTAGGCAGGAAAGGGGCGGCGCGAGTACGTGTGATTAGCGCTCGTCCAGGCACATGACCGTGAAGATAAGATAAAGTCATGATGAGTCCTCTCCGGGCAATAGAAACGGATATGAAAGCACTATTGGTATCTTACGCACCACATTGTAGTACAGCCACATAAACGTGGGGAGCCTTGCGGGTTCGCCGAAAAACATCTAATGCAAGATGTATGGTGGTAGAGGTGAATGTGACGAAGTCTGGCGGTCTGCCACCATCCGTTCGGGCCGTTCCGCAGGCGCATTCAGTATATTCCGCTGTCAACAAGCCAACAAGTCAATATGCATCATCGGGCATCCTTATCCTGACTGAAGCCTGGGACACCACTTTGGAGCCAAACCCCGTCAAAGCCAACGGCTCGAACTCAATTGCGTGGCAGCCGTTCCGTCAGCAGCAACTTACAACGTTCGATTTCCCTAGTCTGTTGTTGACACGAGGTTGACTGTATAGCAGAGGGTGCAATTCTCTGATACGAAGCACCATTGGAACTTCAATTTGACGCGTCACATTGTCTAGAATATCTAAATAAATGCAGGGTGCCTTCCAGTTAATGAATGTCACGGTGAGGTTACTTCCTTTCCAGAGTCCCGGACAGTAGGAGCTGACCGACCAGCTCTGCAGACATCAGAGGAGTAACTGCGTGGTGATTATTCGATTCTGCGCTACGTCCTCAACAGACGGAAATAGGGAAATATAAATACATCGAAGTGAGGACCGGTGACGTTTGATGCTTGTTGTACCATATAACCATGGATTGTGAATAAACCAGCGTATTTTGCGAGGGCAGGCATCCGTCTGTGGTCACTTATTCTCCACGCCTCATGGACCGCGATTATACGACATAGCTGGTCAAAATCTAAGAATGCTGGTGGGACGACAGTAACGTGTTCAGGAAGGTAGCGGGAAGAGTGGAGAGGCGTGGAATGAGGTGAATCGAATCTCTGGCATAATGAGATTCATGTGACTTCCTGGTGTCTCTAATCCAGAGAATAGTTGAGATGCGCAGGTCTATAGCTTGAGTCCTCCACTTTGTGACGCAGTCCTGTGAATGGCCCAAAAGACGTACAAGCTTTTGAATTGGCAGCCTGAGAACCTGAGTACGACTCTGAGAGTACGAACAATTTGGCACGTGGAAGTCACGGTCGACGCCATTTTTTTCGGAAAGTGCAAATATTAGCTAAGAACTAACTATACCAACCAAGATGGGATATTTACCATCAGCGCATCAGCCCTAACAGTGCCGCGCCCGGGAGGCGGGTGAGGATAAGATCCGAAAGCAAATGCTAATTTACGCACATCCCTGGTGTTGGGATTGTGGGGCTCACGGGGTGAGATTGTCCCTATTTACGGTCTACTAACTTAAAGTGTTTCTCACGCTCTCTGTCGACCTCGTGTTTATCACTCGTGGCCATCTTATTTGGATTCTCCTATGTTGTGCACTTTTTCTTGAAAGATTCTTTAGCATGCTAATGCCTAGACGAAGTCGGAGTGCTTTCCGTACTTGCGTAGTTTAAGGTGGCTTTGGAGCCGCGCGCCGCGTTGTGGAACTTGAAACACACCTGGACGGAACTGCCAACTGCCACCGTCACAACGAACCACGGCTCCAATCAACTTCCTCTATCCCCGCCATATCCCCCACATTGTGGCCTCGAGGTTTCCTGATCTATATGGCATGCATCCCATGAGGTACCGTACGGAAAGGCGTTCTTGCTCGGTCTCAGGCCTTCTTCCAACGTCTTCGACTGCAACCACCCGATAGCCCGATGCGTCGTCGAAATAGTATTGCTAGCATCGGCGAACTGCTGGAAGTGATCAAGGCCCTCGAGGACGCCGATTACTGGGGCCCTTCTCCGTCTTCACAGAAGGACTATCCAGTATTCGACGCACCGCCAGCAGAATTCGGGGCCTTCAACGAGACCGACGACTGGTGTATTCCACCGCCTTCACAGTCCAAGTCCAAGCCTAGGGACAAGGGAAAGGGAAAGAACAATCAGCTCGTGCGTGAGTCCCAGTATCTACCCTACTCGAGGCCTTCTCTCTATCCCATCGATCATCCCCACCCAGCTACTCATTTCGATTTCGCATTCAAACCCTCCTCATCTGGATTGACCCATAAACGAGGTGGCAGCGGACGGGCTAACGTAGCGATGACCCTTTTGGCGGGCGGCCTCGCAGCGGGTCTGAAGGGCGGAGCCGCCGTGACTGGGATGTCCTACATCTTCCCCATTGCAAGCCTTCTCCTTCTTACCGTCAACATACGAGACGCATGTGTCCGGCTACTTACACGATTACCGCCGATCTCACGAGGTCGTTAACAGGAGATGAACCAGTACCAGGACGATTGGGCAGTGGTAGTGGACAAACTTGAGAAGATCACTACCTTGTTGAACAACCTTGGCAAGTGGTGCGCCGTGCATGGCCTGGAAGAGAGGGACCTGCCGCCGAGTCTGCGCGGTATCTTTCAGGCTCTCGGGACGTACGCCATACATTCCTGATCCTCACTTCGCTGGCTCATGCATAGTACTCGAGTGAACTGGATGGACTCAGGCGCGAGCTCGAACAGAGCAATAAAGTTAGATCTACTCTGAAGAAGATCATATTGCGCAAGGACATGGCGCGGAGGGTCAAGCAATGTGATGGCAAGCTTTCGAACCTACTTCAAACATTCGAGGTCCGTCGTTGGTTAAAGTTCTTTGTCCGTTTCACTGGCGTTAACCATCATCTGCAGGTCGCCATAGCTATTGACGCGCGTTTGGAACAAATCAAGTTCAACAAGAAGAGTCGCCGACGAAGGACCGGAACGATACGCCAACTGGGTGACGGATGCGCTTATCGGTGACTCGTGCTGATGGTGGTGCCAATTGTCGCTTTCATGTGACCAGTGAATCCCTCTTCCGTACGTACGCCTCATAACTACATTTGTGACTCAGCGCTACTCAGTACTCAGCCTCCATGTATTTAAGGACAGATCTCTGCACCGCATGCCCATATCATGAATTCCTTCATCATTCCTCGGATCCTTCACGGAACTGTACTCCTCCATCACTAGAATTTGAAATTATCGATCGGGAATTGAAAACTAGTAAGTAGAAATAAACAACATTGGGATGACGTTTACCAGATATCTCTTCTGCATTAGCATTAAGACAGATAGATAGGTGCACCGCTTGCCTTTGACAACGAAATTTGGGATCCTTACAGTGCACCTGATCCCTGTAATGAATTTCGCTTGCTCGTGTTATTATGTCTCCGTTTCGCATGAGAAATGTGTTTGGTGTTACTGGTGTGTGTAACGCGTAACTTGTAAATTTGCGCATCTCCAGCAGACGTCTTACCTGTACTTGCCCTTGTACGTCGTATCATACTTCAAAAAGCGAAGGATCCTGTATTTCGGTCATTATCTAGCCCCTTGGATATATTCCGCAAAAAAAAACTGTGCATGATCTTATGGCACCGGGTCAGTACAACGATGGGCAGAAAAATAAAGTTGTGCGACAATGAGTATAGTCTTATGATTAGCGATGTACATGTGTGCAGTGTGGGCGGTCAGATGGCCCAGGATCGGGTCAAATGGATGACTCCAGAAAAGCCCGGAGCGCGGCTGCGCCACCATTCAAAGTGCTCAGTTGTGAGGGAGGGGTCCAGGAGACTGAAGACAGGTGTAATTCCTGGGGGATAATAGTAGCGTGGGCAGTGTTGGATGACTTGTGCGATGGTTTGATAGTGGGTAGGTTTGGCAAGTTGGAGCGGGCCATCAGCTAAAGCCAATACCTCAAAATAGTTTCCACCTTCCGGATTCCTGGAATCTGGAAACCTGCAAGGTGCTTGATCCATACTCAGGCTGTACAGATATTCCTTTACTTTTGTCAGTTTCCGAGTCCGAGTCGCTGCGCACTCATAGGTTTCCAAGTTTCCGTGCCGGGTGGATATGTAAGGTATTCAGAAAATGGGATATAGATTCCCATGTTTCTGGGTTTCTGCTGGTTTCTGCTGGTTGCCAACCTCTGGAAATTGCTTGTATTGCTGATAAGTCGGTCTGAGTATGAGCCGATAACCAGGGTAGACGATGCGGTCCGGTTTCCCGGGAGACACCGTCCGTCAACTATGTTCGTCGGTGGCGCTTGCCCCTCGGCCAGCCATTGCACAACTTGAAGCACTGCCAGTGACCAGTACTGACCACTTGACCTGCCGCAACATACAGCATATAAGGCGTGCATCCATACCATGGGCTACTGTATCATTCCGAGGCATCCTTCTTGGCCTCAGGCTTTCTACCAACGTCTACGACTATAACCATCCGTCAACTTGAATGGTGGCAGCAATGGGCCGTTCAAATAGTATCCCCGACCTCAAAGAACTGCTTAAAGTGATCAAGGCCCTCGAGGACGCAGATTACTGGGGCCACAGTCCTCCTCCGTCCTCTCGGAAAAGATCTAAGGGCTATCCCAGGCCAGTATTCGACGCACTGCCAGGAGAATTCGGGGACTTCGACCAGACCTATGACCGGCCTCCTCCACCGTACGCGAAGTCTGAGGCTAAGTCGAAGTCGAAGTCGACATCAAGATCAAAGTCGGCATCAACGTCAAAGTCAGCGTCAAAGTCAATGCCGACATCAAAGTCAAAGTCTAAGGACAAGGACAAGGACAAGCTTGTGTGTGAGTCCTAGTATCTGCCCTACTCGAGCTTTTCGTTCCGGCACACTGATCCGCCCTACCCAGCTACTCACTTCGATTCCGCATTCAAAACCTCCTCATCGGTACCGGCCCGTGGACGAGGTGACATAGCGATGACCTTTGTGAATGGCCTCGCCGCAGGTCTGAAGGGCGGAGCTGTGATAACCGGCATCCCCTATATCCATCCTATCGCAAGCCTTCTCCTCCTCACCGTCAACATACGAGATGTAAGTGTCCGACTACTCACATGATTACCGTCGATCTCACGAGGACGTTGACAGGAGATGAACCAGTACCATGACGATCGGGCAGTGGTAGTGGACAAACTTGAGAAAATCACTACCTTGTTGAACAACCTTGGCAAGTGGTGCACCTTGCATGGCCTGGAAGAGAGGGACCTACCGCCAAGTCTGCGCGGTATCTTTCAGGCTCTCGAGACGTATGTCCTACATTACTAATTCTCATCACACCGCCAGCTCATACATGGTACTCCAGTGGACTACATAAACTCATGCGGGAGCTTAAACAGTGCAAGAAAGAGAGATCTACTCTGAAGAAGATCATTTTGCGCAAGGACATGGCGCGGAGGGTCAAGCAATGTGATGGCAAGATTTCGAACCTACTTCAAACGTTCGAGGTCCGTCGCTGGTTCAAATCCTTTGTTCGTTTCACTGGCGTTAACCACCGTCTGCAGGTCGCCCTGGCTATTGACGCACGGCTAGAACAAGTCAAGGTCAACAAGAATAGCCATCGATATCAAACTCAATCAGCAAGACAATCAGGGTGATGTTCTCGTCTGCGGTGACTCGTGCTGGTGTGTTCCGACGTCACGGTCGTTTGTTGTGTGCCTCATTGTGAATCGCCCTTTG
>Ga0137397_10000582_pt1 | contig 25140 bp, 25 predicted proteins | sample czorhiz116metaG_FD_106658 | JGI IMG/M metagenome (GOLD analysis project Ga0137397, IMG submission 106658) | Vadose zone soil microbial communities from Angelo Coast Range Reserve, California, USA - czorhiz1.16 metaG | ecosystem: Environmental > Terrestrial > Soil > Vadose zone | place: USA... | reverse complement strand
GATTGGTGCCGGGTAGTGAGAAAGAAAAAAGGCAAACGCGTGAACCAACGCCACCCAAATTACTGTCTCTGTAACAGTAACTGTAAAACGCGCCTGTGTTGTTGGTTCCAGGGCCTCGCTCCCTCGGCACCGCGCCACGCCGCGTCTCCTGTCAATCGTCCTTTGCAAGCAGCGGGCGCATCGCATGCTCTCTCTCTCTCCTCTCTCTCACGGCCCATTCTCGGAAACGGGACTTTTGACGCCAACGACATGATGCATGGATGATGATCCCAAAAACCAAAAAAAAAATTCTCTCCTTTCAATTTGTTGTTGTTCTTTTCGTGGAAATGAATGCGTGAATTTTTTTATTTTTTTCTTTGTTCCCATCGCGCGCTCGCTGTGGAGTGCAGCGAGGCATTACTGTACATTTGGGGTTTTTTATTCCGGTGAATTTTTATTTTGATTGAATTCCGTCGTCGCTCCGGTTTGTCTCTAGACCAAATCGAGGTCTAATGATCCTTATAACTGCTGTATTAGAGCTGTACCCACGTAGCCTTCACGTCACGGGCGATCATCACGGACACAATCTCCCCACACAAAAGCACTCGAACCGGTATTTTGCTGCACCTGTGTACAAACGTGTTAACTTTTACGGATTACACGCTGACAGTCCCCAGGGACCGATACCTTTTTTTTTTCAGACTATACCCACTGCCGGTTATTTTTCCCAGCTGCGAGTAGGAACAACTTTTCCGGCCATTCCACTCTCTTCCCCACGGGGCCACGGGGGCTTTTCACCCGAAGACCGCAACTCAACTCACCGAGGGGTGTTTGGTGAATGGGTTCCGCAGTATTAACAAGTCACAACTCGGCTTTGCAAAACGGCGAAGCAGACGCTAACACAATTATGATGACAGGGATTACTACTGTGTACACGCACGCACTACAGTCCTACAACACGAGGTCGACGGCGACGTACTGTATGAGAAAGAGGCGCCTAAGGAGAAGAATGGAACTGTCACCGAACGAAAACACGCGGTCCACCCCAACCTCGACGGCCTCTCGCTGCACCCACTCGATTTGACCAGGCCGGCCACCCCCCGTGACTTGACTTACTAGTCCCAATCGCCGTGTTGAGATGAAGCGCTGTGCATGTCAGTGGTGTGGCGCCCTCGAGACTGATGGCACCATCCAACGTTGCTTGGGGCTGAGGGGATTGGACTGGGGGCCGTGTTCCAAGCTTTTTCATTCTCTCTCTCTTTTGCGGGCGGATAACACATCGCATATACCGTAAAACACGTGTAATACAGCGTGGTGAGAAGAAGTCCCCGGTGCTGCCAGCATCTCCGCGGACGCCACATAACGTTAAACCGACTTTTCGTCAAGCGTGTCGACTTGATGAAGTGCCAACACCCCTCAATTTTGGTGATTCGTGTATGTATGCCTTACCGAGGGTATGATTGATTGATTGCGCACACATGTACAGTATTGCGCATAACAGATCGCGAGTGTGATGCTCATGTGATAGTGCATCGACTGTAACCGTCGCCTTCATTCACACTTGTAACATGCTACTTCCATCATGCTGCCTATCAACAAGACCCAAGGCTCTGCGGGGAGGCGGTAGGGCATAGGGGCTGCAACGGATCCCGAAAAATAAAAACGAGCGCCACTACACAAGCCGTGCAGGTACGAGCAACACGTGGGCACTACACTCATGAAAGGCAACACGCGCATCAGAGCTGTACTGTAGGGCCTCCGTTACACTTCTCGACATAGCCATGGCAGCAAAAAGAGTCCTAGAGTAACACCCAGAACGTTCTCTGGTACGGTGTACAGAAATGCGCGCTCCGACTCAGCCTTGGGGCGTCAGAACTGATCCCATGACAAAATATCTCCAGTCGTGGAGCGCCCTTCCTTACACGAGTTCCCGCGCACGCCAATAAACAAGATAAATCGGCAAAGGAGGTACGAGACTCCCAGGAGCGAAAGAATATAAATAAATACAAGGTAATAGGCGGACGAGCACCGATCACATGTCAATTTGTTTCCATGAGAAAAACCGAGCGGCCACACGCAGGAACGGCTGTTACAGTATTGCGTTGAGCGGCGAGGCTCCCACGCATCCGAAGTGCAACTGCCAACTGTTGCTGGCACGTCTCGATCTCATAGACGGACAGACATAATTCCCGTTCTGCGTTCCTTGAAAGTCGTCGTCATGCCTCCTTAATTGTAAGGAACCGGATTTTGAGGTACAGTGCCATCCGGGTAAACTGACCGAGCCAGGAGAAACCAAGCAATCGATACGTTTGAATCGGCCCGGATTTGTGTTACCGGGCCTTTTGTCCTTTGGGAACCTCGCGGGGGCAGCTGAGCAGAGCAGGTGAGCACTGACGTCGTGCGGGCCCTCCCCATATTGTCATTGTCCATCCCATCAACCTGACCTGAGTTCCACTTGGCGCAAAGCCGTGTCCGAAAGGGGACGGACGCCCAGCGCCCCGCCAAAAGATGATCCGTTCGTTCTCGCGGGTTATTGTAACCCACGGGCATAAACAGGGCATCGCAGAGGCGCCCCGAGAACTCCACCCCTCCTAATCACGGGCGACTTGTGAGGACGTACTGTATTCGGACGCGGCGAGCGGCGATTTGTGGCGAGTGGAGGACCCCTGTGAGAAACGAGAGAAACTGGCGCGCGCTTGCGAGAATCGCTCCAGAACGTTTTATGTGGAACACACAGCCTCTTTCATCAAGTCATGAGGACCTGTGGAGGTGTCTCGTGGGGCGCTGAAAGTCGCCCGTCCGGCTATTGTCTCCGTATCGTGGGATGAAATCCTCAGGGGCTTATTTGCTCATTTCGTCTGGTGCCCAGTGCTCTTTCAGTTCTGGTCTAGTCCGCAAGGGCCGAGTCATATCGGTTCAATCATGGATTGACAGGAATCCTGGTAAATTTGCGCTGGCCAAATGAAGCGTTTCTCGCAGTATTGCTGAAGGATATTGACAGAACCAAATTTAGCTGTACAGTATCAACTCTGTCGATTCCCCTGTTACCGAACGAAAGTGTCACCAACCCAATATGCTTGGCGATAAAAACAACAACATACCAGCAGTGGCTGCGATGACACGTATCAACGAACGACCCGACGGGCGAGCCGAAAGTCGGATAATTTGTCTTGAAACATCTGGCTGAGTCTGGATGTATTTTTGCTCGATCTGTGTGCGTTTATAGCCAGGTACCGCTCTTATCTTTTAATTCCTGGGAATTGCTTTGGGATACCGGTGTTGGTACCCGTACAAACCTGTGCGTGAGCGAATTAAGATTGGAAGCTAAGGGGTGGTAAGCCCTGCGAGGCAAAATAGGAAACATGATGGCGCGCACGTACAGCGCCTGTCAACCAAATGCCATCTCCGAACGACTGGATGGGAAATGAGATGGACAAGTTGTCCAAAATCTCAAAGTTTTTGATACTCAGATGTCGGGGTCAGATGGTACAAAGGTTTTTTTAGTTCCGTGCGGTCATGGATCGGTCCAGAATAACACCACCATCATCATCGCCAGTCAGTCAGGACTAGTTAGTAGTCGTCAACACAACTAAAGCTCCATGATCCATGCGAAAGTTGAAACGTATGTAGGCCCTTACAGTTATGCGTGTGGGAACCTTGCAACAACACATTGAGTTTTGCTGTGCTGCGTAAGTAACGCGCCAGATCCGACGCTTAGGAAACACCTCGGAACCGCGGTGCGCAATCAACGGGAAATGAAAAAACGGCTGCACAAAGGATTTTTTATGAATGAATGTGAGAGCCGTCCGTCACGGTCGTCGCGACAATGACAATGGGTTTCGGCGGAGTGGGAAAAACAAAAAAAGACACACACGCGCAGTTCAGCTTTCCTTTTTCAATGGATATGGTTTCGATCCCACAGTTTCAGCGCCATGAAATTCATAAGATCAAGGGGTTCGCTTCTCCTGCCGAACCGAATGAAAGACTCCACAAGAAAGCTCAATGATGAACACGTCTCGGACGCCAGAGTCGCGATACTTGTAGCGGATAAATACGTCACTGGTTGTCACGCTTCCTATTTGCCCACGTCCACGCTAAATCGGGAAGCGATTACACGGTGGCCCGTGCCTCTAGATCTTGCGTGATTATTTTATTTTATTCACCTCTTTCTCCTGAATTGATCGTCGCGTCGACGTTAAATACGCAACCAGCAACCAAACAAGTCCGCTCAATGGGACATTGGCGGTGGGAAGCGAACAGAAGACGGATCCATGACGGTGGGAACGGAACGGGTGCCAATGGCAAAAAAACAGAACAACAAAAACCCGTGACTTGCTCGGTTTGTTTTGATGCCAGGGCGATACGGAATAGATAAAGGTAGCCGCGGCGTGCGCTGAGCGGGTTTCTGGCGAGCGATAAACGATGGTACCAAAGAAGACAACTTGAACCCAGCTGTCGAACTTTGAAATTCAGAATAGCACGACGAGCCACGGCCAGACGTAATATGGTCTCCGAAGGTGGCTCGCTCGAACGCCACAGGCCATCACTATCCACTAAACGAGTATCATATCGCTGCCAACCAAAGAATGAAAACCCACGAGTCAATCACTGGCAAGGAGGCAAAATTGAAGGTGCACAACCAACACCTTACACCTCGACCAACCGCAAACCGGTTTCTACGTACGTACCGGCTACAAACGACTACAAGTGCAGCACCATAACGGAGTTAGCATCATGATGCTACCGGGGTTAACTTTTCAATCATGATTAGATCTATCGGTAGCCTATGCGCCTATGGACAGACGCTGCTGCGCCTGCGTTTTTATGGTATGGGACTTGATCAAGACAAATTCGTCATAACGCTCGATAACATCCATCGCTTGTACCAAGACGGTTATGCGCATGCGCGCTCTCGGTTTGATAGATCGATCGAAGCGTCAAGTTTCGTGATGGTCTCCGGGTGAGGGAAAGCTGCTAATCACCATCATCTCCCCAGAAACGAATATGTGCGGTGGGATCTCAGTCAGGGCTCGCTCAAAAGTTCTGGAAACCATCCTACCCTGCAGCCGAGTTCATATCCTCAAGTTCCTGCAAGTGGTAGCACCGTTGGAACATGCGGGGTAGTATAGCGCAGGACTCGTACGAAGTGAACCTGCCTTCTAGCATCCCAGAGCTCGTGGAGAAGTGCCACGTTTGTCGCGTTCCTACGTATCAAGATCACAGGAATGTGGATATTTGACGTCCTCGTATTGTTCAGGATGAGGTGGCACCTCCGGCACAATTATGATCTCCGTAAGGGCCGTACGGTCAGTGAAATAAATTAAAAAATAAAGCACGACTGGCCAACCAAGTCTCCCCGTGGCCGAGCGGAGTATGGTTCACTGGTCCCTTCCGACCTTTCAGCAACAGACAGATGGTGTCGACGCTAGCCCGATGAGTCCACCTTCCTAATGTCCACGTCCACGTGCATCACGGCGCATACGTCCCCCCTAAGTCCGGCGCCCTCACGACACGCGGTATAATTGCATCTATAGCGAAGAGGCGGCGGTCTGCCAATGCGGGTCCTTAGTCCTGACACGTGTGCCGATTGGCGGGTGTCATTGAGATAAGGAGAGGGCTAGAGGAGGATGACAAGGTACAGTACTGCATGCGCTAGGATCCCGAGAGAAGGTAACGCAGCGGCACAGCGGCAGGTAGCCGTTTCGACGCGTGCACAAAAGGATAAGGTCCTTTGGCCCCACACCCGAGGACCGAAGTATCCGATGGATAAAGTCACTTGACAATCCTCACTCGTCTACTGAGGTCACGTTCATCCGGCGTACCCGAAAGATTATTTATTGATCCAGGGGAAATGACTGCAGTCCCTGGTCTGTGAATTAATCTCCGCAAGTCTAGACGATTCCTTGATGTCGCATAGTGCTGACGGGCATAAGCTCTTCTGGGGCTCGGATGTGATGTGACAAGGGTTGGATGAAGACACATGAGGATATTCACCAACGTCTGCTTGTCCCTGCATGACAGCAGCACATGCTGGCGCACGCTGAATCCGACAGACACATCGTGGCATGTTGAATCTTGACGACCTTGATCTTTATCGCCAGGGCCAGGGGATGTTTCCACAGACAGCCTGAGACGCAAGCAGATGGCCGCACTGGACTCGAAGGAGTTCAGAAAAAATATACTGATTCTTACAAAGCGCGCCAGATCAGGGTCGCGTTCACGAAATAATCAACATCGAATAATTTGGCTGAGAGCATAAGAGCATACGCAGTACAAGTTTCAATGGTTCAGACGTACAGGCCGTTCAGGGACAAACAGACAAGACGTAATGCAGGACAAAGCACGTGCGAATTGTGCCTGCAGAGTTTGATGACGTCGTGCTCCGAGTCTGTCTCGTTACTACCATGCGAAGAAGAAGAATCATATAACGGAGCCAGAGATCGTCGACGTGTTGTTGCAAAGTGTTGGTTAACGCGATGAATGACGTGTGGTGCTTGTGTTGTGCTCGTACTGGCTGGGAGTCTGGGTGATGAGAATTAGAGTGTTCGTGAGATGATAGGGGCGCCCCCTCCGCGGAAATAGATCCGAGAGCCGAAAAGTCCTCACGGTATGTGCCTGGGGACGACACAGCGTAACTGTGGAAAAAAATAACGACATGACCCATTTTCAGAAGACAGTCTGGCATGTTCCCGGCGGTGCCGATGATGAAGGGGGATCCTTGTCAATTCCCCGCAGTTCAGTTGGGCAGTCATTAACTGTGTGGGATAGAAGTGACAACGAGGCGGCGCTGCGCTGCCAGAGCCGGGCGCATATGGCGTTCCACATGAAAAAAGGTTGTTTGATGTTCCGTGGGTACGAATGGTCACCGCATTACGCGGTTTACAGTAATGCAGGGAGCGCGAAGCAATCCCCGTCCGTCCCACCCGACGATGGGAAAACCGGGAAGGAGTGGAGTGGGGCCGCTGACTTAGGACGCCGCGGGTCGTGCGACCTTTGCACAGGTAGCACGCGGGAGGTGGAGCTTCTTTGCACTCGGCACCGGGCTTACACAAGGGAGTGAGAGGCCAGAAGACCCCAAGGTGGGAAGTGACGGAGTTGCCGGGAGTTGCAGCAGTTGATAATGAATGGCAGCGCCCGCGTGGGAACGCACAACGCACAAGTGAGATGATCCGGACTGGACACTACTCGCGGACTCAAGTGACCCACATTGACGCGAAGCAAGACGAACCTTTTTCAGCGTTGAACGTTGAACGTTGAACGCTTGGCATGCGATGCGGACGGACGCGGCACAACCTCGGCATAAAGTTGTTTGACAACGAGCGCAGCAAAAACAGCGATACCAGAAAAAAAAGAACCTAAAAGTTTCCCATGACCGCACATGTATTTCCTCCATCTTCGCATCTCCTTATGGTGATAACTTTTAAGCTAACTTAGCCTGCATAACCAGGCCGTGTCCGTCGGTGCAAGTTTTTTTTTCCGTTGCGCAGCTGTTCAGAGCCATCAGGAGGCAACACAATCGTAATTTTTTTTACTCATATCCGCCGGAAGTGAGAGGCGATGGCGATGGCGATGATACATGATGATAAACTTTCGAATCACTTAGTCCCAGAGGCGCTGCGGCCGCGGGGTTCACACAATAGGCTATGGGAACGGAATCCCTACAAGGGTTTGCGATTGTAATTGTACAAAACCCACCTGAACCACACACAATAATGCCCCGCGGCGCATTCATCGTCATAGAGGGCCTCGACAGGTCAGGAAAGACCACGCAAACGGAGCTCCTCGCAGAGCACCTCGCCACAACAACCGGCCTCTCCGTCTCCCGGCGCAAATTCCCAGGTGAGCAGCAGAAAACGACACGCAAACGACAAACGCCGACAAACCCTACCCTATCCTATCCCCAATGCTCCCCATGCCACCCACCGATCTACCTCTATTTCCATTTTATTCTCTCTCTCTTTCCCAGATCGCACGACGGGCACAGGCAAGCTGATCAACGCGTACCTCAGCGGGTCGTCCGACCTAGACGACCACGCGATCCACCTTCTCTTCTCCGCGAACCGATGGGAAGCCGCGCGCGCGCTCGAGGCAGAGCTCGCGGCAGGGACCACCGTGCTCTGCGACCGGTACGCATTCTCCGGCGTCGCGTTCTCCGCCGCCAAGGGGCTCCCGCTCGCGTGGTGCCGCGCGCCTGACGTCGGCCTTCCCGCGCCTGACCTGACCCTCTTTCTCGATCTCGCGCCCGAGGCCGCGGCGTCTCGAGGTGGCTACGGCGAGGAGCGCTACGAGAAGGAAGCGCTGCAGGCCCGCGTGCGCACGCTGTTTAGGAGTTTGGGTGCTGAGACGCGTGGCTGGGTGATGATCGACGCGGGACAGGATCGTGCGGCTGTCGTACATGACATTTTGAAGCATGTTGAGCCGCTTGCACAAGGTATCGATGCACCAATCAGCAGGCTTTGGATAGGTGACCATGGATCGTCACCTGTCTAAGATGTAAAACTTCTATCTTCACTGCGAAGCTGTAAAGACTGTGCGGAGGAATGAATTTCCAACGCTCTTTCATAACACTGTACATGAGAGTTTTATTGATAGCATAAAGGAACGCGAACCCTGCCTAAGAAAAGAGAAGAAAAAGAGAGATTGCAAGAGAGCCGAGATCAAGCAAAGAGAGGGAGCGCAGATGATCACGTCCTGATTAAGATGTATACAGGCCGGGGACGCGATCAAAGATAACACAGAACATGAACGAGCGTCGTAAATGGGTCAAAATATACCGTCGTGTTCGGGAAAAGGATTGGAATTCCAATCGGGGATATGTTCGTCGCAAGAACGAGATGCAATCAGGTGCTTGTCGTGATACGAGAAACGACCACGGCCAAAGCAATGAGGACTCCCCAACGCCACTTGTCCCACACAACTTGTCGCCACGTGGCAGCCCAACTACCGTCTCCCGCTCCTGTCGTGGAGACGGCGCGTCCTTTCCGGGGGCGTACAACACCCGCGATCTTGGGCACAACTGCCTGAGGCTGGATACCCAGCCCTACCTTGGGCGTGGGAGTTGAGGATGGGCGCGTTACGGATGTAACCGAGTCAGAAGGTTCTGATGTTGATGGTGTATCTGGCACGCCACGTTCTTTCTCACCCATGTTCGGCAAAGGTTGACGCAGTGGCGTGCAATACTAGAATAGACAAAAGCAATCAGTGACCGTAGTTGAAGGCGATGAAGGGTATATCGGGAAATCCCATCATCGCATCAAGAGCTATCAATCATGATAGACTTTTGAGGCGATGTCTGGGGTGGCATAGCTTTCACCATGTGGAACGTGTGTGCTCACCTCTGGAAAAGCCTCTCTGAACCGCCGGTGCTGCAAATTCCAGGTATGACTCCGGCCAGCGTACACTCTCTTGTCTGCATCCGAAGTCGTTACGGAGCCGGTGGTCATCTCGTCCGAAAGCATGAAAGACACAAGACCGGTCAATCTGAAAGATAAACCGGATGCGGTGTCAGCATAGGATCATGATGAAATACCCAAAGGAGGCTGTGGACGATAGATAAAAGTACAATGGCTCACATCGTGGCAACGCTCCACGCAGGATTCCACTAAGAGGCAAAACGGACATGATCAGCATCGACGACGCAGGGCGGAGGGCAATGTACGCACAGAACCGGGGTGAAAATCGGACATGGAGAAGCAGATTTTCTTGTCGGGTTGAAAACGGCCGGAAGGCGTGTACATCTACGGGCGCTTGATATCAACGTGGGGGTCTCTAAACGCCCCGACACAACGCGACCAACCTTGATACCTGGTGGCTTGAAGGGGTATTCAGACGGGAAAATGAGCACCCCGTGGTACTCGCCGCCTACGTAGGGGGAATCTGGTGGTCCGTGCTAAGAGAGGGGTGGTGCGTCAGCCGCCGAGTACCGCAGTCGCAGCGCGAGAGGCCCTTACGATGATAAAATTCCCTGGAAAAGGGGGATGAGTATCCGGTCCACGACGTGAGAGAGACTGGACGCACAGGTCAGGATGTCTTTCTCGTCGGGGGCAGCCCAGACGAAAGGGGGTGGCTCCTTCCGCATGGCAACATACTCCTTTGAGAGCTGGGGTGGACGAACATAGGTGAATTGTTCGGAGTAAACGCAGACCGAGCATACGCACGCGTTTATAAGCAGCCTTGGTGGCCATTCGGAAGGGAAAGTAGAGAGGGAGGGGACACAGCTGCTGGCGATGAGAGGTGGAGAGAATAGAATGGGGAAATAACGCACGGGCCGTCCCTCGGTCGCCTTTCTGAGTGGCCCAGGCACAAAACTGATGTTCGCTTAACAAACAAACAACGACAAACACGCCATACCATGCATCCTTATCTAATCGATTAGCTAATCATCCTCGCCTCTTCCCCTTCTTCGTCGCCGCTTTGCGGTCCCGAGCTTCCTGTCGTGCTTGGGCCCCTCTCGCGCGCGGGTCGATGACCTCGTATTCTCGCTCAGCCTTCTGTACCTCTTCCTCGTTACCCTTGGGGAACTGAAGCAAGTGTCCCATGAATCCACGATCGCTATCCACTTCTATCCCCGTCTCGATCACTTGCGTTCCTGCCTCGGTGTCACGCTCATCGGCTGACACATCCATCGTCTCGTCGCCTTCCCCTGCGACCACGGAGGTCTGTAATTTGCTCCTGAAACCAGCCAGCGCAGCCAACACGTCTGACTCGTCTTTCTTACGTCCCTTCCGGTGAACCCCGCGGCTCTTCTCGTATTTCGCCAGTTCTTCTTCGAGCTGGGACTTGGACTTCGTCTTCTTCGACTGACGTTCTTCCTCGCTATCTCCACCGTCTCGCCTCCGCGCGAGTCGCTTAACCTCGGCCTCCATCTTCTCGATCTCTGTTTGCCGTGCAGAGCTGTGTATTGTGTCAGATGTGATTAGGCTGTGTCCAAAACGAAATTTGCAAGACACACGCACTTGCCCGCAGCCTTTTCTCTTTGATGCGCTTCCCGTATTTTCGAGAGGTCATCGCTCTTAGACTCGACGACCGGTGGATCCTACGTCAAAGCGGTCATTTGGCATCGCTTTGGATCGACATCATGCTCACCGACTCGCGTTTCGCTTCCCTGCGGGATGCCGTCCCCGACTTTGATGAGATTATATTCGGAATCGGTATACTTAGTTGATCGGGGTTTTCGGCCACTGCGCAGGAACCCTGGCTCAGAGAAAAGCGGCGACTCATAGCACCCAGTCACTTACAATCTGGGCGTGCGACGCTCTTCTTTTTCGGCACGACCACCTCTTCCTCTTCCTCCTCTGCGTCTGCACCGAAACTTAACAATTTGGTGTCTCTGTGGCTCCCTCAGCGAGAGCTCCTCAGATACCCACAACAAAAGAAGGCCACGCACTTTTTTGCGCTCTTCCGGCGTGCAGCCTCTTCCCTTTCGCGAATCGCTGCCTGCCGTGCGCGCTGTTGCGCGCGTTTCTCCCCAGCGGTGATTCGTGGCACGATGTCGTCAAACGGATTGTCAATAATCCGCACACTCTTGATTTTGGGTGGGCTTCACGACAGATAAAGCCGAAGGTCACAATGTGTACGTAGAAGCTTCGGGTGGACACGCACTAGAGGGGCCGCCCATTATCAAGTTCTAGAATTACACAATACGAATCAATTTTTCCTCACTCAGGTGCCTAAGCAGTTACATGTGTCACACACCCAATGCGCCGATCTTCATGACATCTGAATTTAAGCATAAGTTGACGGCATAAGGCTGAGGGCGAGGCGTTGAAAGACCCACTGTATATCGTATCCCCTACACACCGCCCGAACAGCGTGTGCTTACCCTGAAGCTCGTCTGCTCGGTCTACACCGATCCGAGAAACCACACAACACTCAGTTTGGCGCGTGAAAAAGTAGGGAACGACGCACCGAGCGTGATGAAGAACTGCGAATCGTTCGTGTTCTTCGCGCCATTGTTCGCCATTCCTACGAGCCCGCGATGCGCAAAGCGCAGTCGCGGGTGAATCTCATCCTCGAACTGTTCTGTTTGTTGCGTCCCGACCCGGTCGATACACAGATAAACAGGAGAGGGGCGAGCAGAGGAGTTCGCACGCACCTCCGAAGAAAGATTCCCCTCCGGCACCCGTGCCCGTTTTGTCACCCGTCTGTACGAGAAAATCGGGGACCACCCTTACAGTAGGAAGCATAGAATAAGGAGAACCGAAAAAAGAAGGGGGATTTCGAAAGGGGCGAAGATGCGTCAATGAGGAGCATAGTTGGTTGGATTGGGTTGGGGGAGGTTTTACTTACCGATGGAAGGTGACGCCATCATAATAGCCTTGTTTTGTTGTTGGTTCGTTATTTTGTACACGAGCGAACGATCAGGGCCACGTTCAGAATACCAGAAAATGCCAGTGCATACCTTCCATGGCCAACGCGATGAAATTCCGGCATGCTTTCGGTGCTTCCTGTAGAGACATACTTTATGTTGGTACGAGCGAATCGTTTCGTCATCGCGTCACGTCACGCACTCTGGACCATAGCTCTATGTCAATATCGCCTGCGGTTGTATCGAGGAGCACGCGACCGTGAGTTGGGAGGGCCATGGACACTTGAGGCCTTGAGGACGTGAGTGAGAGAAGGAATTGCAGCTCGGTCCGCTCAAATCCCAAAAGTCACGTGCGATAATCATTGTCAAGTTCCTGTTCCAAAGTAAAGTACAGCTACAGTAATACGATTACTCCATTCCATAAAATCCCGAATAGCAGATAAAAAGAAAAGGGCCCCACAGTATCAGAAGGAACTGCCAGCGTCGCAAATGCGAGCCGCTTTGCTGCTGCCGCCATCCACGAGCGCCCATGAAGGTTAGGTCTAATCCAAAAACGCGCGATTTGGGCACGTAATTAGCTACGTGAGTGCGCCTGCGGTGAAATCACTTGCTACAAGAGCGTGGGATTCCGGGATATAAAGATCTTGCGCTCTACCGTGCTGTATGATACAGCACAGCAACTCATTCCATCCGTCTAGCCATCACAGGTAGGTGAAGGCATCAAAGCACCAGACGCTGACGCTCGGGGTGTATCATCCCTGAGCACCATCTGATGCACGGCCGCCACAAGCGGTATCAACCCGCCGGCTGGTCTATATAGTCCATCAAAAAAAAAACGTCAAGCAATGCCCAAGGCGTGATGAGGTGAAGAAGGATCAAACCGACCTTTCCGGATCATCCTTCCGGGAACGGAGCACAAAGCTCATCGCATACCTAACATCTCCGTCGATCTCTCGCGTGTTATTCATAGTACTGAGGACGACGAGCAACACGCCGATATCGGGGCCGAGATATGTCACGTCGTACTCCACACTGTTACGCGAGCAAAGGACACCGGGTCCCAACGCCTCCAGGGCACCTATGATGGCATCCCGGCCCTGTGCGCGCAGACCACGTGAAGAACATGAGAAAAATGCGTCGGGAGCGTACGCTTCTGCGAGCGCACGACGATCCATGTCGAAAGTCCGACAGTACCATTCGAGATAACGAAGCGCAGACGACTGCATCATGGCATTTTCGTCGGGCGATGGGGGCTCTATGTCCGAGATGCAATGCTGCAAGGCCGGCCCCACGAGCTCCACTGGCAGTGGCGACTCGGTGGGAACGATCGCGAGAGTCGGCAGATGTGAGTCCGGGAGAGCTTTTGGAGGGGACGGCGTCGGGGAGGGTGGAAAGGATAGCTCTAACTCGTCGTATTCGTCACAGTAAGCGCTCGATGATGCCTTCCGGCTCGCAGGAGACGACTCCATGGGCACCAGAACCGCGATAGGTGGGGATGAATACCTCCCGGAAGACTGAGAGCGTCGTGTTTGGTGTTCTCTATCTGTTTGGGAAGCGGTGGCACCTTCTTTCCTCTGCGCGGGGGTCGCATAGTGTGTAGGCCGCCTCTTGTATGCACGCAATGGCGCACTCTGCGGCGGCGCAGCGGCGGATCGCTGTCGGTCCACTTGTGTGCCCTCGTTGATTGCCGCTGCGACGGCATCTGCAGAAGACCCGGGAGATCTCCTGGACGGACCGTCTGGCTGCGGTGTCTTCTGCACTGGAAACAGCTTCCGCATAGGTGACGATGGTGATGGTGATACAACAGGTGGCTTCATCGAGTCCGATGATCCGCGATCGCGCTGCCGCTTGATATACAAGATGTGCTGTAAGGTATCAATAGCGCGCTGTGAGGGTGATGGGGATGCTTCTAGTTGTTGAGGCGAGATAGAACCATGTTGAGACGGATGATGGAATGCTGAAGGGCTCGAAGGCTGCTTGCATGCATAGCCAGATGAGGAAGGAACATTATTTGTAGTTTTGTGGAGCCAGGTGGGGTCAGAAGGGGCATCATGTACATATTCCGCCGCGGATGAGTTGGCAATAGAAGCAGGAGGATTGGCCATAGTCTGCCATGGTGTGCTTGCATGTGTGGGATGCACTTGTTGTTTTCCTACTCCTCCCTGATATGGTCCGCTAGAGGGGTTGCTCATATGCTCACTCGAATAAGACTCCTTAACAGATTCGCATCCACCACGACCCTCGAAGGCCTGGGAGGTAATCTCGACCATGCCATTTTCCTTCTGATTCAAATCCGGGGACACGTGCGCTAGATATGGCGTCGTTGGTTTGATGGGCTGCGCGCTAGGATAGGTTAGTGCAGCGTGATTAAGCAGTAGTGCGCGTTTGATGACAGCATCTGTCTCTGCTGGCTCAAAGTTGGTAGTCTCCCTGAGAAAGGTACTTAGATCGAGTCCTTCAGCTGATTCGTCTTTGTAGTTACCAGTCGATGACCATCCCATCCTCCCTAGGGGAACGACATGTGAGAGAACGGCAGGGCTGAGTGATGTACCACGAACCTGATGAACGTCCGTACCACTTTCAGGCCAAGTCTTTTCAACGCCTCCTGCTCCTTCCTTGCCCACGCATTCCTCGCCGTCTTGTACTTTGCTTGCGATGTCCTACACTCTGGCGGAAGCGGCGCATATCTCTTGGATCCGGAGGTGATGAGCTGCGGCACTGCAGACAAGTCTGGCGAGATGCTGCGTTCCCTCTTGATCCTGTGTTCGCCAACGAGTGTCTCAGATGACACGGGCGACACAGATGACGTCAAAGTCGAGACAATTTTCTCGGTTGGGCATCCACGTTTTATCTCGGCAAAGGAAGCACCTTCCAGTTTCCGACGCTTTGGAGCTGGGGGCTCCGGCGCCGGTACCAATGGCGCTGATGGGAGATTTCTTTGTATCCGAGTTTGATTGCTCGTGGATTGGGCGGCATTTGCGGGTGTGGATAATGGGTTTCTGGTATTTGCTAGAGGGATATTGTCCTGTGTAAGGATGAAGGTTATCATGTGGACTGCGGCGCACGTCGCATATTTTCAGAGGACTCCCAGGCTGTGGACTGCCTATCCCTGCGTGTCCATGGTCTTGCTCGCCACGGTAGTTGCTGAACGGCTACGCTATTGACAGACGGCGGGTGCCGCTGTCGCTTGTTGATGGACTCATTTGGTTGGGCATCTTCCGAGTGCACAGGCAAACGAGACGGGCCGTTGCGTTGCGTTGGGCGACTAGAGGTCGTAGCACGCTGCTTTGAGGGGTGCCATGGTCGGAACATACAGTGAGTTATACTATGACAAGGGTTTGCGCGTGAATCTGGCGTGTAACTGCGGCTGACACATCACGTATCGATCCCATTAGCTAATCACACTCTCGGAGTCTGTCGTCCCTCCGAACCCTCCGAACTTAGTCCCTTCTACCGATCCTTCCACAAGTAAGTTTTTTTTCCATCTCGCTACTGCCAGGCAACAGATCCAGGAACCCAGGACGCAACCCAACTAATCTGCCATCGGCCTGCACTGACTTTTCCGCCGGCGCACTCGATGACCAAGTAAGGCTCAGCGGCTCAGCCCGCTTCAATCTTCTAGGCAACCAAAAATTTCGAACATCTACGCTAATATACAAATAGTATGCGCATGATATATACACGTGTGGGCCTCTTGTCTTACGGAAATTTAATAGCCTATCCTAATTATTGTAATGATTTGCGTGCACGCCTAACATACTCAATTTGAATTGTGCGGGTAGCCTGCCAGCCCGCCGTGATAAGGAACAACCGAACACCTCAGCCGTGCACCGGGGCGTCCCCGACAGCATGCCAATATGCTGCTTGCTTGCTCTGCAACCCGCGCAGTAGTGTTTCGATGATTTGACGTACTCGCGGGAGATACTTGTTCAGCATGTGTGCTGAGGGTTCCTCGTTGAGACACGCTTCGAGCACAGTGCGTAAATCTTGCGGAATTTGATATATTTCGCTAGAGATCATGCCGCATCAGGCGTGGGCAGAGGGCGGAGCATGGCAAAATAAGGGCAGACCTCATGTCGATGCCAAAATTCTGAAACGCGACCACGGTCGAGTTGAATTCGGTGCCCAGGCGTACGTAGATGTTGCTGACGTGCTGTTCAGATGCACGCGACATACTCCAGAGGCGTAGCGTTTCCTGCAACTGCTTCGTCGTCTCGAGCAGGGACGCAACGGCGCGCGGCACATTCGACTGGTAAGCCTAACCCATGGATGGGTCAGTAAGGATACCCTCGAGCAGAGGTGAAAGTAATGCACAAGGTTGGTTGTTTGGAGCCTTCCGTTGGGGGGCATGTATTGGCGAGTAGCAGTAGACATGGTTTCAACAGGAGTACTGATGAGGGGGGGGGACGAGCGCAGGACTGTGAAGTGTTTATACAAAGCAGGACCAAATCAAGCGCGCGGGAGCTTCGCCAAGACGTAACGGGTGAGACAGTGAGACAAGACGCTAAGGACGAGTAAACTGGAGAGCCAATTTATGGGGGAGTTCGTTTGTGAGACAGATATGTGGCGCGCCCAAGGGCGTAAAGGACAGCCATCTCCGAGTGCGACGGATGGCAGCAAGGAATCAGAAACCGAGGTGGCCATGTAGCTGGGGGACGACTGCGGCGCTCACAGACACGGATTGATGATGAGATGTGATGAATGCTAGACGTGTTCGCCACGGCCACGAGTCCCGTCACACTCATCAATCGCCGGCTGTGCAATCCACCTCCTGTCTTCTGCGCTTCAATAGACGCCCTCCCAGATCTTTGGTTCAGCCGTGGTTCCTTTCTCGATGGCCGCGGAATGCTAGCATTCCCTGCCAATGGTTCCTCACTTCCCGTCGTTCTCAACAGAGCCGCAATGTTGTGTGTCATCGGGACGCTTATGCACATTCTCTGACATCTGACGGGGACGTTGCCTCCGATCGCTTCCAGCTGTGGCCGGCATTCTCCTGCCGAATCCCCTCATTGCATGGTGGACAAGCGAGTGTATCCTCAAGGGCGCAGCAACCACCGCATGCACGATCGCTTGAGGTCCAAGGAACAATCGACGCTACCCACAACGGCCTTGGCGTCCGAGTCACGAATCGTCTGGACAGTGGAATGGGGAACTTAACTAGCTTGAAACGCATTCGTGACGACCGCCACAGGCAGTTTTAGACACGAGCTTGACAAAACCATTCGCTATGGGCATGGTTGTCCATCACAGCCCCATACATCTAGGTTACGGTAGCACCGCGACCGCGGTGCCCCATACGTACGGTACGGATGTAATGTCATGTGAGGGTAGGCTTTCTTCGAGGGTCTCTGACAACGGCTACCCTTCTCTGTATGTCTTCTTTGAAAGTAAACTACAACAAAATACCCAAATGATAAGCGCTGAAAAATTGGAATCAAATCGGACTTACGTCTTTCATATAATCTTCTTTGAGCCCCTGAACCTGTCTCCACTTCCAACTGTACTCATTAAGCATCTTATCTTGAACAATGGCGTCTGATGTCAAGAAGCGTGCAATGCGTTGTTGTAGTTCCTTATCGTGAATAGTGTTGAACTCGACCGCGGACTGGGGAAATTGCACTTCGCGCCGCTTCAAGTTGCGCGATTCTTCTTCCCTCTGTTTGGTCGCGACCTTGTACTGTAGTGGTGCAACAGTCTCCACGTGGGCCAGGCGCACCAATGTCGTCTCGCGATCAAACCTGGTTTCGAAGCTCGACTTCCCATGACGCGATTGACTATAGAGCTCCTAGACGCGAAATATCAAAGGTGGTTCGTGGGAATTTGTTTTTTAAGAGAATGGCTAACATCGATAATGCCTGAGTAATCGCCGTTAGCCTCGTCGCCCTGTGCTGCATACCGATCTAGCGCATCGTCAAGGTACTGTGCTGCTTGGTGAGCGTGGAGCTTCTCGAGTTCTGCGGTGTGTTGCTCCTGTATCTGATTGATTCGTTGTTTCAAGTTGGGTATTGACTCCGCAAACGGGTTCATATCCTCGAATCTGCGTGATTGTGAGTGTTCCCGAGGATTGCTATGTCTGCACGGGCCCACTTTGGGAAATAGGTGCCATGTTCTTGGAGGATGTACTGCGCGAATTCGTGATTATCGAGGTCTGTACGTTCGACAGTGTCCGATGATGAAGGAGCTGCCATCAGTTGAAAGGCGATGTCCGATCTGTGATCGATGTGGCCACTGTACAGTAGCTGTATGGCGCGAACCGCGACGACTCTACACATGGGACCCGAGTCCACACATAATCTCACGCCCTTCTCCGTTGCATGGTAGTACATGGGTCATCCAATCCTTTTGTTTCAAGAGACGCCTGCGATTTGATCGTTGTGCAAGATCCCAGGCAACTACAGTACTAATTAAATCATGGCAGACGAGAATTGGTACGCATCGAGAGCCGATCACGCCCGGGCAGATACAGATGAGCGGCCTCAATATTAAATGATCAGATATCATCCCCAATTGATATCAGTACTTTGTAAATATGGTGTGAGAAAGAGATGAGATTGAGCTCTGATTCCAGAGTATGATAATTAAGAGCGAAAGTGGCGTGTCATTGGCAAGGACCGTGACGGACGTGGCGGCTCACGCTTCCAAACCGCGTCCCCACACTAGCACTGACGATGTCCGGCCGACGTGATGATCTCTTTCCCTCTGGATCCATAGGACGGAGTCAGGGTCTTTTCATACAGCGGACACCGTCACCGGCACCTTCACTTACTCGAGAGACCCTTACCGCGCATCCATTGCTTTCTCCGACCCCAATATCTGCGCCAGCCAGCGCAGCGCCAACGTCGGACGCACAAGATACCACTACTCCTGGGACGCGCTATGCGACCTATACCCCTCGACATCGTACCGCCCCGACCACTGGGACAACCCTCCAGTCCTCGCTGTCTGTTTCCCCTCAGCAACAACCCGGCGGGAGTGCCGCCGCCAACAAGCTCCAGCTGATGAACCTCAAGGCCGGTGCCCAGTCAATTGGCCTTGAAACCAACAGCATTGGATGGGAGATCCTCGAAAAACTCGTCGCGGAGCACGACAATAATCCAGAGTGGGCTGACATATGGAACGCTCTAACGGCCGGGAAGGTACTCGTCGTACCTCATATTGCCAGAGACAACACCCTCATTAACATCTATGTTTCCTAGGCCACGCTGCTCTTACCCGTAGATAGCGGAGCGTCCGCCGATATCACGGCAGACTTTGTCAAGGACCACGTCGCACTTTGCGAGAGTCCATCGGGCGTCAACACGCATATGGTGACGCTGTCTGGATTGAGAGGAATGCTCGCAGGGTAAGCCTACAGCCTTAGAGTGGCTTGATGGGTGATTAATGACCGCCCCAGGGACACACTTACTCTACGATCATCGCTACAGCCCGGCTCCAAGCCCTTTGAGAGTCTTTTAGCGCCATCGACTCGTGTTTCTGCCCTCGCATCCCTCGCACCTCTTCCTCAGGTCCCACTCTCTACCCTTTCCCAGACTTACCCCACCCTCACTCTTCCCGCCCACACGCACTCGCTTCCCCTTCCGCCGCATGTAGTGACTAAGCCCCCTCTCCCACCGAGGCCCGGACAACGTGCACCTTCTCAGACCAGTTCCTCACGTCTCTCTTCTTCTTTTGCCTCACTATTCGGCAAGTCCGCCACTCCCGCGACACCTTCCCCATCCCCGCCGCAGAATGCTGAGCATGAGCATGCGATAGAGGTTGCTGCATACACGATCAACCGACGTATCGTGTGCAAGGATGTGAGCAAAGCGATCAACAAGGCCCTCAAAAATGAAGTGAAAGAAACTCTTTCATCATCCGGAGTCCCCTCCTGGGTCATCGATCGTGTGCATGACTTCACTGCAGGACTATACCCCTTCGTGAGAAGCCGCAACGTGAAGCAAGGGGCATCACCCTCGCCCCTTTACGTGATCGACCCTCCTCAGGAAACAGCTGAAGAGCTTGCAGAGCAATTTCAGGCTTTCTACGCCGAGCTCGAGGAACGCCTGCTGGGGGGAGGTGTCAGTCCTGCGACAGCGCTGCCTACTCACGAAAATTTCCTGGATTCGGAACAAGAGAAAGCTCGCGAACGCCGCCCAAGTGGCAAAGCTCTGAGCGAGCAGCATACGGGCAAAGTTCTTAATGCCGTGGAGCGCGTCATTTCTTCGCTATTCTATGACAGGTCTGTTTCGGCCATCACCTGTCTGATTTCTGTGGCTGATCTCACGTCAGGCTGTACCTTCTCCCCAACTCAGATGATGCCTCACACGACGAAGCGCTTTCTAGCCGCGTCGCCGCGCTGAACATGCTCGACCTCGGGTTAGAACACCTCGGTGTCGACGTAGGCGCGGCCGGCCCAGGCGTCGAAGCTATCCTCAAGGCCTGCGGTGAAAGTGCGCGTTTTAGAACGGCGGGATTCCATTCTTCGTCACTCATTATCGTTTGCCTCTAGCACTTTCCCGGCTCGAGAACCCGGAGACCCGGTGTCCAGCAGACAAGGCGGCTGTATTGGTCGCAGCGCACAAAAATGTAGTTGGTAGGTCCCCCCTCCCCCTTCGGGCAATGGTGTTGTCGTTGCTGAGGCTGTCTCTAGATGGACTCTCACGTCTGCCGCCTATCCGACTGAAGTCGGAGGCGGAATTGGAAAACCAGAAGACACCCGAAGCCTCGCATACTTTGAATGGTCACGCCGCGCCACCTGACGATGGGAAGGTAGCCCCTTCGTTTGACGCGAACCCCCCGCCTATAATTGTCGCCCCCGAGTCCGAAACCCAGATACACGTGGAATCGCCGGTTAGCATCAAGGGGACAACTTCCATAGCTTCTAATGCGTCCGTCACCCCCAGCCACGTGGGACAAGAAGAACACCCGCCCCCCTCTGAGTCTACCTCCACTCAGGCGGCTCCACCCTCGGCACCATCTCGAACATCGTCCCCAACACCTGTTTCAGGCGACATCATCTTACCGTTGATGATCTTCTCTGTTGTCAAAGCGAATCCATCACATTTCGTATCGCATCTACTTTATACTCAACGCTTCAGAAATCAGCGTATCGGCGGCGAAGAAAGCTATTGCCTGGTGAACCTTATGGCAGTTGCCGACTTCCTCGAGAATGTTGATCTCAAGGCGCTCGGGTTGGGGGAGAGTGAGAAGAGGGTCGTGAGGTTTGTCATGTCTTCCCAGTGGCTACCTGACCTTACGTTTCCTCTACTATTAGCACTGCCGATTTGACGCCCATCCCGGTTCACCGGGCTGCGTTGGAGTCACAAGTTCCACCTCACTCGCCTGAAGGTGTACCTGCGCGTTTCAGACGCGGCGTTGAGCAACAAGTCGATGCTATCGCTGGATCCGCTAACAAAGTTATCCTTGGTGTTGTTGACCAAGGTTTCGGTGTGCTCCGCGCCCTGTTGCCTGGCACTTCTGTCGATGCACACGCGACCTCATCGGAAAATGCGAACACAGACCAGGAGGCCGCGCCGTGGAACGCGGTGCACCCTGGTTTCGGGCTTCTACGCCGCGAGAGTGGCTTCTCGATCGCGAGCCTGGCCGCTTCACTCCCCCGCCGTGACCGTGCGAAATCTTTCGCAAGCACGGCCGGCAGCACTGGCGAGGAGTCTGGGCAGATGATGGTGGATGTGTCTTCGAGGCCAGGTTCCGAGCGCTCAGTGTATGGATCGGACGCAGAGAGCAGCGAGGATGATGATAGCCAGGGAGACGACGAGGACGACGATGAGCAAGAGAGAGAGGGTGATCGACACGACACGCGCAGTATCCGCAGCTTCGAGAGTATGATGGGCCGTGCAACACGCCGTCGACGTCCTCGGAATCGGAAGAGTCTTTCCGACCGCCTTGCAAGCATGCCCGGACTTGGACGGCTCTCTGGGCCTCAGCAAGGACAACAACAGCAATTGGTGCGTAGTGGTCGTGTGTCCAGATTTAGTCTGTTAATGACCATCATTCAGGCTTCGCCATCGCCGTCGCGACAAACATCGCTCCTTCCTCCTCCCCGCGTACCGACTCCCGCCGCAACTCGCGTAGAGACTCCTCTGTCGAGTCGCCCGACGTCTCCCATAATCCCGCGCATCGCTCCTCCAAATCTGCGCTTCTTGGATGCAGTCGCAGATGATCTCCGGTTGTCCGAAGTGAAGGAGCTCCTCTGTGAATATAGGCGGGTTGTTGAGGGCTTACGTGCAGTTGGAGGGTTTGAGGAGTAATCCGTTGTTCCACTCGTTCTACAGTACTCCTGTACAATACAGCGATACAACTCGACTGGTGTCCGGGAGTAGTATACGGGCATCTAATTATCTAATTATGGGAGGTTTCCCGGTAATATTTCCCACGCATGAACACAGCCACCGTTGCAGAGAGCCTTGGACAAACCCTATTCCGGCAACCCCATCGACGACACTGCTGACAAGAAAACGAAAAGATGGTGAGTCTAGTTCGCATATAACCCTCTGAAATGCCAGAGGTACTCTTGTATTGAATACACTGGGTGAATGGCCGGAATTTCTTGATCTCAGGGCTGGATGGGTGTTGCATTGAGCAGATGACGACTGCTACCCCCCACCCCTCCCGCATCTCCTTCCAGGCAATAGCTGACCTATGTTTGTTTTTCTATAGACCAAAGGTCCGTGTGTTAGAAGAAGCCCTGCGTAGAGGTTGACCCATTAACGATTGTCTATTGTCCGACTCTCATAGGTACCTCCTCCTTCGGGTACGTTCTCCTACTGTCGTGCAATGTGCCATCCGTCACCCTTCTGATACCCACACTAGTAAGCGCCATACCAAGTCGCATACACTCTGCCGCCGCTGCGGCAATCGTTCGTTCCACAAGCAACACAAGGGTCCGTTTCTGTGACATACAGCAGTATGGATGGGCGTTCACGAGTCGTTCTTTTTACAGAGTGCGCACAATGTGGGTACCCCAGTGCGAAACTGCGTTCCTACGAGTGGGGACAGAAGGGGAAGCGCCGAAAGACGACGGGGACCGGCAGGATGCGGTACCTCAAACACGTTCCAAGGCGATTCAAGAATGGTTTCAGGTGCGCGTTATTCTGTTTTGGAGTTGATATTTCGCGAACGCTGAATGCCGTCATATCATCAACTCCTCAGGGAAAACACTGTGGCGAAGAAGCGCTCTCAGCCCGCTTCTGCGTGAGGGGTTGTTGCCTAACCTATGTGTATCATTGTCCCACTTCCACCTCGTACCCCTTCGACATACAAAATACATGACTTTCATGCCATTTCAAGTTATCGTCCCGTATCTTCAGTTGCATTAATTGTTAAGTGGGGTCTGTGTTTGTCGATTGGGACAATCTACGCAGCTCAGATCATAGGCTGAAAAGCTCTATGAGTGACGTTTATTGAGTAGGAACAAGGAATGAAAATGTGGGCGATTCAGAAAACTACCAACCGCAGGTGTGCATTGTATGTGTGCTGTGCTCCATAATTCGCGAACGGGACCGACCACACTATTTTTTGTTGTTATTAGGTTAGGGCGCCATTCGATCATTTATCGGGCTTGGCTATCCTCATCAGACCGCCGGATTTGGTTATCACCGGCGTCACGGAACAATGGCAGTGGCTTTCGTGTGGACGTGTTGCTAGCGACTCTATGGTATAAATCCGAGGCTCCGAAGGCTACGTCGTGGGTGAGTACTCTTCTTTTTACGCACCCAAGTTTGCGGTCCATCGGGTATGGCCACCTCCCGTCCTCTACCCATTTCTCGTCCTTCTATGCTTCAGCCGAAGCAGCATGCTCAGGCCTGTGTTAGCCCCATCTCTGTTGTGGCATGTGGTGGCGCAGAGGTTCCGGTCAAGCCTAACAAATTGTTTGTTAGGAGTTTGAGGGAGGGCAAACCGCTGAAACTTGATGCTATCTCGACCCCTGTTCTTGTTGATCCATCCGTGCCTCCCACACCTACGAAGAAACGGGCGCGCAAGGACACGCTGGACGAGAACGAAGCTAGTGGCGATGCAGGTGGGCGCCTGCCCAGAGTTCGTCTACGTCTCATCTCCACGTCATCAGTGGCAACGATTCGTGCCCCAAAAAGCGTCGAGGATGTAGGAGGGCTTAAAGGAACGTCGGCTACTGGCTCTTGTACCTCGACTCGCTCGGGGAAACCATCTGGCGAACCTCTCAGAGCGCGACCTCTCTCCGAGATCAATCACGCTCCCAGAAATCCGCCTCAACGCCGACTTCGCCGAGTCGGGACTGTCGAATTCCCTACCATGCGAGCCTCAGACGGCGATAGCTCTGATCGCTGCGATCAATCATCACGGATTGCTGTCCCCGTCCGTCGAGTTTCCACCACCCTTGGCGACGAATCAGGCGCCTCAAACCATGTTAAGTCTTCCAAGTATGTGCCACATCAAGGCAGGGAATCGCCATCGTATACAACTGCGGCAGCAGCTCCTCTCCCAGCGTCACGGACGTCTTTGGACCGCTTCGATCTCAGGATAGCGCCCGTGAAGGTGCACACCGAACTGTGGGACCTCCCAGATGAGTATGTTGCTCAATTGTCCCTTACCGAAGTGGGCTGCGCGCTAAGCTGATTCACGTAGCTCCCTGCACGCGTGGCCTGGTATCCTCGTCTTGACGGACAACGAAGCGTCGTTCAAGTTCCCGCCTGTTCACGCGCTTGAAATCGAGTGCGCGACGCACGCGTACGAAGGTCGCTTCTCAACCGAGACCAACGCGCTGCCGGTGTTTTCGACACGGTTCCAAGGCGCGACCCTTTCGAAGAAGGAGCTCGCTGAGGCGCAGAAGGCGTTTGACCCGTCGCTGGGGATCATCACCCAGGAGGACTGGTCGG
>Ga0137397_10000581_pt1 | contig 25155 bp, 12 predicted proteins | sample czorhiz116metaG_FD_106658 | JGI IMG/M metagenome (GOLD analysis project Ga0137397, IMG submission 106658) | Vadose zone soil microbial communities from Angelo Coast Range Reserve, California, USA - czorhiz1.16 metaG | ecosystem: Environmental > Terrestrial > Soil > Vadose zone | place: USA... | reverse complement strand
GGACACTCGACCGGGATATTTGAGATGAGCAGGTTCTTTGGGTCTTCCATCAAATTCCTCCGCGAACGCGTGTGCTGCTGCACGAACAATTCCACACAAGTGCCCTTTTGTCAGGCTTTCCTTCCCGACGGATAGATGTCGGATCGCCGGCAAGCTCTTCGACAGTTTCGTGATTTCGCGAACACTTTCGCGAATAGTTCGTCAGCGCGACGCTGTTTTGGTGAGAATGTTGAAACCTGTCGAAGGGCCTTTCGTTTGCTTGGTGGCATATGAGGAGAGTAGCTAGTGTACCGCGTCGTCGAGCTGCGGCGCGATCTGGAAGAGGCCGCCGCGATCGGCGTCGAGGAGAGCGGCAAACACCGATGGTGAGTCAAACGACGGAAGGCAGAGGAAGTCGATTGAACCGTTCTTGCCCATCAGCGCGACTGTGTGAAGGTCGCCGATTATGCCGTAGTCTCCTATCGGCGGGTAGCGGTTGACCACCATATGAAAAGAGCAATGCCTCCACCGATCATAACAACACTAAACTGGAAATCGCCGGTCGAACCATTTCTTTGCGTGATTTTTGATGACGTTCGCTGAAACCGCTTGAGACCTTCCTGATATGCTTGGAGTCAGGCAGAAATCAGACTGCACTATCGCAATGATGGACGAAAACTACGCACCGTTTCAGATCAATCGCCTTTACCAGGAACTCCTCGAGCGGGGACTGAAGTACTTCTTTCCGTTCGCGACCTTCAAACCGATTGGATCGACCGCCGGCGTTAATGACGATATCGTCGATGGGAACGCCGAAACGACCGTGTTGAGCCTGACCACGTTCGGTTCCACGTATGCGTTCCACAATAACGTGGCATTCACGGAATACGGTTTGCGGATGGTTGAGAGTGTCAGCGCCGTCCTCAATGCCCGGTATCGCATGCTACGCGATGCCGATCGCAACGGCTTTGACGTCGAGCGTTTTGGGGGATTGCCAGAGGACCGATACGTTTCAGCGTTCCTGGACCCACGGCCCTACTCGGATGAATCCCGGTCGCATCCCGACCGAATCGCAGATGCTATTGAGGTGCTGCGTACCAGCGCTTTGACGACTTATGAGAACCGGCGAATCTCAACTGGCGCTCTGCTTTTTGGAAGATCCCCCGATCCATGTCATGAGCTTCCTGAATCTCCACCGCATCCGCTGCAATATTCTTCAGTTCTCACGCGCGCGCGTAGTTTCCATCGGCTCTCCGATGGCCTGAACACTCTAGCGCTGGTGGATCAGGATGGATTCTTTGTCGACGTTATCGATGTTCAGAAGTGGTCCGAACCTTATTTGACGTTTCCTCTTCCCGTTCCGAGTCCCGCGCGTTATGAGGCACATAGTCGAGCCACGCTGTGCGGCGGTCATTTCTGTCTCATTCTCACGTCGACCGGGGAGATGAAAATATTTGCAGACGGAGTGCAAGTGTTTCGATTTTTGGATGGGCGCTGGCGGATCACAGACACTGTCGCAAAATATCGTCTTTGGACGGAGAGTCTGAGCAACTCCAGATTAGCGGAGAAGCTGTTCGTTACTGCCCTGAACCTCGCAGAAGACCGCCGTGGTGGGCTTTTCGTTGTGCTCGATGACGCGAGCGCAGCCGGCCGCCTGATTTCCAATTCCGATCTGCTGACCTCGACTCCAAGGCAGCAACCTGCACCTGGCCATGCGTCGAAGGATCAATTTCATTATTTGCTTCGCGACAAACGCGTTTTGAATCTTCCGACCACGATTCTCGAGACCATCGCTCGCATCGATGGCGCCCTGATCCTGGATAACGACTCCAACTTGCTCGCGTTTGGCGCGATCTTACATTACGCAGACCCTGCTGATCTCCACCCCGAGAACATCGAAGGCGGCCGTGCCTCCGCCGCAATTGCGGCCTCGCGTTTTGGCAGAGCGCTTAAGATTAGTGAAGACGGGTTGATCTCCTTCTATCAAAACGGCAATCACGTGTGGGACATGTAGGTATCGCCTGAGTCAGGTCAAGCGGGCATGCCTCAACCATCGCTTTGTCGGAACCATGACAGCCCCGTGATTACGAGGAACCCTCGCGTGGCGTGGCTGAACTCTCGAGAGCGAATCGCGCGATTTGGTCCTTGCGTAGAAAAACAACGCCGGGCTGCTTCTGAGCGTAGACAATGAACTCTTCCAAAGCCCTGGTTCGAGCGGGACGACCCGTGATGCGGTCGTGCGCACTGACGGACATCATGCGGCGACGTGTCGCGGCCTCGGCGTACAACTGATCGAACTCGTATCTCAACTCGCTGACGAACTGCGCAGCCGTCCAATGCCGTCCTTCATAGTTGACGATGTCATTGGTGTGGATCGTATAGGGCACCACTACGAACGGCTTATTCCGAACAGCAACCAAAAAAGGTTCGTCACGACTGACATCGTCGATGTGATAAATAAACCCGAGGTCTTGCAGGATCTCGAGCGTGCGAGGCGTGCCACGCAACCAGAATGCATTGAAACCTACAGGGCGTGTACCGGTTGCGGTTTCGATTGTTTTGATGCTCGCTTGATAGGAGGTGCGCTCCTCCTCGGGTGTCATCGAGAATTGCGGCGTCCATGTCTGCCCATGTCCTGCCGCTTCGTGCCCGCGCTGCACGATCTCCTTTGCAAGTTGAGGATTTCTCTCCACCGCCGCGCCCACCATGTGGGAAGTGACCTTCACCCCGACTCGGTCAAACATATCTAACATCCGCGGGATCCCTTCCTTGAATCCATAGTCGTACCACTTTGCGGCGGGGAGATCAGGATATTTGGAGTCGATGACCGGGAACGGACTCTCGGCGCCCCGATCGGGCTGTGCACCTGCTTCAAACTGCATCGAGACGGAGATCACCAAGCGCGCTCCATTCGGCCAAAAAGCACTTGAATTCTTCATTTCAATCCCCTTCAAATCGGTCCAAATTACGCCGCCATCGCTAGCCGCTCCGCGGCTGAATATGGACGCGGGTTTGAGCGCGAACTCACTGCCTCGGTGGTGCGCCGATCGCCACGTCCAATTCGGATTTAGAGAGCAGGTAGCTCAGGTCGGCGCGCAGGAGATTCGCCTGTGCGGACGCTTCTTCGGCTTTCGCTTTCCAATCGTCGGAAGCCAGGCTGACGCCCACCAGGTAGCGGTTTCCACCGAGGCGCCTGGTTTCCTGGGCCTGATCCAGCGTGGCGCGAGCGGTCTCCATCATCTCTTTGGCCAGCTCCACGTCGTGGTAGCTCTTTTTCACCTGAACCATGACGTGCCTCTTCAGCCGTTCAACGTTTTCCGTGGCCTGCGCAAGTTCGGCTTCTCTTTCGCCGACGACAGCGGAACGCTTTCCCCAGTCGAACAGGTCCCAGGTCATCCGCAAACCAAACGCCGCGTTGTTATGGACCAGAAACGGCACGCCATTCTGATATGTGTACTGGCCAAACGCGCCGACCTGCGGGACATAGTCCGCCTTTGCCATGCGGACTCCTTGCCGAGCTTTATCGACGGTTTCGATCGCAGCTCGCAGTCCGGGATTCTCTTTCATGGCAAGCTCGGTGTATTCCGCCAGCGAGACCAATGCGATGTTCGACTCCGTGGCAACCGGCTGAAGGTCCAGTTCTTCATCAATCGGCATACCCATGAGGTCGTTGAGTTGGGCTGACAGATCCGAAACCTGATTCTCAAGCTGGCGTAGTTGATACTTCGCCTGCAGCAGGTTCGTCCTTTGCGTAAGACTCGCGACTTCGAGCAGGTTTCCGGCTAACACCGCATCGGCATTTTCTTTCAAGCTCTGCTCGGACGCCGAAACCTGCAGCGTCATCGCCTGAGTCTCGAGATGTCCGATCAGGATTTGGATATAGAGGGTGCGCACCCGGAGGGCGACTTCGTTTTCCGCCTTCTGAAGGTTGGCCTGGGAGACTCTCACGTCCGCCTCGGCAGCTCGTCTGGCCGCCCGCAGCTTTATTAGTTGTGTGAGAGGCTGCTCGACGGTTGCGCTCGCGAGAAAGAGATTGTGGTTACCCTGATCGATTGCGACGGCACTGTTCGGGAGCGGGCCGAGTCCTGGATAGATGCCCAAAGCTCCAGCCGGAATGTTGAGGGTCTGCGTCCGGGCGACCGCTAACTCGTCAGCGGCGGTTTTAACCCGCGGCAGTTCGTCCGCACGCGCCCCGGTTGCATAAAACCGGCCTTCCTGAAGTTTCTCCCGGATGATTTTAAGATCGGAATTCTGCTTCAGAGCCAGATCCACTGCTTCGGGAAGCGTCATCTTTCGCGCGGGCTGCGCTTGCAGGTTAACGGCAAAGAGGCAGAGCAGCGTCGCGGCTGCCACTGGGCCAGCCTTCGAAGGATCGCGCGTCCGATCACTTCTTCGTTCGACGATCACGAACAGAACCGGAACCACGAGCAATACAAAGAACATCGAGAAAATCAGACCCGAGGCCAAAACGCTTCCCAGAGGACTCCACAAACTCGAGCCGGATAGAATCATCGGCGTCACGCCAACCGCCGCGGCCATGGTCGTCAGGAAAATCGGCCGTAGCCGCCGCTCCCCGGCCTCGAGCGCAGCCTGTTCGAGACTGCGGCCTTCCCGCCGTCTCTCGTTGATGTAGTCGACCAGGATAATGGAGTTCCGGACGACGATGCCCGACAATGCAATGCATCCCATGAAGGCTGTGAAGCCGAAAGGATTGTGCGTCACCACCAGTCCCATCACCGCGCCAAACAGCGAAAGCGGAATTGCAGACATCACCACGAGGGGCTCGGAGATCGTGCGGAACTGGAAGAGCAAAACCAGAAAGATACACACCATGCTGATGCCCAGCGCAGTCACCATTTGCCGGAACGTCGTGTTTTGTTCATAAATTTCACCGCCGTATTCGACCTGGTAACCGCGCGGCCGCGCCATGGATTTCACTTTCGGATCGATCGCCTGGAGAACCTCGGAGCCGTAGTGTCCGGACTTGGGAAGGGCGCCAACCGTGAGCGTCCGGACGCCGTTCCTCCTGACGATCCGCGTGATCTGCCACTGCGGCTCCAGTTCGGCCACGGAGCGAAGCGGCACGCGCTGTCCCGTGATATTAGAAGTGATGTAGGCATTGCGCACATCGTCGAAGCTCCGCCTCTGGTCTTGATCGAGCCGGAGCAGAACGTTCACTCGACGGTCACCCTCCCAAAACGTTGTCACCGGGGCGCCCGAGAACGCGCCCGCCAGTTGCCGCGCGATGGTTGCGTTAGTCAGACCGAGGCGATTCGCTTCCTCCGGCCGGACGTTCACGCCGACCATCCAGGAATCGTCGTAGTAATCATTCCGAACGTAGGTAGCGAAGGGGACGTCGCGCAGAATGCTCTCTGCCTGGTTGCCAAGCATTTTAAGGACGGCGATATCGTCGCCGGAAATGCGGACTTCGACAGGCGACTCGACCTGCGAGCCTTGTTGCAGCTCTTTCACGATCACCAGTGCTTCCGGCGCGAGTTCCTGCAACTCGGAGCGGAGCGTTTTCACCAATGATGGCGTGTCCTCCGCGGACCTGGTGATCACGATCATCTGGCCGTATCGCGTGTCAGGCTCCTGCGGGTTTACGTTGTAGTAGAACCGGGGAAAACTCTGGCCGGCAAAACTGGCGACGTGTTCTACGGCGGGCTTTTTCGCAAGGAACCTCTGTATTCTTTCGATCACGCGATCGGTTTCCTCGAGGCGTGACACGGGAGGCATCCACACGTCGATGACGAACTGGTTCCGTTCTGCGGAGGGAAAGAATTGCTGCGGGACTGTCCCGAAAAGAAGAACGCCTCCCACAATGGCAGCCAGCCCGGCGCCAATCGCGATGCTTTTCCGCGCCATCAGCAGCGCGATCGCGCGATTGTAGGCGGCCTGCATGAAATCGAGGATGTCGAACTTCTTCCTGGGACCACCGGTGTGCAAACCTTGCTTAATGAAAAAGCGGCACAATATCGGAGTCAGCAGCATCGCCACGGCAAACGAACATGCCAACCCAACCGCCACGCTGATCGGCAACGCCATGATGAATTCACCAGGCGACCCGGAAAGCGTGACCAATGGCAGGAATGAAGCGACAATCGTCAGCGTCGCCGCGAGGACCGGCACTGCCATATCGCTTGCGGAACGCCAGGCGGCTTCCGCACGAGGCACATTCTGATCCAGCAGCTCGACATAGTTGTCTGCGATGACGATTGCATCATCCACAAGGATTCCGAGCGATACGATGAGACCTGCAATCGAGACCTGGTGTAGCGGAATCCCGGAGGCGTTCAGGACGCCCAACGTCGTAGCGACCGTCACCGGAATTGCGGTTGCCGCGATCACTGCAACACGAAGCGGAAGAAGGACGATCGTCACCAGAATGACCGACCCGATGGCCAGCAGAAATTCACGTTCCAGATCCTTGATGCGGTCGCTCACCACCGACGGCTGATCCGCGATCAGGTCGAGCTTCAGGTCCGGCGGAAGAAGCGGCCGGACTCGTGCAAGCGCGGCATTGATCTGCCCGCCCAGCTCAACGATATTGTTTCCTTTCTGCATTTCGACCGAGAGCAGGACGCCGTTTTCTCCATCGAAGCGCGCGATCGCGTCGGGGTCCTGATATCGACGTTCCACATCGGCGAAGTCCCCGATGTACACCGGCTGCCCGGTCGTTCGGGAAACGTCGACGAGAATTTTCTTAATCTCTTCTTCACTAACGAGCAGACCATTGGTCTTCAGCGGAACGTCTCCCCTGGAAATCAGCAGAGCGCCCGAATCCTGGATGATGTTGCGCTGCTGAAGCGCCTGCGTCACTCGTGTAGGATCCGCGAAGTATTGGGAAACGCGTTGCAGGCTGCTGGTGATCCAGATCTGCTCTGTCTGCTCTCCGTAGCGGCGGAGCTTCGCGACATTTGGAATCGTGCGCAACTCATCCTCTATGCGTTCGACGTAGTCCTTCAGCTCCCGGTAACCGTAGCGATTCCCGTGCACTGCAACCAGGAGCGCGACCGTGTCGCCGAAATCGGAATCGACGATTGGTCCCATCACTCCGGGAGGAAACTCCCCTTCGGTGCGAGCTTCGTTGAGATCGTGCCGCAGTTTGGCCCAAAATTCGTCGGCATCCTTCACGCCGTCCTGCAACTCGACATTGACGAAAAGAAGTCCCGGGCGGCTGGTCGAATATGTCTTCTCCTTGCGAACCTCGGCAAACTTGAATAGACGCTCTTCCACCTTCCTGGCAAGTTGGCTCTCGACCTGATCCGAGGTCGCGCCCGGATAAAACGCGGCCACAATGCCCGTTCGGATCGTAATGCTCGGATCTTCCATGCGAGGCATGTGAAGGATTGCCTGAGCGCCGGCCAGCAGGAGCCCGAAGGTCAGGCACAGGGTGACCGCAGGGTATCGCAACGACGCTTTGATGAGGTTCATTGATTTGCCTCTTTGGCGCTGACAAGGGATCCTTCGCGGACGAGCTGTTGGCCGGCGACCACCACCAGATCGTCGTCTTTGATGCCTTCGCTAATCTGAACGTCTTGACCGGTGATTCCTCCCGTCTTCACGCGCCTGGCATACACCTTTTTGTCGGCGGGAAAGTAAACATAGACCTGGGGCGCGCCCTGCGGATCCCGCACGACCGATTCACCCGGAAGTGTCAGAACATCGCGCTTCTCGTTCTGAAGAATCCGTGCTTCGGCGATCATTCCGATCAGCAATGTCCGCTTTGGATTCGGTACCTTAATCCGGACCATGTAAGTTCTGGTCTGCGGCTCGGCGGAGACGTTCAGCAGCCGCACTATTCCTGAAAAAGTCATTCCGGGAAGGGCGGAGGCGGTCACGATCACCTGTTGACCCTGGTGGACCAGGCGAATATCGGTCTCGGGGACACCCACCTGGATCTCGACCGGATCGAGTTCGACGATTGTGAAGACAGAAGCGTCAGGGCCGGCCGTCGCTCCGACTTCGATGTTGCGTTTCGCAATGAAACCGCCGGCCGGCGCAATCAGCGTGGCATCGCTCAAGCGTTTCCGTGCGATGCGCTCGGCCGCTTCAGCTTGTTCGAGCGCCGCTTTGGCTGCGGCTTTGTCCTCGCGCTGCGCGCCTTGTCTGGCTTGCTGATAGCGCTGCTCAGCGTTTGTCAGTGCCGTCTCGTACTTCTTGAAATCGTTCGGCGCAAGACTCTTGTTGTCGTAGAGAGTCTTCATGCGCCGGAACTCGTCTTCGACCTGCGATAGATTCGCTCTGGCCTCCTCGACGATTTCCGGGCGAGCAGATGCGGAGGCCTTCTCGTATTGGGCGCGCGCAAGCGCTGTCTGAGCGGCGGCAGAATCAACAGCGAACTGATAGTCCGCCGGATCGATCGCTGCAAGCACATCGCCGGCCTTGACGAAATCTCCCTCGCGAGGACCGACCCGAATCACCTTGCCAGATACCTGGAATCCGACTTTTGCAGGCTCGGCCGGCGTTTCGACGGTTCCGCTGACATCGATTTCAGCGGCTACGCGGACGTGGCTCGGTTTCGCAAGACGAACGGTTACCGGCTGCGGTTGCGTCTGATCTGCCGACGCGTTGCGCGTCCCGCAACCTGGGATCGACAGAAGCCATAAAGCAACAAATATCGACTGCACGTGCTGAGTATTCATGAAGAAGTCCCTTGCCCGGCGAGTTTGCAATTGTGGGGCCGCGTGTAATCCGAATGAAGAAGCAATAGCTTGTTCTGCGTTGCCAGGCAAAATGTCGAACGTTTCGACAATTGTCGGAGCGGGACCGACACCATCGCCAATCATCAGACTTTCGAGCGATGCGCCAGCTTCGCCAGTATGTCCGCGCTCAACGACTTGCAGCTGGCCACACTTTCCTTTGACTGTGGAACGCAATTCGCACTGCTCGAGGCGAGTTGTTCGTGTGTTAAAGAAAGGACAGTAGATGAGTGCAAATCAGACGGTGGTTTCTCCGGCATCAATCGAGTCCGAAACGATTTCGAGACTCCTCAGGCAGTACGGGCACGGCGCTATTCAGTTCTCGGGCGCGGATAACGCGTTGTACGAACGCCACCTCGTTTTCGACAACATTGTTGATCCTGAGGCTGCCGGTCCACGTGAGCGTTTTGAGGCTATTGCCCGTTCAGTTCGAGATGTCCTGTCACAGCGATGGGTGCGGACCGAGCAAACGTACGAGCGCGAGAAACCCCAAGCGTGTCTATTATCTGTCGATGGAGTTTCTCATTGGGCGCTCCCTCGCAAACAATATGACGAGCCTTCTGCTCGATCCCATCGCGAAACAAGCCATCAAAGAGAAAGGTCTCGATTGGCTCGGGCTGCTGGAGCAGGAACCCGACGCCGGCCTGGGCAACGGTGGACTTGGGCGCCTGGCCGCATGCTTCCTCGACTCGATGGCGACGATGCAACTCCCAGCTATGGGTTACGGCCTGCGGTACGAATACGGAATGTTTAAACAGGCAATCCGCGACGGCTGGCAACAGGAACAGCCCGACAACTGGCTCCGTCGTCAGGACCCATGGGAGGTTGCACGCCCGCACGAGAGGGTCGAAGTTAAGCTGAACTGCTCCTTCGAGGTCCGCGGTGGGAGCCTGGTCGCGATCTTTGGACGGCCATCCACCCTGATCGGCATCCCCTTTGATCGCCCCATCGTCGCTTACGGCGGCCTGACCATCAACACGCTTCGCCTCTGGGCCGCCACCGCATCCGATTACTTCGACTTCCAGGTATTCAGCCATGGCGACTTCATTGCCGCTGTGGCTGAAACCCTCAATGCCGAATCGCTCACCCGGGTCCTATACCCCGACGACTCCACGAGCCTCGGGCAGGGATTACGCTTCATGCAGGAGTATTTTCTGGTCGCCTGCTCTCTGGCCGATCTCGTGAGGCGTTTCCGGCGGAGCAATACCGATTGGCAAACGCTCCCTGAGAAAGTCGCGATCCAGCTCAACGATACGCATCCAACGCTCGCGGTCCCCGAATTGATGCGCATTCTGTTGGACGAGGTGCACCTGGGATGGGACGAGGCCTGGGATGTCACACGAAGGGCTCTTGCGTATACAAACCACACACTGTTGCCCGAAGCACTGGAGAGATGGCCGCTCGCGTGGTTTGAGGTCATGCTGCCGCGTCACCTGGAGATCATCTACGAGATCAACCGTCGCTTGCTCGATGAAGTCAGGACACGCTTTCCTGGCGATGAGGGCCGGGTGGCGCGCGTGAGTCTGATCGAGGAAGGTCCAACCAGGCACGTCCGCATGGCGAATCTCGCAATCGTCGGCTCTCACAGCACCAATGGCGTGGCCGCTCTTCACTCGGAGCTGCTGCGCACGACGACGGTGAAAGACCTGGCCGAGATGTTTCCAGAGCGTTTCAACAACAAGACCAACGGCGTCACGCCGCGCCGGTGGTTACTACTGGCAAACCAGCCGCTGGCGCGCGCGATTACTGAAGCCATCGGCGACGGCTGGACAACCAATCTCAGCCAACTGAGTAAACTCAAGCTGCTGGCCGATGACACGGCTTTTCAGGACAGCTTCCGCAAGGCCAAGCGTGAGGCCAAATCCCATTTTGCAAGCTGGCTCAAATCTTCATCAGGCCAAATCGTGGACCCAGAAACGATCTTTGATTGCCATATCAAGCGCATTCACGAATACAAGCGGCAACTGCTCAATGCGTTGCGCATCGTAATACTTTACAACCGGCTGCGCGAGAACCCGAACCTCGAGATGGCGCCGCGAACGTTCTTCTTCGCCGGCAAGGCGGCGCCCGGCTATTACCTCGCCAAGCTGATCATCAAGTTCATCAACAACCTGGCCGCCACGATCGACGGCGATCCGGTGACGCGAGATCGACTCAAGATTCTGTTCCTGTCCGAGTACGACGTTTCACTCGCGGAGCGGCTGATCCCAGCCAGTGATGTTTCCAACCAGATCTCGACCGCCGGTTACGAAGCCAGCGGCACCAGCAACATGAAATTCATGATGAACGGCGCTCTGACAATCGGCACACGTGACGGAGCGACCATCGAAATGGCCGAGGAAGCGGGCGAGGAGAATTTCTTCCTCTTCGGCCTGACAGCGGAACAGGTGGCCGACAGTCGCGGCTGGTACAGCCCGCACTGGCACTATGATAATGAGCCAGAGACCCGTGCGGCTTTAGACCTGATTTTTTCCGACTACTTCAGCCGTTATGAACCGGGTGTCTTCGCCCCATTGAGCGACACGCTGCTGAGGAACGGTGACCACTACATGCACCTGGCGGACCTGAAGTCCTACCTCGAGGCGGACCAGCGGCTGCGCGCGTTGTACACTGATCCCGACGCCTGGGCGCGCAAGGCCATTTTGAATGTGGCGGGCTCCGGCAAGTTTTCCAGCGACCGGACGATCGCCGAATACGCAAATAATATCTGGAGGGTCAAGCCATGCCCAGTCCTGTAGAACCGCATGTAGTCTCGAATGTCTCGCCCCTTGCTGGCCGGCCTGCCACAAAAGAGATGTTGGTCGACGTGGCCCGGCTCGAGCGCGAATATTTTGAGCGCCGGCCCGACCTCGGTGACCCGAACCAGATGGTCAGCTTCGGCACGAGCGGACATCGAGGCTCCTCGCTGACGGGCGCGTTCACCGAAGCTCACATTCTGGCCATCACTCAGGCAATCTGCGACTACCGGCGAGGTTACGGCACGGACGGACCGCTTTACATGGGCAAGGATACGCACGCGCTGTCCGGCCCTGCGCAGCGTACCGCGATCGAGGTCCTGGCGGCCAATAACGTCGAAACTGTAATCCAACGAAGTGACGGCGTGACGCCGACGCCCGTGATCTCGCGGGCCATCCTGGTCTACAACCGCGGCCGTAAGCAAAACTTCGCCGATGGCATCGTCATCACGCCATCGCACAACCCGCCCGAGGACGGCGGCTTCAAGTACAACCCGACTCACGGCGGTCCGGCCGATACAGGCGTGACGCGATGGATTCAGGACCGAGCCAACGATCTGCTGCGAGAAAAGAACGCCGGAGTAAAGCGCGTCCCGTTCGCCGAGGCCATCAACGCGGCGAGCACCCATCAGGACGACTTCGTTCTGCCCTACGTTCGCGATCTGCGGAGTGTGATCGACATCGATGTCATTCGCGCCGCCCGCCTCACGCTGGGCGTGGACCCGCTTGGAGGCGCAGCCCAACCATACTGGGAGCCGATCAATGCCGAATACAACCTGGACATTGCGATCGTAAACCCGGTCATCGACCCGACGTTCTCGTTCATGACAGTCGACCATGACGGGAAAATCCGCATGGACTGCTCCAGCCCGTACGCGATGGCCCGGCTCGTGGCACTCAAAAGCAAATACAGCGTGGCGTTCGCCAACGATACAGACGCTGACCGGCATGGGATCGTCACGCCTTCCGTGGGGTTGATGAACCCCAACCACTATCTCGCGGTAGCCATCCGTTACTTGCTTACTTACCGTCCACAATGGCAGACCTACGCATCGATCGGCAAGACACTGGTCAGCAGCAGCATGATCGACAGAGTCGTTCATAAGCTCGATCGCAAGCTCGCTGAGGTACCGGTTGGCTTCAAGTGGTTCGTCCCGGGGCTGGTCGACGGCTCGTACTGCTTCGGCGGCGAGGAAAGTGCGGGGGCGAGCTTCCTGCGGCACGACGGAACCGTTTGGACGACCGACAAAGATGGCTTGATCATGAACCTGCTGGCGGCTGAGATCACGGCCCGCACCGGCAAGGATCCTGGAGAACACTATCGCGAGCTGGAGGCGGAGTTTGGCACATCGTACTACACGCGAGTTGACGCGCCGGCCACATCCGAGCAGAAGGCGAGGCTGCTGGAGTTGTCGCCCGACGCCGTCAAGGAGTCGAACCTCTGTGACGAACCTATTCTCGCTAAGCTGACTCGCGCGCCGGCAAATGACGCCCCGATAGGTGGGCTGAAAGTCGTAGCCGCAAGCGGCTGGTTTGCGGCCCGGCCTTCCGGCACGGAGAACATCTACAAGATCTACGCGGAAAGCTTCAAGGATCAGGCGCACCTGGACGACATTGTCGGAGAGGCGCAGCGAATCGTGAACAACGCGCTGAACTCTTCGAAGGGACACGCATGAGCCGCGACGTCAGTCTCCCGCCGTTTCCGCCGGAATACCGCGCCTCCGGTTTGCTGCTGCACGTCACCTCACTGCCCTCGCCTTACGGCATTGGCGATGTTGGACCGGCTGCGTTAGCGTGGATCGACCGCCTTGCCGATTCTGGCCAAAGCTGGTGGCAGGCGCTACCGCTCGGTCCCACCGGATACGGCAACTCACCGTATCAATCGTTATCCTCTTTCGCGGGCAACGAGTTGCTCATCAGTCCGGAGTGGCTGATCGAGGATGGACTCTTGCATACGAGCGACTGCCAGGTCCGTTCGTTCCCTCAAAACGAAGTCGACTACAACGCTGTCATTCCTTTCAAATATGCGTTACTGAAAAGAGCCTGGGCTAACTTCAGCGGCGGAGCGCGTTCAGATTTGCGTGCCGCCTATGAGCAATTCCGCCGTGACCAGGCGCACTGGCTGGAGGACTACGCGCTCTTCCGGGCGCTAAAAGCCAGGTTCGATAACGCGCACTACCTCGAATGGCCGGTAGAGCTGGTGTGGCGCGAACCGGCGGCGTTAGACAGAGCCCGATACGAGCTGAAGGATCAGATCGGCCAGGTATGCTTCGCCCAGTTCCTCTTATTTGGCCAGGGCGAGCGGCTCAAGATACATGCGCATGCCAGGGGCGTGCGCCTGATCGGCGATCTGCCCTTCTTCGTTTCCCCCGACTCGAGCGACGTATGGGCCAATCCGGAGCTCTTCCTTCTGGATCAGAGGCGCCGGTCACGCTTCGTAGCCGGCGTGCCTCCCGATTACTTCAGCGCGCAAGGGCAGCTCTGGGGCAACCCGATTTACGACTGGGACGGCCTCCGTCGGACGGACTATCGTTGGTGCATTGACCGGTTGCGTGCTCTGCTCGCCCATGTGGATGTAATACGCCTGGATCATTTCCGCGCTTTCGCGGCTGCATGGCACATTCCAGCCGGCGCATCAACGGCCCTGTCTGGCGAATGGGTGCAAGGTCCAGGTGCGGAATTCTTCAGCACGGTCGAGAGAGAGTTGGGCGTCCTTCCATTCATTGTCGAGGACTTGGGACTGATTACGCCTGATGTTCGCGCACTCCGCGACCAGTTCAATCTTCCGGGGGTACGCGTCCTGCAGTTTGCCTTCGACGGCGATTCCGGCAATCCGTATCTGCCTCACAACTACGTCACCAACACGGTGGTGTATACCGGCACGCACGACAATCCCACTACCCGCGCCTGGTTTGAAGAATTGCCCGATTCCCAGCGGCAAAACCTGTGGAATTACCTGAAGAAGTCTGGGGACCAGAGTGGCAATTCGGCTTTGGAGTTGATGGAGTTGGCCTGGAAGTCGGCGGCTGCGATGGCGATGGCTCCATTGCAGGATCTGCTCAACCTTGGAAGAGAGGCTCGGATGAACGTTCCCGGTCGCGCTGAAGGTAACTGGCGTTGGCGAGCGACTGAAGACATGTTGTCCAATGCGGCCTTCGAGTGGCTGCGCGATTTGACGAACAACTCAAAGCGCTTCACGAAACAGAGAAACAAATTCAGAAATTCAGAACTCCAGACGGCAAGGAATTCAGGATGAACCAAGTTCGACTGAGCGCTGTCCTCGCCGGCCAGTGCGCCTCCGCGAACGTTTTTGAGATCACCGGACGAAGTTCTCCTCTCGGCGCTACGGTTGTTCCTGGCGGTGTCAATTTCAGCGTTTTCTCACGGAATGCTTCAGGCGTGGAGTTGCTGTTCTTCGACCGTGAAGACGATGCCAAGGCGGCGCGCGTCATTGCGATCGATCCCGCCAGCCGTACTTACCACTATTGGCATGTGTTCGTGCCGCGCGTGCTGCCCGGGCAGCTCTACGGTTATCGGGTCCGGGGCCGGTACGATCCGGTGAACGGGTTGACGTTTGATTCGGCCAAGGTTCTTCTCGACCCATATGGGCGCGGCGTCGTTGTTCCCGATAACTATAGTCGCGACGCCGCGCGCCGGGAAGGCGACAACGCCGCGACGGCGATGAAGAGCGTGGTGGTAGATCCCAGCGCGTACGATTGGGAAGGCGACAGAGTGCTGCGCAGGCCGTCCTCGCGCACCATCATTTACGAGATGCACGTGAGAGGTTTCACTCGGCATCCCAGCTCCGGAGTTTCGGAAAAGACTCGCGGCACGTATGCAGGCTTGATCGAGAAGATTCCATATCTTCAGCAACTGGGCATCACCGCCGTCGAACTGCTGCCGGTGTTCCAGTTCGACGCCCAGGATGCCCCGCCGGGACGGGTCAACTACTGGGGCTACGCGCCCATCGCGTTCTTTGCGCCTCATCAGGGCTACAGCTCGCGCCAGGATCCTCTCGGCCCAGTGAACGAGTTTCGTGACATGGTCAAGGCCCTGCACCGTGCAGGCATCGAGGTCATTCTTGACGTCGTCTTCAATCACACCGCCGAAGGCGACCACCGCGGGCCCACACTGAGTTTTCGCGGCCTGGACAACGGCGCCTATTACATTCTGGAGCCGGATCGCTCACGCTACGCCAATTACAGCGGAGCGGGGAACACGCTAAACACTAATCATCCCGTCGTCCGACGCATGATCGTTGATAGCCTGCGGTATTGGGTGGAGGAGATGCATGTGGATGGCTTTCGGTTCGATCTGGCATCGATTCTCGGCCGCGATGAGTCGGGGCGCTTGATGCCGTCCCCGCCGGTGCTGTGGGACATCGAATCAGATCCGGCGCTGGCGGGCACGAAGCTTATCGCCGAAGCGTGGGATGCTGCAGGCCTGTACCAGGTGGGCAGCTTCATCGGGGACAGTTGGAGAGAGTGGAACGGTCGCTTCCGCGACGATGTCCGGAGCTTCTTTCGCTGCGACGAGGGTTCGCTGGCGTCCCTTGCAGACCGCTTGCTCGGGAGCCCCGAGATTTACGGTCACAAGGAACGCGAGCCCGAGGAAAGCGTAAACTTCGTGACCTGTCACGACGGATTTACACTGAACGACCTCGTCTCCTACAACGAAAAGCACAACGAGGCGAACGGCGAAGACAACCGTGACGGCACGAACGACAATCGAAGCTCCAATTGGGGTGTCGAAGGCCCAACCGATGACCCTGCGGTGGAACAGCTGCGAAACCGGCAAGTGAAGAACTTTCTGACGGTGACAATGCTCTCGCTCGGCTTACCAATGATTTCGATGGGCGACGAAGTGCGGCGCACTCAGCATGGTAATAACAACGCGTACTGCCTGGACAACGAGATCAGTTGGTTTGACTGGACGCTGGTCTCGAAGCATGCGGATATGAATCGGTTCGTAACACTGCTTTGCGCATGCCGGCTTTTGCGAGATACGGAACCGGAACGCCGGCGCGAAAGCCTGAACCAACTGCTCCTGAAGGCGACTAAAGCATGGCATGGAGTAAAACTCTGGCAGCCGGACTGGAGCGCCGGGTCGCATAGCGTGGCATTCACCGCGGAAACCCAGAAGGACAAGCTGTTCGTCCACATAATCCTGAATGCGTATTGGGAGCCGCTTGAATTCGAGCTGCCGCCGTTGGCGGACGCCAGCCACGATCGATGGCACCGATGGATCGACACTAGCCTCGACTCGCCGCAAGACATCGTCGAATGGCAGACTGCACCAGCGGTTCCGGGCCGCATCTATCGTGCCGGCCCCCGCTCCGTCGTCTTGCTTTTCGCGCGCCATGAAAACGCTTCGCCGTTTCATTGGTAACCACGTTCGATCATCTGCGATCGCGCCATGCGAAAACTTCGGACGAACGACGAGGCCAAATCGCGGAACAGTGTTGTTCCGGCAGATGCTGCGCTGTAAACACCCGAGGCGACCGGTCTCTGGCGATTTCCTCTTGGAGGTTTCCAAAAACTCGCTCTTTGGAACTCAGCGTGCCGACATGCGGACCACTTTTTGGACATGCTGAAGCACATCAAAGTATTGTTGAGTTAGGCGCTGGTCTGCTACCTCAAAGGTGTTATTCAAGAATCACGAGACATAGGGATTCGAGATGCGCCTGTATTCATTACGCTTTATGTCGTGGCTGTCAGCGTACTGAGCAGTGTGAAGGAGACACAACCTGCAAAGGCTTTTTTCAACCTTTCCTAGTGGCTGGCCCGGCGCAGGCCTCCTGCTGTTGCGAGCAGCGGCGGGAATTGTGCTGATCACCCAAACCTTATCGTTTCTCATCGAAACAGGTACCGTGACATCCTCAAATTGGGCTGTCGCTCTCATTGCCTTAGTGAGCGGAGCTTCACTTCTGCTCGGTTTCCTTATGCCAGTGGGCGGTATTCTAGCTACCCTGTGCTGCGCGGGCGTCGCGCTTTCGCTGGTCCCTCTGGATTCCTCAAATCTGGAACAGATCAGGCCGGCGGCTACTCTGTTGGCTGTGATGGCCGTGGCTCTGAGTCTGCTTGGACCCGGCGCATTCTCGATGGATTGCCGACTCTATGGCCGGCGCGAAATAGTCATTACCAGGGTTCCTCAGTCACGAAAGACGGATTGAAGGCCGAGTGCCAGCACGGATTTTGGGAATACCACGACGGAATTAGCCGGCTGTGACTTGCGATTGCGATGAGGCTACCGCTACCACGAAGGGGTTATTCAAGAATCACGAGACAAGGGGATTCGCGCGACGACTGCATCCGTTATTTTATGGCCAGTTACTTTCCAGGATCAACGATGCAAGGCAAAGGAGTCAGACGCTGCAAAAGCTATTTTCGACTTTTCCAAGTGGCCCGCCTGGACTGGGTCTGCTATTGCTCCGAGCGGCCGTCGGGATCGTTCTAATCGCACAAGGTGCATCTGGTCTGGTGAATGGGACTAATTCGACGCTGTCCACCTGGATACCCACTTTGATGGCGCTGGGGAGTGGTGTTTCGCTTCTGTCCGGTTTTATGACGCCGGTTGGCAGTGGGGTAGCTGCGCTGCTCAGCGCAGGGATTGCGCTATCGTGGCTTCCGCGAGACGCTTTAAGTGTGCTTCAGACTAAACCGGCGGCTGCTCTCGTCGCTGTAATGGCGGCGGCTTTAGCTTGCCTGGGACCTGGAGCGTTTTCGATCGACTCTCGTTTGTTTGGTCGGCGTGAAATCGTCATTCCCCCAGCCTCTCGATCTGCGAAATAGCTGTAGCGGCGGTCTATGACCGCCGGCGATCTCACAAGTTGTTGTATTGTCGGCGGTCATAGACCGCCGCTACAGTGACAACCTCCAATACCACAAAGGTGGTATTCACCCATGCGCCCATAGTGGTAGGCAGAAAACATTCGATCTCGTCATGCTTTTCGCGTTTGTATTCCTCATAGTGTCGAGCACGCAATTTCGTTTGAGCTGCTGAAAAGCAGGAAATCTGGAATGGATATCCGAACGAGGACAGCCTGATGGATGCCGTCATACGGTGAATCGCTGAGGAGGATCAAATTTTGAAAGCCGTTCTGAGATTAGTTGTGTTTGTAGCTGCGACGGCCTGTGTTGTTTTCGGACAGCAGGATCGAGGAACGTTTACCGGCACGGTCACCGATCCTTCCGGCGCCGTTCTGGTCGGTGTTACCGTTGCGATCGTCAACCTGGCGACTAATTCCAGTTACGACTCTCTCACAAATGGGGCGGGGCAATATACCGTGCCGAATCTTCCGATCGGCACGTACAAGATGACATTCGTAAAACCCGGCTTCAAGAATTACGTTCGTGAATTCCTGATATTGAATGTGGCGCAAGTTGCACGAGTTGATGTCCAAATGCAGATTGGCGTCGTCAGCGAGTCTGTGGAGGTTCAGGAATCTGTTGCGCTTCTGCAGACCGGCAGCCCCGACGTTGGGATGGTTCTCAACAAGCGTGATCTTGTAGATCTGCCCCTCGGATTTGCCGGCGGCCGGCTTGCAGAAAATTTCGCCTACAAGCTGACGCCGGGCGTTGGCGGCAATAATTATGAAAGCCGGATCAATGGGGGCGCCGCATTCTCAAAGGCGGTTGTTCTCGATGGAGCCGATGCTTCGATCTATATTGGTGGACATTTCGTCGAGTCGAGTCCGTCGCTGGAGGCGATAGAAGAGTTTAAGGTTCAGACGTCGGGTATGAGCGCCGAATACGGCCGTACCGGCGGAGGCATCCTTAATTTTGTGATGAAGTCGGGCACGAACCGGCTCCACGGTTCGGCTGTCGGGTTTATTCACAACGAGTGGATGGATGCGAATTCATTCACGAACAACTTCTTCGGCAGGCCAAAGCAGAGAGATCGCCGGCATGATTGGGGCGGGTCCCTTGGCGGTCCGATCTCTATTCCAAAAGTGTATGACGGAAGGGACAGGACATTTTTCTATGTTGCTTACGAGCGCTATAAGGAATCTTACGCCGGAGCAGGATCACCGACGGTAACGGTACCCGTTGACGAGTTCTGGAACGGCAATCTGAGCCGTCTTCTGACGAATGAAGTCATAGGGCAGGACGCGCTGGGCCGCAACATCTATAGAGGTGCCATTTATGATCCGGCCACCACGAAGATCGTGAATGGTGAGATGGTACGGGACCCGTTCCCGGGAAATATCATTCCGCCGGATCGCATCTCCAGCCCGGCGCAGAAGCTTGGGGCAATCTTCCAGAAGCACTATTCACCAACGCTGAAAGGAACCGACGGCCAGGTTGCCCTGCTTAATAATTCATTCTTCCCGATCTCCAACCAGGGCGGTTTCACTCAGAATCAGTTTTCGCTGAAATTAGACCGCGTTCTTGCGAGCGCACATAAGCTCACGGGATCTTTCGCGTATATCGATCGCCCTCGCCTGCTGCTCGATCAAGGCGGTGTCTGGGATTTCAACGATCCTTCCGGAGGGCCCCTTTCGCGCTCGCGATTGCAGTGGGTTCGCAGTTGGTATGCCCGCGCTGCATACGATTGGACGATTTCATCATCCCTGCTCAGCCACCTTCAGCTAGGGTTCAACCGGCAGCGCAACCCCAGCCTCTCCACACATCTTAGCGAAAACGGTGCGGCAACTCTCGGTCTCCGAGGGCTCACGAAAAGTTTCAATTATCCTGAAATGACTTTCGGCAGCAATTATCTGGTCAACTATCCCACGCTCGGTTATCAGACGAACGATTTCGGAGCGGGACAGAATTATCAAATCATCTACACGCTTTCCTGGATCAAGAATAAACATTCAATTCGTATGGGAGCGGACTGGCGCCGATCTTACCTGAGGTGGCGAACGGACAATGGTCCTGCTCAGATTGACTTCAATCAGGCCCAGACGGGTTTGCAAGGTTTCGTTCAGACCGGTAATGGCTTTGCCAGCATGCTGCTGGGTAACGTAGCCGCGGCGACTGTCCCGATGGGAACCCCGACTGGGTCGAGGTACTTGAATTTTGCGACGTTCCTGCAGGACGATTTCCAGGTCAGCCCGCGTTTAACTTTGAACCTCGGGGTGCGCTGGGATTACCAGCCGCTTCCCGTTGAGCAATACAACCGTCTCAGCAATTGGAATCCTAAGTTGATCGACCCTCAGTGGGGACTCCCCGGGGCCCTGGAATTCGCCAGTGCGGATCACCGCACGTTTGCTCCAAACCACCATCGTGATTTTTCGCCTCGCATCGGATTTGCTTATCAACTGACCCGGCGAACCGGTCTGCGGGGTGCATACGGGATCTTCTATCTCGCGCGTAATGCTAACGGCTGGTCTGGGGTCCCGTGGGGACAGACGGCTGGATTTGGGCAGGAAAATCGAATCCGCTCCAATATCGCTTATGAGTCACCGTGGAATTGGTCGAACCCTTATCCGGGAGTCGTTCGTGACCTTCCGCAGAATTCATCGCTGGCAAGCGGATCACCTGGCGTGTGGGGCATCGTGAGCTACGATCCGAACGCGGGGAAGAATGCATACGTTCAGCAGTGGAACCTTAATATCCAACGCGAGCTGCCATTCGGCGTGGTCTTCGATATCGGGTATGTAGGATCCAAGAGCACCGCCATTCAGGCTAATGAGCTGCGTCGGCTGAACCAGCTGGATCCGAAGTTTCTCGTGCTGGGTGATGCTTTAGGTACCGTAGTAACGGGCCAGGCGGATATTCCAGCTTCTGTGGCCGCAGCGGGAGGAAGATATCCGTTCGGAAATACTGGAATCCAGATTCCCGCATATGAGACGCTTTTGCCTTACCCTCAGATGCTGGCGTGGAATGAAATCAAAAGCGCCTTCACTCCACTGGGTTTCTCGACGTATCATGCGCTTCAAGTCCAGGCCAACAAACGATTCTCCGCGGGCTTCGATTTTCTGTCGAACTACACGTTTTCAAAATCTATCGATAATGTTCGTTCGGCCTTTGGCGACACCTGGGGCGCGAATTGGGGCCGGCCGGTCAATTACTACGATCTGTCACTCGACAAATCCATTTCAGACGCCGACCGCACGCATGTCTTTAAAGTTGCCGTTCAGTACGAGATTCCGTTCGGCAGGGGGCATCGTTTTGGTGCGAGCACATCTGCTGCGGTCGATTCAGTGCTTGGCGGTTGGACGCTTCAGTACATCGGCAACTACGAAAGTGGATTCCCGCTGGGCATCTTCGGCTCTGGTACTCCAAACAGTAACTTTGCCACGAGCCGCGGCTTTGAATTGAATCCAAATGGGCAACCGCTTGCTGTCGTTTGGAATTCCGATCATATCGACATGACCAAGATCAACCAGGCCAATGCAGCCAACAAGTACTTCGATACTTCTGTCTTTGTTGATCCCATCACGATTGGTCGTTACCAGCGCGGCAATACGCCGTACAAGGTTTCGCAGCTCCGCGCGCCTTGGGAACTGTACGATGACTTTTCGCTCCAGAAGAACTTTCATCCCCTGGAATCATTGCGGATCCAATTCCGGGCTGACTTCTTGAACGCGTTTAACCGAACCCTTTGGGCGAACATCGAAACGAACACGTCGAGTCCGCTTTTCGGACAGGTCACCGGCGCGAGTGACTGGTTTTCTCCTCGTAAAATCCAATTCGGGATTCGCGCGGACTGGTGACCGGATTGAGATGCGGGATTCGTCCAATTTCAATTTCCTCTCTTGTCCTGACAGTTTTACTGCTGGTCGGATGTCAATCCCCGCAGGCAGACGTTAAGCCCGTTATCGAATTCACGAGGGTTCCTCCAGCCGCTCCGGGCGGTCCCAAGCTCGACACCATTGAAGGTCGCGTTACAGGTGCGAGACAGGGCCAGCGGATCGTGCTGTTCGCCTTAAGCGGGTATTGGTGGGTCCAACCGCTTGCGGACGATCCTTATACGCCCGTTCAATCCGACTCGAGGTGGAAGGCTTCAACACACCTTGGGACGGAATATGCGGCACTTCTCGTTGAGCCCGGCTACGTTCCTCCGGACACGTTGCAGTTGCTACCCCAAACGGGCGCCGGCGTCGTCGCGGTCGCAAAAGTGGAAGGCGACAGAGCCTCGCAGTTCGTTCCAAACAAAATTCATTTCAGCGGATATGACTGGGAGAGCCGACAGGTGCCCAACGACCGGGGCACAATCAATGACTACGATCCCGCGAACGCCTGGACGGATGCAAACGGGTGGCTCCATCTTCGAATTGCCCGTTCCGAAACTGGATGGAAATGCGCGGAAATAAAACTCCGGCACAGTCTCGGCTATGGGTCGTATAGATTGGTCGTGCGAGATGTTTACCATCTCGAGCCTGCCGTGGTTTTCGCGATGTTCACATGGGACGATTCAAACGCCGACCAAAATCATCGCGAAATAGATATCGAAATCAGCCGGTGGGGTGACCCTTCCAACAAGAATGCTCAATACGTAATCCAACCCTATTATGTTGCCGCGAACAACTTCCAGTTCATGACCCCCCCGGATCGCCTGACTCACTCGTTTCGTTGGCAACCGGGCCGCGTTACATTCAAAACCTGCCCGGGAATCTGCGGCCGGAACCGTATCCAGCGTTGTCGCGGAAAATGTATTCACTTCCGGAGTACCCGTTCCTGGAGGAGAATCGCTTCACGTGATCCTGTATGTCGAGAAAGGGACGGTCCCTCCCCAACATGAGACCGAGGTCGTTATTGAGAAGTTCGAATACCTGCCATAAAAGTCCGGTGTTCCGGTATTCGTGCATTGCCTCAGTCCTGCTCTGTCTTTTGACCATATGTCTTCTCAAACCTGCGTACGCGATTGATCCGAACCGGGCAACGTCGCAGTACATCCGCGACCGATGGGGTTCACAGAACGGGTTTCCAAAAGGGCCAGTCTACGCCATCACGCAAACGAAGGACGGGTACCTTTGGATCGGCACACAGCGAGGACTGGTCCGGTTTGACGGACTGAACTTCCAACTTGTCGATGGAATGAAGGGTCCCGTGTTCGACCTGGTGCCTGATGTGGACGGAAGCCTGTGGGTCCGGATGGCGCCCCCGACTTTATTCCGGTACCGCGATGGAGAGTTCCGAACCGTCACCAGGGACATCGACGGGAGGGAACACACAGTAACAACGATGTGCAGGTCAGGCAGAGGTTCGGTTGTTTTCTGGATTTTAGAGGGAGATGGTGGAGTAGTGGAGCGTCAGGGACAGAAATTCGAAACGCTGTCGAGCGGGACGCGCCTGAGAGGCGTACTGTCGATGACGCAAATGCCAAACGGCGACATTTGGGCGGGGACGCGTGCCGGCCTATATCGCTTGACTCGCGGGGAAACTCTTGCGGTGACGGAGGGTTTACCCGACAAGAAGGTCAATTGCCTTCTCGCTGACGGCGAAGACCTGTTGGCCGGTACCGATAACGGTATCGCGCGTTGGAATGGCAAAGAACTGACTGTGTCTGGTTTGCCCGCTGCCGTCGGCTCCACAAGAATTCTCGCCATGGCTCGGGACCGTGACTCGAACATTTGGGTCGGCACGAACTCCCGAGGCCTTCTACGGTTCAACGCTCAAGGCGTTTCTTCGCTGGATCCTGACCAACGTTCCGCTGAGGCCGTGACTGCTTTGTTCGAAGATCGGGAAGGGAATTTATGGATTGGACGCGACAGCAGTATTGAACGGCTTCGCGACAGCGTTTTTCTGACTTATTCCGCTTCCGAGGGTTTGCCTTCGGACCGCAACGGTCCCGTGTATGTCGATTCGCAGGGACACACCTGGTTTGCTCCTCTGAGCGGGGGACTCTATTGGTTAGAGAAAGGTCAGCATAGAGGCGTCGCTCAAGCCGGCCTGGACAAGGACATCATTTACTCGATCGGCGCCGCGACCAATGGACTCTGGATTGGAAGACAGCGTGGCGGATTGACGCATCTGCAAATTCAAGGAGCATCCTTTACGGCGAAGACCTATACGCAACAAGATGGTCTCGCTCAAAATAGCGTGTTTGCCGTTCATCAAAGTCGCGACGGCGCGGTGTGGGCCGGTACACTCACTGGCGGCGTGAGCAAGTTCGCCGGAGGCAAGTTCACCAACTATACTGTCGCGAACGGTCTTTCCTCGAATACCGTGACGGCAATCCTCGAGGGTTCCGATGGAACAATGTGGTTCGCTACACCCGCGGGTCTGAGCGCCTACTCGAAAGGACACTGGAAGGTAGTTACTTCTCGAGACGGCCTCCCTTCAGACAATGTGAATTGCATTCTCGAAGATTCGCGCGGCGTGCTCTGGATCGGAAGCGCAGACGGCATTGCGTTCACGATGTCGGGCAGAGTTCAAGTTCCGCTGAAAACACCGGCCTCACTGCGGGAGCAGATATTCGGATTCGCAGAAGACAACAATGGATCGCTTTGGGTCGCAACTTCGAATCACCTGCTGCGAGTCAATCGTGACAAGCTGTTGAACGGCACGGTTACCGAAGCGGATGTCAGGGAGTTCGGGCTGGCAGACGGCTTGCATGGCGTTGAAGCCGTCAGGCGGTACCGGTCCGTGGTGGCAGATTCGCTTGGTCGGATCTGGTTTTCAATGAATCGCGGCCTATCCGTGGTCGAGCCTGCTCGCATGACGAGCAATTCAGTTCCGGCCCTCGTCCATATTCAAAGCATTTCAGCGGACGAGAATTCACTCGACCTTCGTAGCTCTGTGCGGATTCCAGCGCGAAGCAAAAGGATCAGGTTTGGTTTCGCCGGT